>Ga0126335_1001547_pt1 | contig 13004 bp, 4 predicted proteins | sample OlaspJWI45metaG_FD_108409 | JGI IMG/M metagenome (GOLD analysis project Ga0126335, IMG submission 108409) | Marine gutless worms symbiont microbial communities from Oahu, Hawaii - Olavius sp. 1 OAHU.JWI-45 metaG | ecosystem: Host-associated > Annelida > Digestive system > Unclassified | place...
CTGTAACTGTAACTGTAACTGTAACTATGCTCATACAGCGGCGGCAAAAGCGTCTGTAGAAATAGTTCCCAGGAGACGAAAGATGACAAACTTGTACGCCTATTCTATACGTTTATTGCGAAAAAAAGTGCGTTAAAGTGCGTTAAAAAGTTTGTTTTTAATGATCAATCTTAAGCTATGTTCTCTGGTGTATTATACGTCTTGAAAGTTAACATATAAATGAAAGAGGCTACCTGGTCGGCTCCCTGACCAAATTGAGTTATAGAATGTATTATTTTATGTTAACTGTGAAATGTAAACTGTAACACATCGTAAACTGCATTCAGAGTGTTGTTACCAGTAGACTAATTTAAAATTTTTAAATGTAAATAAAAGTATCAATGTAAAGTGCGTTCACAGGCAGCGGCGTAGCCAGGAATGTGAATTGGGGGGCTTCCCCTCCCTTGCCCCCTCCCTCCCTTTCCCTTCCTCTTTCTGCTCCCTTTTTAACGGGGGTCCGGGGGTATAACCCCCCCCCCCCAAAAAAAAAATTTTTTTTGGAAGTTAAAGGTGCTCGTAGGTTAGTTTCAGAGCATTTTGGGCTCAAAATTAACTTGAAAGTCCCTCTGTTTTAACAAAAAATTCTTTTTTGCCCGGCCATTGGGGGGGTCTGGGTCCCCCCTTGTCTACGCCAGTGTCCACAGGATGAAGTGCGTTAAAGTGCGCTTCGCACATTTCGCCAAAAATAAAACGCGTTTCGCACGTGCGATACATCTGAGTTTAAGTGGGTGAAGTAAAGCATGTGATTACTGATTATTGTATTTGGCACAAAACTAATTTCTTTCGTTTCATTTTTGTTCGTACTATAAGCTGCATCGAATGCATAAGAGGCGGGCTATTGTTGTCGATGATCCGGGCGGGCGGCCATCTGTCAGTCTGTCTCGCGGCTTTGCTGTGCAAACGCTGCTGAATGGATGACGGAAGCACGTGGGGGCCCGGCGAGTCCCGCTTTTCCATGCGGATTCGATGCTGCCTTCGCCAGATTACTTTGGCCGCTTGGCTGGCGGCGGCTTGGTGTAGTGGTTAGCGTCGTTGGTCTAATCAACGGAGTTAATCCACGCTGGGCCCGGTTAGTACTTGGACGGGGTAAACCATCTAGGTACGTAATCACCCAACTCGGTCTACTCAGCCTTTTATCCCTCCGGAGTCGGAGTCGGTTCATGCCGTTCGCAGATAAACGCGTGTGTGTGCTGGTAAAACTGTGAGATTCTTAACAACGCGTGCCATACCTCAGCCTTTTTGACGACTTTTGGTTGCCTAGTTAGCTCAAGTGTTAAGTCACTGGGCTGTGCCTGCTAGCCCAGCCGGCTAGCCAATTGCGCGGCCCAGGTTCAGTCCTGGGTCCGGGCAAGTGGTTTGGCTCGGTTTGATAGGCATGTCATGAGATTAAATTCTCAGGCAGCTATGGAGGATTTGTCTGTGTCTGAACAGTTCCGTGCGGTAGATTAAGCTTGATTCATGTAGTCGGATTTTAAGCGCACTTTAATATAGCCAGACTTTCCTTTCCTTTTTAAGAGGTGCTATACCAAGTGTCTGCACCTTTACCTTTTCGTGTTTACATTCGTTAGCGATGAGTCATTCATTCTAGATAATAGACACCCATTCACAATGACTGTATTCAAGCAACGCAAGCCTAGAGCCGCCCTGTCGCAGTGTCTGCTCTCTCTGTGTACACTTAACACTACAGTTGTGCGTTGTTGTGCTGTCTGTGTAGTGTGTAGGTTTCAGTTCGTCTATCGTACGACGCCAAGTCACGGTAAGAATCTTTGTCGTCTGCGTAATTAACCCAGCAGTAATAATTGCTCGTTCTTGAGCAGTCATGTTACGATCTAAGCAGTTATAACCTTTCTCCACGTTGGGCGACTTTATCTTTCGCTAAGACCTAAGTTTCAAACTCCAGTTTGTAATCTGTAGCCTAATCTCGATTATCCGCCTTTAAACCACTCTTCAGATTAACTTCGCGATTGGAAACTTATTTGAGGTGAGTTATACGGCAGCGAAAGATAAAGTTTCCCAAAATCCGCCCCGTGTGGGATCCGGGGCTTAGAATAGACCCACTCCTTCTCCTGGCCGGATGTCGTAAAAGGCGACTAAACAGAGGCACTCCTTAACCTCCGCGGCCTCATCTGATTACTGATGATGGTCTGGAGTAAAAGAGGGAACATTAACACAGCTGCTCTAGTTACTATAGTACAGTGCAATACTCTTGTGCTATGTTCTAGGCAGCTTGTAGGTCTAGTAGATTGGGTTTTGTCACACTGTGACCCTTACGCTGTGATTAGCCTATAGAGGGGGTTGCCTACAGTTCATATTGTAACACAGTGGAGTGGTTCTGGTGAGATTGAAGCCTATCTCAGTGGCCAACTGGCTTCCTTCAGTGCTTCTACACTGTTGGTGTGGTCATCTGACCTGTAAAAATCGTCCTCGAAATGACGTATAAAGTGTCGAGTGGGACGTTAAGCTTCTACTCACTCTCACTCACCCCATTTACTCCACACCGTTCGAACTATGAAGTTAACAAAATAGTTTGCCTTGAAGGCAGCTTACTGCCATGCGTTGGCCTATTTGTGTTAACCGAGCATAACTCTGATTTCAGTTTTTGCTGCCCGACGCATACTGCGTTAAGCCGGCTATTGCTATATGGCGACGTGGCTGTCTGTGTGTCTGTCACGTTGATGTATTGTGTCTAAACGACTGAGTCGATCATCATGCGACCTTCATCAGATTGTAGCCCAGCCATTCTAGTCTTTCTACACCAAACATGAAGCCGATAGCTCAAGGGGATCCCCGCACTGAGAACGTCAAATGTTTGAAATACGTTATGAGTACGTTATTCGAGTTGTATGGCGACCTCTGGCGAATACGTTCGTACAAGCGTCTCGGGCGGCATATCGGCCACAGCTGAGTTTCTTGTTACAAAGTGAGTTCTGCAAAAAGGGCGAAACCGCGAAAAAGTCTGCGGTGGGGGTATTATGTTAGTGCTAAATACACGCATCGTCACTCTTAATACACGTTTTCAGTCTTCAAGAACAGATGGCTGTTGACAGATGGTCCATCCCTGAGTTATTGTCCACCGCTCACGGCTGTGTTTGAGCTTCTGTCACCAAGCAGTAATTTGGTTTACTGGTGGCATGGAATGGGGTAGTTCGCAGGCAGCTGTGAAAGACGTTCGATCTATAGCTCTATAGCATGGGAGTGTTGTCAGTTTGTCGGAGGGAAGGGCAGGTGAAAGCATAAGGGTAACAAGGTTGTTTGCTAACTAACAAAAGGGACCGTGGCACTCCTGGAATTCCGGTCAGGTGACGAAGCGCGGAGTGTCCACTAACGCAAATCCTAACACTGTAGGAATACCACTATCCCTCAGCTAAAGCGCACGTTTAAAACCGCTTTGCGATCGTCTGAATTGCGCGCTATAAGTTTTTCTACTTATGATTTACCTTAGCGGCCTCCCGGCGAGACCCCCCCCCCGACGAGGCCTAGGCTTAGCGGACCCAGTCCACGAAGAAGCCCACCCGTTTGTCCGTTATAGTTAAGACCAACGAGTACTTGTCTGGCCAGTGGCCAGTGCTTGATTCAGCAGTGGTTGAGGGTATTTTGTTGCTCAAAGTTCACAATACTCAAACGACGACGAAGTTAAACAGCGACTGTCAACAGTTGTATGTGTCGATTGCTTGGCAGCATGTAATGACATCTACAGGGTGGCGCGGTAACTCTCTCGGGACAACAACCAACTTCTGATTCATTGGTCGCAGGTTCAAGTAGCAGCCAGGCGATAAAACTATTATTTTAAAATTCACAAGACGCAGCCTACTGCTATTGACGATCTCGGGGTTTGTCAGTCTGTCTGTCACGCGGCTACACTCGGCTTCAATGTTAAAAAGCGGCTGAACGAATCGAGGTCCAGTTTGGGGTAAATACTTTTGGGGCTAAAGGAACAATGTATCAGACGGGGGTCCCAATCCCCCACTGGATTCGATGCGGCCTTCGCCAAATTACATTACTTTGGCCGCTTGAAAATATCTCAACAATGTGAAGACTAAAGTGTCTTTGGTACTGTGAATGTTTTTATGTCCGCCTGTATAGGAGAAGGAGGCAATGTCTGTGATTCTGTCTGTCTGTGATAACTCTCGTATCTCCGGAACAGCTGAAACTAGACACTTCGAATTTTGTACGCTTATGGAGGGCTAGAAGCTTTACCAAACATATGCAAATTAGGTCAATGTTAATGCTGTCGGGAGCGGGGTCACGTGACCCACTTTTAGATTTCGGGACCCGCATTATATTTTTTCTGATACAGGCAGACGACATAATATGACGTCATCGTTATCACCGCCGGTGGGCGTGGCTAACGCCGGAGACCACGCCCAGTTGTTTACACGTTCAGTGTTCATCCGCCGGCCGCTGTCGGCCAGTGTCGTCGAAGGCGACGCTGTGCAGTTCACATGTCAGGTCCAGTGCGACGCCAAACCTCGGGTTTGCTGGGAGAAAGATTGCAGACCGGTTGAAACGACCTTCGACTCACGTCTCAAGGTCAAACTTTTACCTACTGCATCTTGTCTTTGAAGGTATAGGTAAAGTACACTTGATAAAGCGCCTCTTCCTTAGGGAACCTTGCCACAGAAGCGCTCAGGTATGGCACGCGTTGTCGAGGAATTACAGTGAGGCGGGAATTAAGAACCGAATTCGAACGGACCTAAACTATGCCCAAATGATTATAGAAGAAAAATCTTGAAAAAATTCAGTGTAGTAGTAAATTCTAGTAATGCAAGTGATTCATGGACTATTGCAACCGATGATCCCATAGCGTGGGCGTCTGTCAGTCTCTTCTGCTTGCCTGTCGCGTACGCGCTTACGCCCTGAAAAACGGCTGAACGGATCGAGATCTTGTTTGAGGTGGAGACACTTGGGGGCCGAAGGAACACAGATTCGATGCGGCCGTCGCCAAATTACTTTTGCACTACAGTCTGCACTTCGCCGTTGTAGCACGTTAAAGTGCTGTTTACACCGAACGTCAATTTACAACTGTCGCAACCAATTAAATTTAATGTCTGTGTAAATCGCATCGGTACAGCGACGGCTATAGCCACGATAAGCGCCAATGATATAGGGCCTATAGGCAGACAGCGATTATTTATCCTAGATCTACTTTTACAATGGTTTTCATTTACTTCCCGTGACCTGTCTAAATTACCCAGTATAATAATAACAATAATAGTTTTATTTGTATTGCAGCACGAATGCTGGATTACACAATATCTGCCACGCAGGACAGTAACTGTACCATGGTCGAACTCTAATACTGGTGAAATGGAGAGGTCACCGGAAGTAACAAAAAACGTAGATAACATAGATATATTATTAAATTACTTACACACGCTATAGCCTTCTCAACAGAACTGAACGCTTTCCTTCCCTCGCAGTGGTGGGTCGGGGCCCCTAAGTATCTGCACCCCAAACACGACCTTGATTCGTTTAGGCATTTTTGCACAACGTGACAGACAGACACACTAACTGACTTACACACTAGCCTTTCGGTCTCAAATGGGCCGCATCGGATACATGGGATCCGGACTTTTGCGATCTGTGATCCCGTAGCGTGGGTGTTTGTGAGTCAGTCTGTCTGTTAGTCTGTCTGTCACTCCTGTGACTATTTGTACTCATTCAGCAGATGGCGCCACTTCAATGCGGCCGTTACTACATTACTGTATATAGGGGCCGACACGCATACACCCGGATACGGGAAGTGGGGGGCCTTGGGCAGCGAAAGGCGGGGTGGGGCTGTGGGCTGCCTACATAATGCCCGGCTGGTCGGGCAGAATGGCTAGTGTAACTAGGCCTATATTTCTCCAGTTGTTTTCAATGTCTGCTTTGAACATTTATCTTCACTGTAAAGACCAACCAAAAACGAGTTTAACGTTTGCTCTTTCGGTCGGTCTTGACTTCACTCTGACACCGTAGCCACAACTTATACCTTGCTATACACAGGTTGTATGGGACGCCCGTACTGACACTTTCAGTCTCCTGATATCACGCGCGCTGACATCCGACGCAGGAAAATACGAGGTTATTGTTAACGACTCACTCAGGTCAGCGTTTACGCTCTCTGTACGGCAGCAAGACTTCAAACAACTCAGGTAGACGTCTCTCTGTACGCTTTAATCTATGTCGGTTTTGTTACCTTGCTGGTGAAGTAGTATTGTTTTACCTGCCTCTGTATGTCTATCGGTTTGTCTGATTAATTATACAAGAAACTCAGCTATCGCTGACAATCCGCCAGACGCTTCGAGTTCACATTTGGTGTGGAAAAGCTAGAATGACTGGGCTACAATTTGGTGAAGGTCGCATGATAATCGACTCAGTCGTTTGGGCACAATACATTAACGTGACAGACACACCGACAGCCACGTCGCCATAGCAAATGCCGCGCCAATACAGTATACGTCGGGCGGCAAAAGGTAAAGGCAAAGGTAAGATACATTTGATATAGCGCCTCCTTATGAGACTGTTTCATCACAAAAGTGTTCAGGTATGGCACGCGTTGTCAACGGATCTCACAGTTTTATATGCCATCCACGAATGGAATAAACCATAGTCGATAACTGTAGGTCACCCTGCCTTACTTATGTACTGTGATGAGTCTACGTTTTGATATGCAGAATGAGGCCCAAGAAGTCTTCGCTGATAACGTCACTGTTGTCACGTGATGAAGAGCTGACGTCATGGCAAGATGGCGGCGACAACTCGCAGCAGCTGTCAATCAAACATCAAACTCTGCCCACACGCCGTGATGACTGTGCTCCTAGGTCATTGTCGCTGGACCAAGTTCAAGACGTAAATGAACATCAAAGCCAAGAACAATCCCAACCACGAGACAATGGCCAAAATTCCGTTCAAGCTGAATGTCGACTTCAAGGTCATACTGAAGGACACAGTCACCTTGAACGTAGAGGTGCGTGCAAACACAGCTACGGCGATGACAGTCTTGTGCATTGCTGCCAAATCAAGTATTTAGAATCTTCAGAATCGCAACTTTTTGAAATTAAGAACATGTTTCTTTTGTGTAACATATTTCGTGTTTCAGTTACTTCGCAAAACGATATATTTTGTGTCAGCAATTAAAGTGCATGTGCAAAGATTATTTTGTAGCTTGTATTTAAATACACTTGTTGATTTTTTACAGGGCTAGGTCGAGGACAGGTTGAAGATCGAAGGTCATTGTTGAAGTCATCATCGGTTGACCAGGCGCTCTATTCTGGTCGTGTTAAACCACAGAAACCGGTCAAACCAAGAAACTTATGTTCTGTCTCGAAAAATAAAATCACGTCACTGGGTCAGAGGTCACACGGGCCATCGACCACGTGTGAAAATGTCTTATCATCATCAGTTCAGCTCTCTTGCGTTGATGGTGCTTCTCAGCACGAGAAAGATGAGGTCAAGAAGTCGTATGGACAAAACGGTCTACATTCTGATGTTACACAGTCGGCGCTGTGGACAAATTTATCCACGGAGCTTATTCTACCGTCGTCTAGTGACAGTATTGTATTAGAAAACTCGACTAATTGTTCTGAAAGCCGGTATAGACAAGACTGTCCACGAAGTACGGATAATCGGCTAACGTCGTGGACAGCAGTGTCTACGGCCTCTGTCTCGCCGTCAGTTCATAACAATCGGATTTCTCAGTCTTCAGAAACTGACACGTTACAAACTGTAGATAGCAATGCACATAACAGACTCTTTTCTAATACTGAAACGAATCGTGGACACGACAGTCCACGCTGCAATGGCGACCAGCCGGCACCATGGACACAACCGTCTCCGCATGTCTTCGCAAGCCAGGAAGTCCTCACAAATGATCGCCATGTCCCCGCAATTGGTGATGATCATATAGAGCCTCCTATAATTTATGATTTACTGCCTGCAAATGCCCACATTCAGCGAGGAGAGGCGCTACGGCTTGTAGCCCAGTTTACGGCGTTCCCGCCTGCAGAAATCAGCTGGTATCGCGCTAACGATCTGCTCCAAACAGGTACGTCACCTTTTGCCATAAGTTCTGTCTCTATGGTATAGCTTATGAATGTTGTTATTACCTGGGCGCCAGCTGTGCTCCGAGCAGGTATTGTTTTTGGCGGCGTCTGTGTGTCTGCTCACACAAAATATCGAAAACTACTGACCAGAAATTGAGAAACATAGGAATATGTCCCACAGTGAACGCTAGAAGTGGTTATAAGTTAGTGTCATTTGACCTTGACCTTTAACCTTGAGAGCTATTTTTGTACTTTTTATTGGCCATACATATCTCATCCACCGTTAGAAGTTTCGAATGCCTAATCTAGCAGCTTCATTTTCGGTGTGAAGGTACATTTTCCGCACATCTATGTCACCTTCGAGTTTCTAGATTATAGGGTTAATATCGAAGTCATAACAGCGAAAAAGCGGCCGCGCGCAGGTATGTGCTCTCCTCGGACACAGTTTAATTACCTGTTCGTCGGCTGTTGTGGCATGGCAGGTAATGTTTTGGTGATGATCACAAAACTCGAAAACGACTGGTAATAGAAAGAAATGCATGTGTAGGCCAAACTGGGAGATGTGTGTGTTATGGCAAGCTCTGGAAGAGTTTGGAAGTTAGTGGTACTGATGTGTGACCCTGACGTTTGTTCTTGAGAGCTGTTTTCGTATTTTTCCAATTCAGGCTCCAGCTTTTGAATGCTTTGACATTCAGGGTTCGTACAGATTCTCGAAAGTCCGGAAATTAAAATGTTGTAATTTCCAGCCCCCAGCCCCAGAAAGTCCTGGAAAATGGCATAGGTTCTGGAAAACCCCGGAAAAGTCCTGGAATTCTAAAGTAGTTGTTCTGGAAATTTTACTTTCTGTTTCAAGCATCGCTCACTAGAGAAGAAATTCATTGTAATACATTGTGTGCATTTTGTCACCTCTTGGGTCAATTCGGATTTTAGAAATACCTTAATACTGTTATTAAATATTCTTTAGCCTTTATTATAGGCTAGCAGCCATTTCGTTTTCTGCTATCTGCGGAGTATCCCTGGAAGTCCTTGAAAACGAGTTTTTTGAGTTCTGGAAAACCCTGGAATTTGGTCTTTGCAAGTCCTGGAAAGTCCTGGAAAACAGTGTTTTAATGTCTGTACGAACCCTGAATGTCGCAACTTCATTTTTGCTGTTGCTGTATATACACTTATCTTAATATCTGGCACATGTTCAAATTTCTAGTTTGTAGGGGTTAAGACAAAGGCCACAGCTGCAAACGAATCGGCAACGCGCCTGTTTGTGGTCCCCTCGGACACAGCTCGGTAATCATTTTGTGATTTATTGCGTTTTAATGTTTAGATGATCGAATATCGATGCATAGCGACAGTCGCCGGGCCAGTTTGACAATTAGCAACACGGAGTCTGCAGTGGACACAGGCTGCTACTCTATACAGCTTGTCAACATTCATGGCAGCGAACGAATGTATTCATCAGTCACCATTGAAGGCACGGCCTATCCTTCGATTTAATGCCTGTTTTAGGCTGCTTTTAGTAAAATGCGTGCGTGACGGACCATTGCGATCGATGATCCGTAGCTAAGCGTCTGTCAGTCAGTCTGTCTGTCACGCGAGGAGGCTGAGCAAAAACAGATGAACGGATGATGGAGGTCCTACTTGGGGTGAATATACTCTTGGGAACTTGAAAAACATTGTATTGGATAAGGCCGCGAGGACCCAACTCAGCATCCCTCACGATGTGAGTTAGTATTATTGGTACTGAAACGGTGACCTTGAATGACCTTGAACGGCGTTCCAAACCTCTATCGTCAGTAACTGCTGCTCTTTTGCACACAGCGTTGCGATGTTTGCATGTAGAGCGGGGTTTTCTACTGCGGCCGGTTTAATGGTGTGGCCGCCATCTTTGTCACGTGATCGTAATTGATCGTACCGTTAAGTTTAAAGCACGCACCTAAGTCACAATGATTAGTTTTCACTTCTGTCCTTGGATCACTTTCCCTAATTCATGAATTCAGTTTGAGCACGCGTACAACGTGCAAGCCGCCACCACTGCCATTGTAATTCTGTCTGGCCGTCCTTTGTCACGAGATCGTGAGTGACCAAGACGACGCGCGCTATCTTGGCGGTAGCTGAGTTTCTGTACATACCTGTAATGTGCGTTGATAAACAGATCGTCCGTGCAGTCCCGGTCAACCAGCAGTGGCTAGTATTACTCGTCGTTCAGCTGTGCTGTCGTGGTACGGCTGTAGTTATGACGGTGGTAGTATGGTCACTGGGTATAGGATTGAACTACAAGCTGGTACTCCGCGCTCCAGTGACCTCGACAACCTGCCTTGGCAGCTGGTCACTGACTCATGCCAGGTATGAATAGTAGTTTTTACTGGAAGTTACTAGGTCAAGCCGTTAGAATGGTATAGCGTGAATTGAAAACAGTAGGAAAATAGCTCTCAAGGTCAAAAATCAAGGTTAAATGTCACCAACTTCCAATTACTTATGGCGTTCACCATGGGACATATTACTACCAAGTTAGCCTACATCAATTTATGATCAGTAGTTTTCATTTTGTGTGGACAGACATACAGACAGACAGACAGACGCCACCAAACACAATACTTGCTTAAAGCATAGCTGGCGCGCAGGTAATAAGTTCTTGTGTGACCCACTGATCGCAAATCCAACGCTCTAGCAAGATGATTGTTGTATCACGTAAAGCATCACGAGCTGTCGTTACAAGTCGCTGCAATGTGCCGTGTGCTTGATGTTGCAGCATACGACCTACGTAGTCGGTAACCTGTCGCCCAACACCGAGTATCGCTTTAGAGTGAGTGCAGGCAACAGGCACGGTTTCAGTGACCCCGGCCCGCCCTCTGACCTCATTGTCACCATCGACAAATTGCCACACGTCAAACTAGGTCAGTTCAACGTTGATCTTCAGGCTACTGTGAACGAACGCATGGGTGCAAAACACAAATTAAAAACACAAAAGCACTTCTTTCGTCTTTTACTTTTCGATCCTGTGCACTGTGCGAAGCCTTGCAGCCGGTCTCAGCGCTGGCTCTCTGGTTGATGCCACAGACACCCACGCATTTATTTACTAATTATGTTTTGCAGAAACCAAACAGCAAAGTATAGCTATACAAGTGAGTGCGTGAGTGAGTAGAGGCTTAACGTCCCACTCGACACTTTATACGTCATTTCGGGGACGATTTTTACAGGTCAGATGACCTAACCAACAGCGTCCAAGCACTGAAGGAAGCCAATTGGCCACTGAGATAGGCTTCAATCCCACCAGAACCACTCCACTGTTTCACAGCACAAACTGTAGGCAACCGCGTCTAGGCTAATCACAGCGTAAGGCTCCCAGTGTGACAAGAACCCACTCTGCTGGACCTATAAGCTGCCTAGAACATCGCACAACAAGAGTAAGTGCTAAGGTCGTAAATGATCATTGATGTGTGTGGTCTCACAAACCCGCACCGGGGATATACTATGTGTTGCCTCTGCATATTCACCCACTCAGCGCAGCGTAGGGTAAGGCGAAGGCTGGATGCCGTTCCAGCGCAGTTCGTCTTCCCGCGCTGCGTCCTCGCTCACTCATATGTCGCGCAATGCATTTCCGCGCGGCTCGATACCGCGCATTCTCGGCGCCTTCGCCTCGCTTTTCCTCGTAGCGTTCTACAGGCGATTTCACAAACAACGAACACTGCTCAGCTTCGTTGAATACAGCCAGATCAAAGGGAAGGGATTGTAGACACCGGGCGGCAGTGATTAGTGAGGCGTTGTTTCCCGCCAATCTCACCCCGATATGTATATGTATGATCGTCATTTATGAGACGCTACTTTACCGCGACTTTACGACTTCTGTGATACACGACAGTTGAGCAACTTTATTCATCAACGAGTGATAGAGAGAAAAGAAAAAAACAATGTGCAATAAAGTAAGTAAGTAAGTAAGTAAGTAGGCTAAAACGTTAATTTATATAGCGCATGTCATTTAAGAAAACCTAATGCGCTATATAAACACCAAGATACAATCGATATGCAAATTATCAAGCGGTCACTTGTGTATGGCTTACAAAATAAACTGTAAATAATGCATTAAGATTACAAAAACAGCAAATGTTACAGTGGAGACAGGGCAAACTTGTATAACGAGTTATTGCAAGACTCGTACTTAACGCGAACTGTCTCACACCTATCCGGAATTATCACACTAGGCAATCTGAAGTTGAACAATTTATACAAGAATGGCTCAGACAGCGACGAGACGCGGAAAACAGGTCGTAAACCATCAAGGTCAAATTGTTGTAGAACTCTCAGAGACAATTAACTGCTGGCTGTAGGACTATTGCGCGGGGAAGAATTGCGCGTGATAGCGCTGCGCGGAAACGAACTGCACGGGAACGGGGCCCGCCCAAGACGACCCCTCACTCTGTCCTCGTTGTGAACAATTCCTCAACTACACTGCGTTGCAGAAGTCGCGCATATAGGCGACCTGTAGATGTTTCGTTTAGCTTGTCTGTCTTGGTAGTGTCCGTCTTCATTCTCGTAGTGCGTATGTTCGAATGGCAGACGCTTTGTGTAGCGAAGCTGTAGTCGCTAACAGTTTGTGCTGTAGATCGCTGACTGCAGTTCGCTTTCAATGTTTCATGTTGTTCGCAATGTAAGCATGAATTCTGGCTCGCGTCTGGCGTGTTAGACGCTGCGGTTGGCTATTGTCAATGTCAATGTCACTAAAAATTTTTAGAGCTATTACAAAGTCCACGGAGGCGCAGTAATAATAATAATAACTCAGGTCGATGTTTATAGTGCTGTCATCATGACTTAAAGTCATTGCGAGAGTTCACTTGGTTCATCTGATGAATGTGGTTTGGCGCCAGATGGCCGCCAACCCTCAGACCAAGCCAGTCGACTTGGGCCGTGAGTCCGCCTGTGGGTTGCCATTCGCCACACCCACCATCGCCA
>Ga0126335_1001548_pt1 | contig 13001 bp, 8 predicted proteins | sample OlaspJWI45metaG_FD_108409 | JGI IMG/M metagenome (GOLD analysis project Ga0126335, IMG submission 108409) | Marine gutless worms symbiont microbial communities from Oahu, Hawaii - Olavius sp. 1 OAHU.JWI-45 metaG | ecosystem: Host-associated > Annelida > Digestive system > Unclassified | place...
GAACATCGTGCAACAAGAGTATTGCACTGTGCTATAGTAACTAGAGCAGCTGTGTTAATGTTCCCTCTTTTACTCCAGACCATCATCAGTAATCAGATGAGGCTGCGGAGGTTGAGGGGTGTTCAAAGCCTACGGTCATTAACATAATTATACTGTATATTATTGATAATAACAAATCAAAAGTGACAAAATGCAGCAAAATCATAACTCCTCCTTCATCATACTTTTGTGAAGTTCAGTAAAGATAGTGAAATATCTCAAACAAGAGACCAGCTTTCCACAGTATGTTGCGTTGTTCTTGATTGCAATTGAACTGTTTGGCAAAGCTGTGTGACTCCAGCAGGCAATTCAGCAGCTGCAGAAGTTGGTCCGATGAAAGATACTGATACATGCCCTGGTCTTCATGCTGCGTCAACTTTACCATGGACACAGTAGCAGTAACCACATCCATCTGTAATAAATTATACAATCATTGAATGCACTACACACACAACTAATACCTATAATTTTTACAGTCATACTTACTTTTGGCTCGCAGGAAATGAGATGGCCAGGCTGAAATGGTCTGGACTGTTGGCAAGATACAATATGGATTTTCCGCAAGCAGTCACTCAGTGGTAACCTGACTTGATGTAAAATAATCTCACAGATATGCCCAATGCTGTTTCCACTGAGCCATGCTACCATCTAATGCTGCATAATATATATACCAAATTGTACCTCATTACGACAGGAATGTGCAAGACCAAAATGTGCAGAGTTGTTACACAAGAGTTGAATGGCCTTACATCAAACCAACATATCCTGATCACGACACTAATTCCTAACCACTACATCTTTATATCACCATGCCACTACATGACAGGTAAGCTCAGTAGCCAAAGTAATTTGGCAAAGGCCACATCAAACCCCTCCCCCTCACCATGGCAGGATGGGGACGCCATCTAATACAAGCTTCTTGGATCTCCAGGAATCTCCACCCCAAACAGGATGCCGATCTGTTCAGCCGCTTTTGCATGCCCCCCATGTGACAGACAGACAGACTTACAGACGCCAGGATCATCAACTGCAACAGGCCACATCTCACGTATCTGATGCAGCCTAAAACTGCAATAACTACATCCTGTCTACATAGTAGTTTCAGTAGTCAAACATCAAAAGCACACACAAAAGACATGCACTGCACCTGTGCAGCAGCCTGGTTCTCGGCATCCTCCTTCTTACTAGTTGCAGGAAAGAAAAGAATGTTGTCGATGGCCTGTATCAGTTCCAGCTGAACGACACATTTTATCAGTAGTGAAGTAAACAACTCGTGGTCGGAGGTCACTTCTGTATAAAACACACCACAGACTCATCTTTGTAGGCATTCATCTGCCAATGTCGACAACCAAGAAAGGAATATTTTCAGTATATATCCGCATAAGTTGTCAAAATAATTGCATAAAACAGCAGCATGCTCATTTGACTCTATTTAATCCAGGATTATCAGAGTGAACAGGTACCACATTCATCCAAAGAACTCAATTACTCACATAAGCTCACCACCACAACAGTGTATCAAAGGCAGGTACCACATCAGTACTTCTGCATCATGTAAAGGCACGCAAGATGAAGTACTTTTGTCACATTCTACGTCAACCGAAGGATTCGACAGAGCATGCAGCAATGACCGGATTAACAGAAGGATTCAGGATTAAAGGCAGACCAAGGACAAGTTGGATAGACAACATCTTTCAATGGAGTAGGTTGCATGGATCACGGTTATTGGAGACAGCAGGAGATAGATAACACTGGCATGAAGTTGTTCGTCATAGAGCCAACCCTTGCATAGCAACATTGGCAATATGACACGACTCATTTACTCACACACTGAAACCTGTTTCAATTTGGCTATCATGCATGAATCACACTCATTTACCACAAACCATTGCATCTTTTACATGTAAATTTCAAAAATCTTTCAAACAACCCTTCCAAACTACACATTGTCAGCCTCTTGCCTAATCACCTTATGTGTTATGATCAACAAATCTTACAAAAATGTAATTAATGCAGGTCCCGAAAAGCTCTCATCAGAAACAACTTCAGCAGATGCAACAGAGAAAGTCAGTGGTTTAACGTCACACAGACACAACAAATTAACAAATAACATACTTGGTCTTGGCAGTTTGCGATCTTTAGTGTCCAGTGAACTTGCACTCAGCAAGCTCTGGTTGCTGTCGGCTCGCTGCAATGACCCTGCAGACGGTGCTGTTGACTCCTAACAATGCAATCATCTAAGCATATCATTTGGTGTACGTGAGTGAATAGTCACAGCTCACTCAACTTATAACGGCTCATTTCACAGACAAACACAACAGTAACACATCAGAAAACACAACGACAACAACTAAAAAACTACTAACTTATAAAATAACTACACCAAAAGAAAGTAAAGTTTTCAGTCTACCATGAAATGGAGCGAGCTCATTCTACAGCTCTTGCGGCCATGATGTGGCTATATCATTTAGAAAAACAGCAATTTGGTACACTAGGTTCTATGTCTCAGCTAATAAGCCTCCACTGGTTGTGAGTTCCAGTGTGCATCAAGTACAATGTGGCTGTGCTGACGTACAAGGCTCTTCACAACACTGCGCTGCATTCGCAACTCGTCCACGTTGCTGACATACCCGGTCGGTGCACACTTCACTCTGCTGTCACTGACTGCCTGGCGGTGCCTTCTGTTCATTTACACACAGTCGGCAACAGAGCATTTCCAGCTGCCACCCCGGAGGTCTGGAACAGTTTGCCGGATGACATCATATCTTCTGCATCCCTCTCTACCTTCTGTCAGCTATGTAAAACCTTTTTGTTTAGTGTTTCATTTTCTCATTTGATCCTATAACTGTTTTCCTTGATTTGTAACTGGTGACACTCCAGTCATCCTAGAAGTAGCCAAAGTTATTTAGGTCACTATAAAGTATTGCTACATTACACTAGAATAAGATGCATATAATCTATATGAATACAGCAAGTTTATTTATACATGCATGTGTAGACTTTAACTGAATACATATTGTAGCAGGAAAATCACATCACCAAAACGGCATGTTAGAAAAATTTTGAATACATCAAAGTCGTCAAGGGCAGAAGTGGACATAACAGATATGCATGTACAATACTCTAAAGATGAACAGCACACCTCGTCTTTCAGACTCAGTGGTGAATGTTGCATAATGTCGGTACCAGGATGTGACTGTGACTCGGACGGACGTCGCTGCTGCTCTGACTTCCATGTTAATAAACTGCAGTAATGCACGTGTATCAACATATGCAGTTTCTTTAACACATCATCAGTGATGACAATCATATAATTTTATAACATGCTCTAAAACTACATAATGATCAGTTACTTTGGAGATTCACCTTAACAGTTTACTATAAAGTAGTTTTGATCTACACTCTACAGTCTGTTTGCTTGAATGACTTCGCATTACCATAATGAATACTTAGTACTGTTTGAGTCTACACAATGATACAGCAACAATATAGAAAGTAATTAGTAATATTTTATAATGGAATATGCCATCAACATGTACAGCAACTCAGAGCAAACTGTTAGGTCTGTAGCTTTGTCATCCTTCACATGAACAACACAAAATGTTGACTTTTCTGAACTAATGAAATACTGAGAAAAATCTAATTTCAGTTATTTTTATAGCTTAAATGTTTCAAAAACCTTAACACATTACCAGAAATATGCTGCAGACCAACACTACATGCCTTTAACAAAATTCAAATGTATCACTAATTCTGACAAATAACATCATACTATGCCCAATGTCCAGACACCATTATAATAATCACTATGACAACCGACAACGTGTAGTATGCTGTACTACAAACCTGTGCGGGACGGTGTCACGAAATATATCTTCAATACAGCTGCATGTGTCACTCCATGTGTTGACGCTAAATTTTGTCCCATTTGATATCACAAGATTCTCCAAACAATTTGTGCCTGACCTTGCCAGCTGTTCATTATCTGCATAGCATAACAAGAAGCTTAGCTGTCACAAAGAGAGCATTTGACTGCTTACTCATTTACTCAAATACTACCAAAGCCACTGAATATTTACAATGTAAATGCTCCATCATGTTACATCTAACTTCACTACAATGACAGTTTTGTTGCCGCAGTTAACCCCGCAGAGTGGGCGTTGGTCTGTAGAGTTCCTAGGCTTGTCTATAAATATTCAATGGCCTAGAATATTTAATAGCTTTGATCACACATTTCGTAACCAGGGGTGTTGTCTTCATCACGCTAAAATGTAGAATCTATCAATAGTCCAAAAATGCTTTTCACTGGGGGTACCTATCTTTAACACACTCATGCAGGGCAAGCCCCGTGAATATCGCCATAAACTACAGTGTATATATCATCCAAAATTAGAGTCTTTGGGCTACATTTCCACTGCACACAAAGTGGGTCTAGTTTCAGCTGGTTTTATGTGGTATGCTCTGAAACATACCTTTTTCGTTGAAAGACGGTCATAACTGGCCATAATGCAGTTAATGGTCAGTCAAGGTCACCGATTTTGGTACCAATAAAAAGCTCCTGTAACAATGCCTATTAATGAACTGACATACTGACAGACAAGTCTTTCATGTCACCACAACACACGCATTTGACAGACAGATGGACGGACGAATGGACAGACCAAACTGCAGCAGCAAGAGCATGTGTTGCATTACATGCAACTGCACGCTAAAAACCAGTAAGAAATGTAACAAGAGAAAGATGGCAAAATATCCAGTTCTCACGAGACATACTTATACCACATGAAATCCCCAAATAAGATTAACGCTGTTGGACTCTAACTTCATCAACCTAAGAAGACAAATTCCCAACCATCAAACCACTAGAGCAAGAATGCTCTTCTGTTCTCATTTAACAATTGCTGCCTTCACCCAAACACTTCCAGAGGCTGACTTCTAGCACAGCAAGATTCTACTACCAGACGTAACATAAAGACAGTATCAGAAAAATAACGACAAATTAATATCACACAAATCTCTTACAACTCAGTAGCATCACAAGCAGTGTCTGACCTTGCTGGACACACCACTTGAGCTGGTCATAGAGCTGTACTGACAAAACACCAGAAAGGACGTCATAATACTGCGTGAAAACATCCACGATTGCATACAGTGCATGGTTGCATGTCGTCGTCATCCATTCTGCTTTCTACAAACAATTACATACCACAGTACAAATATAACGGCATGTAGAACTTTCCACCGAGTCTGACAAATGTTAAGCACTTCAACAGTAGCTGACAACAACAACACACGACCCAATTTAACAACAATTTTCCCGGTTTATTGAAGTTACGCAGTTGCCTGTTAAGGGGGTATGCAGCACACTTTTCTCTGGGTCAAATTATCTTTCTAACCAAACCAACAGTCAACAGACTAAAGGCTGTGAAAAAACAATTCACCAAATCTATGTCCAAATACAAAACAACGCAGTCAAGTGGTTACCTAATTTACTTGATACTGTCAGATACTATTGCCTGGACTTGCTCTCCTGAACACTAGATAATTGTCACAATCGATAACTTATTTCTTAGTGAGACACAAAAGATAATTAAAAGTTGCATCTTCAACACAGCGCATCACAAAATGCTCTGCTAAAATTTTCTAAATTAATTATTACCTCATACTGAGATTCTGGATGCTTCATGTTGTCAAAAATACGGAAGATAATTTTGAAGATGTCATTCCACCAATGAGGCAGAAACGTATCGCCATAAGTCTTGAGTATTTCAAACATCACAGTGAGGCCCCTGTCGTTACACAATGCTTTATGCACAACAATGAATCTACCAGCTTTGTTTATGCAGCAATGATGCTATATCACTAACTGAAACAATATTTAAGTAAGTAAGTAAAGCTTTTATTGCATGAACCACACAACAGACAAATGCCATCATGGTAAAACATAGAGTAGGCGGAGAACACAAACATACAAAACAACTGACAAATGAGCAGTAAGGAGCAGTAATACAATTATTACTGACAACAAATTGAGTCACTAGGCTTCATCAAACAAAGTTCTGAGTACAAAGGAACGTCTACAGAATTCATAATGACAGTGCAGGAAGGAGAATACACAGTGATCTGAATACAAAGAAGAGCAATGTCAGCATCACTCACAGTTCTGCAACAAAAATGGTCTTGAGCCGGCACACCAACATTATGCATTACAGAACACAGGTCACACTACTTACAAAAAACTATCTCTTCACACTTAAAACAGGATGGCAGCGTTCTCAACCGTGAACGAGACAAAGCGTGAAAAAGTCAGTGTAGCCAAATCTTTTTAACCACTGCACACTGCACAAACCTAGTTCTGACATCCAGTTTACATCGGTTGATAATACATGACAGTTCTATCAGCACTGGGAACCAGCCTCGAACCCATAAACGATCTTTCTCCGGAACATTTATAATCTGTTCCTGATCACCAGCATACTCCTGGAACACCTGCAGTACACCAAACATATATATCTGCTAAGCAGCACAAATTACTTTTGCATAACACACAGAAAACCAAAGGCCATTGCAGTAAAACCTTTGGTATTGCTGAGTGGTATCTTTAAGTAGCAGTAGAAGTTGGCGATACAGCTGGAGAGCCAAACATAAATGGCAGACTAGCTCACTAACACTTTTATTCATCATTTTACAAAAAAATGTTAACCTGATTTTTCCTCTCCATCTATTCCAAACCTGAAAAAAGATTAAAGCTTTTTACACACTCTATCCATACTCAGCAGCACTCTGCCTCCTAATCGGCAAATGCATAAAGTCACTGGCAGCCTGGATGAGAGCTAATCGGCTGCAGCTCAACACTGAGAAGACAGAGTTCATGTGGTGTCCTCCACTGCAGCACTGCCACCAAGTACCTGACGAACAGCTGATCATTGACAACACCCTGCTGCCCTGTGTCAACAAAGTACATGACATGGGCGTCTATCTAAGGCAGCGACAAGTCGATGGTCAGCCACATCACTCATAGTGTCTGTGTTCATATCATCGGACTATGACAGATACACAGTGTTCTTCGCTCACTGACTACTACTGTGCTGTCATCTCTCACTTATAATGACAAAAGTTGACTACTGTAACATTGCTTTGGCAGGTTGCGTCAGTCTGACCTGCAGCGACTTCAGACTGTCATAAATGCTGCATAATGTCTCACTGCCAGTGCTCGCAAGTACGACCACATGATGCCACTGCTGAAGGACTTACATTGGCTGCGAGTGCCAGAGCGCATCCAGTACAAGCAGTGTGTCCTGACATACCGATGTCTCACTGGGTCAGCACCACAGTATCCATCTGAACTTCTCCATCCAGTCACCAACCTTGAATCAAGGCAAAGACTGTGGTCTTCATCAACCTCACAACTGGTCATACTATGCACACACTGCTCTACCATCGGTGACAGTGCCTTCGCGGTCACTGCATCACATTCATGTAACAGTTTACCCAACTCACTACACAAACTGTCATCCTTTGTTAACTTTAAGAAACATCTGAAATTCTACCTGTTCACTAATTCACTTGCACAACATGACATTTGATGAAGCACTCTTGAGGCGGCTTGTGTTGCTTACAGCACTATACAAGCTGTCTACTTTACTTACTTACTTACTTACTATACGTGCCATCAACCATTGCTCAAATATCCTCTGACAGAATAACTACTTCTATCTACCTCCATTGTATTGCCAATACTCAACCCAAACAGCTTTTGTTTATGTTCCACATGTCCAAACACACTCAAAATTTCAAATGAAGAAACATGCAGTCAATACTGATACTACACTGCATAAGATATTAATCAAATTGGTACCTGAGGACGGTCGGCAATGTATTTAGCACAATGCCGAATGAGACGGATTGCTTCCATGCTAGTATCTGGGAATGCAGCATTGCATGCAAACTCAGAGAGGCATTTGATGGCATCCTGGAAGGAATCAATCACAGCAAGGAAATACCTCTCAAAGATGCTTGCTGCAAAAATACAACAGAACTGTTATCATGTACAATGGTAACAATGCTCAGCATCAGCAACACGAGTAGTCACTCTTCTTTTGCTTTACAGATTAGAACAGCATTTGACTGAGTTTTGCTACGAAAGTTAAGCAAAGGCAAACTTGTACAGTGGCATAAAGTCTTAGGATTCAGAGGTGCTTTGCCACTGGTCTCATCAGCTAAGGCACAGCAAAATAAAACTGTTTTCAGATGACGATAGAACACATTAACAGAAGAGCAGTTTATGCTGTTGCATCACTACCTAAAATATTACATTCCTACTGGTCCAACTTCAGTCATGTGACACTGGATATAACTGGCTATTTCAATCGCCGAGGCACAACCATATGACATTATACATCAAACGTTTGACATCAAGTATAATGTCAAACAGTAATAACATAAGTTCTTTTTATAGTTTATTGCTTACACGCTTCCTATGTTGTGTTTATGTGATGTGACAACGTAGTTCATGCTGGTAAGTTTATTCCCGTACTTTTCATGATAAAGGTTACTTTTTGATTGAAGTTTGATTAAGTGATGCAACAAAACAGATGATACATGATGGCAACTTGGCCCTCGTGTGACATTTCAACTTCGGGATACACACCGTGTCTGGAAAAAATGGAACCACTAGTATTTTAGGCATAACTTTGACAAAGTTCAACAAATTTTCATAATTTATTCATCTTCACAGTTGAATTAAAAATTATAAAAAGTACCATCATTACTTGCGCAACACTACGTAATGATAACTAATTTTGACGTTATCAAAATGCTCGTGCTACCATGGAGTTCCTGGAAAGAGAAATTCCACAGTTTCACTGCTACTATGGCCTACAAATTTACCAGATTTAAATCTGGCTGACTACAGCAAGTGGAGCATACTGCAAGAAAACATGTACAAAACACGCATCACTGATCTTGACGACCTCAAACATCGTATCAGAACTGAGTGGGCCAAGCTGGATCACGCTGTCATTGCTGCAGCTGTGTGTCAGTGGCGTCGTAATCTTTCAGCTTGTGTCAGGGCGGGCGGTGGTCATTTTGAGCACTGCTTTTAATTCTGACATTGTGTTTTTGCGATAACTGTGGCATTTGAAGCCTTTGTTGACTAGCTGAATCGAACAGCTGCAGGCTGATATTCCGGTCTGATTTCCTTGCAGTTGTCAGTTACGACATTGTGCATTTTAATACATGACGATTATTTAATTCACAAGGTAAAGTAGTGACACTGCTTAGGTGCAGCGGTCATTTATTGTGTTAGTTTGGTTTTGCACTACCTAATGACACTCCGTGCAAAAACTACAACTATATTATCTGTGTTGGTCAGTTATACCTGAAACACTATGGGTTCCATTTATTTCTGGACAAGGTGTATATGTCACACTGGCCATCATGCATCATTTCTATGATGTCAGTAGGTAGTCTGTTCCAGACAATAGGTGCAGCCATGCTAAAAGTGTGACTGCCAAAATAATAGATCAACATGCTAGAGACAAGATACACCACACACGTGGAGTACATATCCATTTAAAATGTATCACAAATAATGAACATAACGGCAAAAGCAACATCATACTGGTTTCGCGTGAAAAAGATGTCCAACGATACTATCCACTATGTAAACTAAAACAATCCTGAAAGAAACGGCACACTGTTATCATTCAATGACAATACTACATATCAGCATGCCAATAAACTGTTGAAATATCAAAGCAACAAGGTTGCAAAATAACTTCAACAGAAAGGAAGAAACGTACAGACGATTTTCCCAGTTGTCTGAAATGCCAGCTCAACCGTGCCTTCATCATGATCAGAAGCAGCAAGACGGAAAACGCTGAATATGTTTTTCCAGCCGGAGCGAATATTGTGTGCCTGAGAGTTAACCATTTGAGCAATGCAGCGTACAACCATGTCTCTGATTGTCGGTGACCTGGAACAGAGAGATTACCACATCAAACAGCATTAAATACATCGTAAACAGCAATATTTCAACAATAACAACAGCATTTACTTCACATGCATTATGCAAACAGTAACATAAACATAGTGATGTAAAGATTAATACATGGCTGTTTTTAGTTCTGAGACCATGTATATGGTGATACAGAAATGCTGATTCACATCATATCTCATACATAACAAAATTCAAAACACTAGTCTTGCTCCAGAAAAAAAACTGCACACTTCAATACACATAATGTCTTTCTACGTTATGGAACAGTACAGTTTTCTGGCCCAACCTGTACATAGCTACTGCAAGTCAGAGGACCATATCACTGCACAATACACAGAAATTACTGTTCACAACAACTATACAAAAAAATTACCGATTTGTCTTCATGATGTATTCAAATGGCCGAAGAAAGTCTTTCTGGAAACGGAAATTTGCAAATTCTCCCTTCTCCAGAAACTTCATAGACAGCTGTCGCAAAGAATCGACAGCGAAAAATGCAATGTCTTCATTTGGATTGCATCCAACCTGTAACAGCAGCATTTCAGACATTACTGCCACATCAGACCACTGGCCACAATGTCACGAGCAAAGACACACTTACTATGGAACATCACTACTAGGACGTTGTGTACAATTTATCAACTCGCACACTTGCTGGCAACACTTAGCAAACCACACCATGTCCGGAAAAAAGAGGAACCAATGGTGTTTTAGGCATAACTTTGACCAAAACAACTATATAGTTGTAATTTTTGCACGGAATGTTGTTAATGTAATGCGAAACCAAACTAACACAACAAATCTCCACTGTACCTAAACAGTGTCACTACTTTACCTTGTGAATTAAACGATCGTCATGTATTAAAACGCACAATGTAATAGTTATTACAGACCACTGCAAGAAAATCAGACCGGAATATCAACAGTTCGATTCGACTAGTCACCACACGCTTCAAAGGCCACAGTTATCACCAAAACAATGTCAGAATTAAACGCAGTGCTCAAAATGACCACCGCCTGCCCTGACACAAGCAGAAAGACGACAACACCACCGACACTCAGCTGCAGACATATTACAGCTTGGCCCACCCGGTTCTGATATGATGTTTGAGGTCATTGAGATCAGTGATGCATGTTTTGTACACCTTCTCCTGCAGTATGCTCCACACACTGTAGTTAACCGGATTCAAATCTGGCGAATTTCGAGGCCACAGTAGTGGCGACATAAACTCTGGCGTTTCTCTTTCCAGGAACTCAACCACAGCTAATGAAAACGGCATTCTGATGACATCAAACTCACGTCATCATTAAGCAGTATTGTGCATATAGTGATGGTACTTTTATATTTTTCTAGTTAACTTAAAATGTCAAGATGAATTGTGCTAGAACTTATGACAATTTGTTGAACTTTGTGAAAGGTATGCCTAAAATACTAGTAGTTCCATTCTTTTCGGACATGGTGTAGATCATTTCAGCTGACACAATGCAACCTTTATGTTTTGAACTCTGATATTAACCAGGATGCATCCAGCAATGAATTGCTTCGTCATTGCCAGTCAGCAGAATTTTCAAACAACATTTACAAGGCATCTTCACAACAGGACCATCCGATATAGAATGTGCATCTGCATCTCTGAATTTTTACAATGCTATATAAAAAAATTTATTAACCTTACTATATGAACTGCTATGGACTGTATAAAGACAGCAATAATTAATGTACATCACACAGCCACACACCTTGTTGAAATGCTCTCCAATAACCTGCCATATCCGAGACCACTGCAGGCGGATACGTCCCATGTTGTAGTACGAAATCTCAACAATCTTCTGCAAACTGAACATCCGTGCATGCGACGGGTGTGACAGCTCCTCCACTGATATCACACACAATGCCCGGACGAACTCCACTACACAGCAGATTCACAGGCAGTAAAGATGTTCAGTCTGCAATATTAACACAGTCAAATATCAATTTTATGCAAAAATTCATTTTGAAACCAACATGATCTCACACAGGTGCCTTACAAAACAACCCTACAAAAATACAGCAGTGCATTACAAAGTACACTGATTCAGTAACATAGACACAACTAACCTATGGCATCACCATCGAGTTTCACAGAACCAGTAAAGATCCTGTCGACGGCCACTACAACACTCTGTGAACTCGTCTCCCCCATTGATTCCTGCAGGTGCTGCATCGTCTTTGAGTCAATACGACCACCACGAGCAATCACTGTACAGCACAATCAGCGAGAAAACACTGTGCAAGAAGAGAATATGTGCAGTGAAATAGTGTTATTGAATAGAATAACAACAGCAGCAATACCAGTGCTGCAACTATGCCAAGAATGTTATAAGCTACACAAATATGCTGTAATTTTAGACACTGTACTCATAACACTTTGCTGTATCTGAAATAAATTGAAAAGTCAAGTAAAGTTGTCAACGGTAGTAACAAACAGACAGATCACAAATTACTATTTCTTATTAGCGTTTTATGTATTTTGCATCAATTATAAGCTATAGCTCAACACTGCTTAAAATGCAAGATTTCCATATCAAATCTGTACTCAATACCTCCATTAAGGATGACCAGTGCACACAAGCATCACAAAGACACTAACAGACAGAACTGCAGTAACCCATTAATCGAGCTTGCACACAAATACATCCTGAATAACTAGAAATCTCATACTGGCATACCTTCTGGGTCAAAGGCTTCAACAGGATGACCAGCCGAAGTCTGGTTGCCAGGACCAGTAATGTATCTCGTTTTAACAAATGTTCCTATTAACTGTGCCAACTCCAGCTGTGATATGCACTTCAAGATCTGCACACACACACACACACACACGATACCACTCTCATTCACTGAACCAATCGTAATGACACTACAATGTTAAACAAGAGACCAAAGTAATCTGGCGAAGGCTGAATCAAATGCGACCAATGTTCA
>Ga0126335_1001549_pt1 | contig 12999 bp, 8 predicted proteins | sample OlaspJWI45metaG_FD_108409 | JGI IMG/M metagenome (GOLD analysis project Ga0126335, IMG submission 108409) | Marine gutless worms symbiont microbial communities from Oahu, Hawaii - Olavius sp. 1 OAHU.JWI-45 metaG | ecosystem: Host-associated > Annelida > Digestive system > Unclassified | place...
AAAAAGAAGTAATTATAAAAGAAAAAATTATCCGTTAGATTGACCTTAAAATACTGCAGTAAAAATAGAAAATTACTGCAAAGTGTTCATAGCGCTGATTTGCGTGCAAAATTCAGGTTGTACTTACGTCTGATAAAAAAGGCCAACACAATCAGGATAGACAAAAAGATGATATTGAACACCGGAATGTGGGTGTAATCTTTTTCGACTGCTTTTAAACTTACCGCATTGGGGAACATCGAAAAAATGCGAATTCTCCAGCCATAGTATTTTACAAGAACCCACGGCTTTTGCTCGGAAGAAGAGAAGGCCTGGGCCTGCGCGGTCAGATCGGCACTGTCGAACTTGAAAAACGGCGGCCATCCCCATCCAGTATCCTCGTTGCGAAAGACCATCACTTTCCCATTGCGGGATACCGTGTTGATAAACCTGACATCAGATGTTCGAACCGCTTTTTCGCGCTGGCTGTCTTCCTGCACATCTTTCGGTTTTTTACCACTCTTATCGACGCGTTTTACGTCGGTACCGGTAATTTGGACAACTTCCGTACGCGGCAAATTTTTGTGCAGGATCAGAGCAACGGCGATAACCAGCAAGACTGAAACGACAATTTTAATAATTTTCGAGGTCTCCACTCAATCTCCTTTTCTTCAACAGGCCGCCGCCTGTCAGTAGGAATGCCTGCAGTCAAATCCACAAGATGGCGTGTTCAGGGGTAAGTTAACGTTGCGAGGTCTGCCTGTCAATCAAGCCACGCATTTTCGATGTGTAGGACGGTCTGGTCCCGCAACAACCGCCCACGACCGTAGCCCCGGCGGCCAGCCAATCGATTACGTGCGCGCAATAGCTATCGGGATCCAGATCTGAACGCAGGGCCAACAAGCCATCGGATTCTTTTTCCCCGTCCAGGGTCCAGTCTTGCGGAATGGCGGTAAACGTGTTGGCGTAGCCACCGATCCATTCGGCACCCGATGCGCACAGGCTGGGCATGGCTCTGGTAATACTCTCCGGTGCACAACAATTGGCCAGGAAGCCGCTGACCGGTAGTCCCTGCAGGGTCGCCCCGGCATCTGCGACGGATTCCCCACTTCTCAAGTTTCCGGAGCGATCCTCGTGCAGCGTCCACGCCACCCACACAGGCTTGCCGGTCCGGCAGGCCGCCCTTGCCGCAGCACGTCCTTCGGCGGCACTGGACATGGTTTCACAGAGGAGCAGGTCTACATGCGGGGCCAGCAGCTCGGCCTGTTCCTGGTACAGGGTTTCGATTTCTTCTTCCGGTCCCACCAGATCGGGGCGGTAACTGCCTCGCAGCGGGGGCAGCGAACCGGCGATCAAAACATCGCTTTGTGCGTTTGCGCGTGCTTCAACAGCCAGATTACAGGCCAGTGTGTTGAGATCGTCAAAACGATCCGCGATCCCTTCTCTGGCTAATTCGCCGCGGATAACGCCATAGGTGTTGGTTGTAATGATATCGGCGCCGGCCGCTATGTAATCGAGATGAATCTGGCGCACGACCGCGGGGTCGGTCATCAAGGCCCCCGCCGACCAGATGGTTTCAGGCACTTCCACACCCCGGAACCGCAATTCACGGCCCATGCCCCCATCGAGCAAAGCGATTTTGTTTTTAAAGCTTGCCGGATTCAAAAGTTAATCCCATATTGATGTTTAATTGAGTTTGATTAGATTCAGGGTAACAACGACATCAACAACATGCAACCGGAATCCGATCGCGATGCGCATGCAGATTTGGTGTGCTTCCGGGTCGTTCTTCCCGTCGCTTATTCCCAGGTGGGCTATCTTTGTCATTGACAGATAAGGGCTTATTCCGCATACTGCGCCGCGATCAGGTAAATCGATATTGTCATGGGACCGACAGGAATTTTGTAATTGACGCTGCGTTCATTCAAATACACGCTGATAAACTGGTTTTTGCCACTGGGCTATTTCATTCTTCGCTTCTACCTGTCCACGTTGAAAATCCGGGTTGTTGGTGAGGAGATCGCGCTGGGGTGTCTGTCTGAATACGGAAGACTGGTCGTGGCCATCTGGCACCAGCGATTCCTGCCGGCGCTGGCCTATGTGACCAAATTCAAGAATTTCAAGCCCATCGTCATGATCAGCCAGAGCAGAGACGGAGAGATGATCGCCAGATTTGCCGACCGGCTGGGACTTGTGGCGGTAAGAGGATCCAGCAGAAGAGGCGGAACAACCGCCTTGAGGGAGATTACCGAAACACTTAAAGCAAATACAGTCGTCATTCATATCGTAGATGGGCCCACAGGCCCCAAGGGGCTGGTGAAGCCAGGCCTCATCAGCATGGCCCAGATAACCGGTGCAGTCATTCTACCGGTCATCGTGTCTGCCCAAAATGCCTGGGTCCTGGGCAGCTGGGACAGATTCCTGGTGCCCAAGCCATTCAGCGAAGTTACGATCGAGTGGGGACAGCCATTCATCGTGCCCCGTGACCTCGATTCGAACAGCTTTGAAGAACTCAGACAGGACATTGAAACCAATCTTGCTGAAGGCTATGCCGAAGCTGACCTGAATTCCGGCTGGCATGAGCCTCTGTAGCAACAAAATATCAAACCGGTATCACTGCATCACAGGAATACTGCAGCGGCATAGCAATCCTGTCTTATCGAGTCCGGATCGTCGCATCTGCGTAGGTGAAAACAAAACAGACGTCCCTTTCGGGCTGATGCACCATGCCTCCCATTGCCTGCAAAAAAACCAACCGCACCCCTATAATCATTTATCTGTATCAAGTTTGGTGAACACCAAGCCCTAACCCTGATTAAACCAAATTTGGAGACTTTTCAGATCGAATGCAGCGTTGTAAAGAATTCACTTGCGTGATAGGGGGAAAAGATGCTTCTTTACAAGCTTTGACCGAGCACGGGTCAATAATTTTTCAATAATGCTCAAGGCCGCCGCCCCGTGTTTCGCCTGAATCATCAGGGTTGATTATTAAACACTATCAATCCCACCCGTTCCTCTAATTTAATAAGTAGTCCAACATGTGCTCATACGGTCCAGTTTAACCGTGAAAAAAAAACACTCAAACCCTATTCTTTCTTTCCTGTGGCGCCCCGCCGAAATATCGCAGGATGTCACCGCAGTGGCCGATCGGACATCAACTGATGCGATATTTGACATCGGCAGCGGCCTCTCTGAAAATGTCCTGGCAGCGCTCCAGTCTGCAGAAGTGACAAATATCAAGGTTTCGATAGAAGACCTGATGGATACGGAACTGGAGCGGCTACTCGGGCAAACCCGGATCGAAACCATCTGGGTGGAAACCATACCTGCTCTGGGATCCTGCAAACCAGATGATTTTCTTCGCAGGCTGCATCAGCTGACCGAAGGGTACGAATGTATTCCGATCAGCGGCGATCTGGAATTTCTCAACACGATCCTGCGGGCCGAATGGGCACCACCGTCCATTGCTATCAAGGGTTCGGAGGCTGCCGGATTTGTCAGCAAGGAAACGACCGCAATTATTTTTGCCAACCTGAGAAAACTGGCAAAACAGCGCGTTCCCCGAACCGATCTGATCATCTGGGGCGGCATCGCCACGCCTGAAGCAGCTGCGGCTTTTCTGTGCAGCGGCGCAAGGAAAATCGTGTTTGAAAGCCTCCACTGGCAGACCGATCTGGCAACTGCCAATCAGGATCTGAAAGATCGCCTGTCCAGGCTGCGCCCCGAACACACAACTGTGGTGGGTCAAGGCCTGGGCGTTGTCTGCCGGTTCTTCGACAAAGGCAACTCGCTGGCGGTGAAAGATCTGCGGCAATTTGCAGATTCCCTTTACCGTTGCGAACCTGACAAGCAGGATTATCACAATTTTTGTCTGCATGTAAAAAAGAAGGGCATACCGGTACACCGGAGCGAGTTGGGCCGCCACGAGCTGATATTTATGGGACCCGAAGCAGCCTTTGCAGAGACTTTTGCCGAACGCTTCGGCCGCAGCACGGACCGGGCCATCGAAGCCTTCAGCAACGAAGTGATGAATTGCTGCAGCAAAGCCCCGGAAAAACTGCACCGTGTCAAAGGGAATGCTGCCGCCAGCGCTCTGGGCACTACTTACCCGTTTTTCCAGGGAGCCATGACCTGGATCAGTGACAGACCCGACTTCGCCCTTGCCGTAGCGGATGCAGGGGGGCTGCCCGCAATATCTCTGGGATTAAAAAGCCTTCCGGACCTGGAACAGGATCTGGGAAATCTCAAGGAATTTATGGGCGAACGCGTCTACGCCATTAACTTTCTCGCCCTGCCGGAAAACCCGCATCTGGAAAAGCAGCTGACATGGATAGAACGACTCCGTCCACCCATGGCGGTCATTGCGGCCGGAGAACCATCATATGCGGTCAGACTGCAGGAAAAGGGAATCCAGGCAATATATATTGCCTCGAGTGTGGACCTGCTTCGAATTGCCTTTGCAGCCGGTATCCGCTTTGTCGTTCTGGAGGGTAACGAAGCCGGTGGCCATGTGGGGGAACATTCAACCCTGACAATGGCTCAAATCGCGCTGGCGCTCAGACGCAAGGAGCCTGAGCTGTTCCGTGATCGATACCTGGTGCTGGCCGGAGGGTTTTACGATCGTGAAACGGCTTTCAGAGCGTTTATGCTGGGTGCCGATGGCATCCAGATGGGTACAGCCTACGTGGCCACGCACGAAATCGTTGGCACCGGCGCCTTGAATCCGCTGTTTCAACGTGTCATCGTCGAATCCCGCCCCGGAATGACAACGGTTTCCGGCGAAAGCATCGGCCTCAGGGTACGGTCTTTAAAATCCCCCAAAATGGATGCGATCTGCAACCTTGAGAAGAAATGGGCAGCCGGTGGCCTCGATGAAGGCACATTTCGAAATCGGCTTGAGGCCCTTGCCGCAAACAGCCTGCTGATCGCCGCCAGAAGCGCCCGGGAACCTCATGGAGATAAGATCGACGATGAAACCTGTCTCAACGAGGGCCAGTTTATGTGTGGTGCCGTCTCCGGTATGGTCAACCAGGTCCGCTCCATAGAAGCGTTACATCACGAACTGGCCGAAGGTCCCATGGAGTTGACAATTCCTGAAAAAGATGATCGTCCGGTTCCGGCAGCAACTATTCAGAAAAGATCACACACGAACGGGGACCGGGTGGCCATCACCGGGATGGCAGTGGTCAATGCGCTGGGCAACAGCCCCCATGACATCTGGCAGGCCTCCCTGGCCATGCGCAGCGGTATCGTCGAAGTACCCCGTTCGCGCTGGGACCACGATTTATATTATGATCCCGATCCCCGCGCCCGGGGCCGGACTTACTGTAATGTCGGCGCTTTCCAGAATATTGACATCTCCCGAAAACAGCTGGTCATCGCGCCCCAGGATTTTCGTTCCATGGCCGACTCCACCAAACTGACCCTCTGGCTGGCTGAAAATGCTATCCAGCAATCGGGTTTGTTGGATTCCGGTATCCCCAGGGAGCGTATCGGCGTGCTGATTTCCCAGAACTCGGGTGAGGCTGCCGGAACGATCACCGACCTGGTGTTTGACGTCTATTCCCACGATGTGATTCGGACCATGCAGGATGTCATCCCCATGACACCGGAACTGGAAACCATGGTCAGGGATAAGATCAAGGCGGGTCGCCTTTCGGTGGACGATACGACCCTGCTGGGTCGTCTCAACTGTGCGGCCGGGGGCTTTGTCTGCAACAAGTACGGTTTCCAGGGACCGAGCTTCTCGGTCTCGGCCGCCTGCGCCACCAGCCTGGTGGCGCTTTACAACGCAATCCAGATGATTCGAAACGGCATTATCGATGCGGCTGTCGTGGGCGGGGGCGAAGAAACGTTAAAACCCTCCCACTACCTGGAATTCTCAGCACTCAAGGCCCTGGCCATGCTGTCAGGCGCCGAAACACCGGCACGGGAGAGAAGCCGCCCGTTTGATGCCACCCGCGATGGCATGGTCCTGGGCGAAGGCGGGGGCATGATCGTGGTCGAGAGAGAATCGATCGCTAAAAAACGGAACGCCCCCATCCATGCCTATATTACCGGAATGGGTGCAAGCAACAATGATCAGGGCATGGTGGAATCCCTGGCCGAAACCCAGTTGATCGCTCTAAAGGCATCCTACCGGGATACGCACCATGGCCCCGACCAGGTCGACCTGGTGGAATGTCATGCCACCAGTACGATTCAGGGCGATATCGAAGAGGTCAAGGCCTTAAAAACCCTGTTTGGCACCTCAAACGGAGTAAAGCTCGCATCCTTCAAAGCCCAGATCGGCCACACCCTCGGCGCATCGGGTCTCAACAGCCTCATTCGCGGTGTGACCGCCATGCAGGCCGGCATTTTCCCTCCCACCCCGAACTACAGGAACCGGGATCCCCGGATCGATCTTGAAGCGGCCGGTTTTCACGTCCCCGATCAGCCGGACGATTGGCCTCAGCCTGCTGACCGACCCCGGCGCATGCAGGTCAATGCCTTCGGATTCGGAGGCGCCAATTATGTTGTCCAGTTGGAACAATGCCGTTCCAACGGCAGCCCGGTGATGACAGAATTGATCTCCGCCGAAGAACCTGATAGAGATCGCGGCCCAGCCCGGCACGTTCAAACGCCTGTTGAGGGCGTATCCTTTTTTGAGGCGCATCTGGCCGACCAATCCTATCGCCTTGGCATCGTGGCGCCGGATGCGTCAGAATCACGCGCCAAACTGCAGATGCTCAACCCGTTTGAAACGGGGACTGCCCTGTCGGAAAAAACGCTCCGGGTCATGGCGCGCCAGGGCGTCTTTGCCGCCCCGACCGACACGCAGACAGATCCTATGGCCTTTGTATTTGCCGGCCAGGGATCCCAGTACATCGGCATGGGCAAGGAACTCTACCACACCTTTCCTGAAATCCGCCGGTGGATGGACAGGATCGCCGCTGTAGCCGATTTCGATCTGCTGGACCTTCTATTCAATTCAGCCGAGGAAGACCTGCAGAAAACGCGCTGGCAGCAGCCGGCCCTGTACACCATGGAATACGCCATGGTGCAATATCTGATTTCCCTGGGTGTCCGTCCGACGGCCATGGCCGGGCACAGCCTGGGAGAGCTGGTGGCGCTGAGCATCGCCGGTGTGTTTTCATTTGACGATGGCTTCCGGATCGTGAACAAACGGGCCCAGTGCATGGACAAGGCCGGTGGACTGGAAGGCGATCCGGGCACCATGATCGCGGTCGACGCACCCATGGATTATCTGAAGGAAAAGGTGGCCGGCTGTCAAAATGTCTATTTCACCAATTACAACGCGCCTCACCAGGTGGTCATTGGTGGACATACCGGGACCGTCCTGGACCTCATGGCGGACATCCAGCAGGATAGTCATCGGGCCACCCGGCTCAAGGTGAGCATGGCCTTTCATTCACCTATCATGAAAGTGATACGCGCAGAGATGGCCGCCTTTGTTTCCGCAATAACCTTTCACAGTCCCAAAGTTCCGGTGATATCGAATACCACCATGGCGCCCTATCCGGATGATCCGAACCGGATACGCGCGATCCTTATGGCCCATCTGGAGTCACCGGTGCACTGGATGCAGAACGTCAGGACGCTCTGGGATCAATTCGGAATCCGGCATTTCATAGAAATCGGTCCCAAAGATACCCTCTGCAACCTGGTGGGTGAAACATTGGACAAAGCCCTGTGCTTCCCCACCTGTATGTCCGAAACAGAGGCGACCACATATCGGACGAGTATGGCACGGCTGTACACCCTGGGGCATCTGAAGCCCGGACAGGTTTTGCGGCTGGATGTACCTGCGCCGAGCAAGGTCACTGCAACGGCTCCCCTGAGCGCACACCGGGCCCCGGCCGAAAATCGGGTGGCAGCCATCGTCCAGCGCGAGATCAACGATTTCATTCTGGAATCCTTTGGTAAAATCATCAAACCAAAGATTGTCGACGCGGTGCGCCGCGAATTGGATCCCGGATTTACCGCGGAACATCTCGACCAAATCCTCGAAGATTCACCGGCACCCCAACCGAAGAAAACGCCCCGGTCCAAGATACCGCCGGCCCCCGTGACTGCCGAACCGAATTATGCGTCACCGCCACCGGCCGATTCGATATCCCTGGAAGACAGCAACCCGGAAGTCGACACCCTGGAACAGGTCATCCAGATCATCATGGACGCGACCGGCTATGATAGGGATGAGATCGAACCCGATATGGACATCCGTCAGGATCTTGCCATCCGATCCAGTTGCCTGCCTGTGATCATGGATGATGTCGAACGCCAGTTCGAAATAAAAGTGAGCGTCGAGGATTTCGTTGGCCTGCGGACCGTGCAAGAGATTGCCGACACGATTGCAAAACTGGCAGGCCGGACCGGCGGCATATCAACGACCGAAAAACCAGCCGAAAAAAAACCGGCGAACGTTTCCAGGGTTGCGGCTGATGGCGCTGGCGGAGCAGATACAACCGTTCGACAGGAAACATCGATCAGGCGGCTGGTCTTTAAGGAAGCACAGCTTCCCTCGGCGCCACAGACGCCGTTTGCGCTCGAGCCGGGTCAGGATGTGGCGATCCTTAAAATGGGTACCGGATCTTTGCTGGCAGCCGATTTTGCTGACATCCTCAAAGCCAGATTTGAGGCCCGCCCTATAGAACTGGATTGCCTCGGCCTGAACAAGAATGACCGATTTGACCTGCGCACACCCGAAGGTGCAGACAGGGCGGCTGAGGAACTTGAAAAAGCCCGATCCCTTGCAGGTCTTGTGCTGGTTCTGGAGGCCGGATCCGAATCGGCTCTGTCCGGGACCCGGGATATTCCGGCTTTTCTGAGCGGTTTTTTTGTCTGTCTGCAAAAACTGCTGGGTTCGCAAAGCAAAGCCTTCTGCCTTTGCCTGACCCGGGGAATCCCATCCCACACGCCGGAAGCACATGCCGCTGAAGGCATTCTCGGTATGTTTCTGGCTACGGCCCAGGAGTATTCTTCAGTCCGGTTCCGCAGTGTCGATATCGATGCGCACACCGATTCCCAACATGCCCTGGACCGCGCTCTGGACGCCGGCAATCCGCTTATTCAAGTCATTGCCCGCAATGGTGCGACATTCTCCCTCAAAGCCTTTAACGAGCCACTGCCTCTGAAAGGCAGGCCCGAATTACGGCTGGGTCCTGGCGCTGTGGTCGTCATCTCGGGTGGCGCGAAGGGCGTATCGTACCGTATCGCCCGGGCCCTGGCACCGTTCAGGCCCCGAATTGTATTGCTGGGCAGAACCGAACTGGATCCTGGCGCAGCCTACGGTGTCCTTCGACATAACGGCGATCCGGCCACAAAAGATATCCCCCGGCTGGCCGGAATGAATGGGACGTCCGAGATGGACGAAAACAAAAATCGACATGCGTCAAAGAACCTGGCCGGGCTGGATATCGCGCGCAATGTGGCCCGACTTTCGGCACTGGGACTGAAGGTCACCTATCATCGCTGCGATGTTGCAGATACCCGGGACGTGACGCGGGCGCTGGCAGAGGTCGTAAAGCAATACGGCCGGGTAGACGGGATCATCCATGGTGCCGGTATCATCGAGGACGCCTTCATAGAGTTTATGAAGCCTGAAGACGTCAAAAATGTCGTGGATGTCAAGCTGCTGGGTGCGCGTAACCTCTATCATGCCTCGAAAGACCATGGTCTGCGTTTCATGGCCGCGCTCTCTTCGCTCGTGGCGATTCAGGGCAACGTCGGTCAGGCCAACTATTGTGCTGCCAACCGATCCCTATCAGCTCTGATGAAATCACTGGCAGACTCCCATGAAGGCCTTGTTGCAAAGGCTTTTATGCTGCCGCCGATTGAAGGGACCGGCATGGCCGAAAATCCTGAAGTCAAAGAGCTGATGAAACTCAAGGGCCTGGAGAGCACATTTGTGCATGCAGACGAATTTGCCCAGCTGTTTTGCCGCGAACTTTTCCTGGGACCTGCCAGGGATTGCTGGATAGCATGGGCACGCACCTTTCCGACAGTCATTGGAACCCTGGTCGAAGCATCGAATTCAGACGACCAAAAAGTGAAACACAGTCCGGGTGGCGTCAGTTTCCGACCCGAGGATTTTCCCCTGATCACGACCGTAGACGCCTTGGAACTTGAAAAGGGCGAACTGAGCGCCACACGAAAGTTTTCCCCGGACGCAGACCTGTGGCTCTCGGATCACAAACCGTTCAAAATACTCAAACATCCCCTGGTCTCCGGGATAATGGCCGTGGAAACATTTCTGGAGGCGGCCCGGTTGCTCTATCCGCACCTGAGCGTTTAGGGTATAAGGCGATTGAAATTTGAGGACATTCTGGAATGCCCTCCGGGTATGGATAGGGAAGCCCGGATTTTCTGTAAACGCAACGATAAACCGGGCCGCAGGATTCTCTGTGATACCCGGCTCGATAGTGCTGATATCTCTCCGTCAGGACGCCATCTGGACAGATGGTCGACGAATTACCGGGGGCAGGTCGTTCTCGGGTCGCAAACAATCACACTGCCTCCCTGGCCGGATGCCATCCCCGCACTCGATGACCTGGACACCGGTCCGATGGATTCTGAGTTAATCCAGTTGAGTTATCAACAGCGTACCGGCCTCACCGGACGCTACCGTGTCCTTGATAAGATTCATGGCACCGGATCCGGCGTCATTACAGGCGAAATGGTATACGGGGATCAGGTGGATATGAAGGATGCGGATCAGGTTCGATACCACTTCCCTCCTTATCTGCTGGAAGCGCTCATGCACCTTTTTGCCTTTTATCCGGCCATCCGGAACGAAAACGACAAGTGGAATCTAATCCCTGCCCAAATCGGTGAAATGCGTTTTGTGCGGACCGTCCGGCCTGCAGAACGCCTCCAGCTTGCAGCAAGACTCCGTTCCCAGGACGAACAGGGCTTCACATGGGACGCCCGCGCGGCAGACGAAAACGGAACTCCCATCATGCAGGTCCGGTCCATGCGGATGAATCGATACAATCCGTGAGTGGGTTGTGTTCATTGCGCTTATTGAGCAATCTGCGTTAATTGCAGTTAACACTGCAAACCCGGGTAAGATGGGCAACGCCACAAACGCGGGTGACCCAGTAAACCCATATTCAATTTTCATTCGAAGTTCAGCATTTACAACAACCCGTTACCGACAAAACATTCCTTTCAATGGCTGCCGAATATTCTAACACTAACGCTGCAATTCGGACCCTGGCACGACAGCTGCTGGGCAGATCCGTGGTCTTTGCCGCCACGCATTTCAAAGCCGGAGCACGGCAGCGCCTGGTCCTTGAACTTTTGCGGGCAACGGCACATTTTGATCACCACCCCGGTCTGCCAACCGATCCAAGGTTTTTTACGATTCGCAAAGACCCCCTGGGCGCGCCAATCCTGTTTCTGCAAGACAGGCAGGGTCCATCATTGTCCTTCAGCCACGATCAGGATAAACTGTGGGCCGCCATGTGCAGCGGGGGGCGCGTGGGCATCGATGTGGCTTATCCGCAAGAGTTTGATGGTGACTACCCCTTTGCCAGGGTGTTCGGACCGGAGGAACTGGACCGTGCTAAATCAATCTGTCCCAACGATGCGGCCCGGGGTGCGGCCCTGGTGTGGTCTGTAAAGGAAGCATCGGTCAAAGCAATCGGGACCGGTTTCAATCGATTGGACCCGGTTGAGGTGCGCGTGGGAACCCCACTCCGGCGGGACCAGGGATTTTTGTTTGAAGTAATGGCAGACCGCCCCGTTGCCGCATGGGCCCAAACGGAGGGCCGTGGTTGGCTTTCATTGGCATTGGATCGGCAAAATTAATAACGGAGAGGATCCGTATCGACGAGGAGCCGGCATGGTGCAAGAAACAATCTGCGACATAGATCTGGATGATTTCATCATCGACATGGAAGAATTTCACGGTTACCGGTCACCGGGAATCCTGCTCGGGGGATTGATGATAGAGGCGGGCCTGGACCAACTGGGTCCGACCCCTTATCTGAACATGGTTTCTGAAACCGTGGTGTGCCTCCCCGATGCCGTTCAGCTGCTGACACCATGCACCATCGGAAACGGATTTTTGCAACTGCTGGACTGGGGCAAATTCGCCCTCACGGCCTACGACCGGATGTCATTAAAAGGGGCCCGCGTTTGCCTGGATGAAGACCGGTTGGGCCGTTTTCCCCTGGTTCAGGAGTGGTTCGACCGTTCGATCCGCCGGGATGAGAAACCCGAATTCGAACCGCTGGCGGCTGAAATTCTCCAGGCCCGCAACGAACTGATGGTGTGCCGCCCGGTAAAGCTCCCGCGCGGGCTTAAAGAAACCCGGCACATTCCAACGCAACGCTGCCTCAAATGCCGTGAATCCTACGCCCGGCGCCTCGGGCCACAGTGCCCCGCCTGCGCGGGAAAAGCATGGAAGTCGGAACACCCTCTGGGGGTTTGCACCACAGTGCCCCGCCTGCGCGGGAAAAGCGTACTACCAATAATTGTAATGTAAGGTAGAAGGTGAAGGGTATAAGATGCAGGGTATAAGGTATAGGGTTCAAGGTGCAAGGCAAGTAAAGGGTTCCGGATACTGGATACTTATATGAATCTCAGAATTTCGAACGTTACTGGATCCTGGATACTGGATGTAGCATGGTTGCGGGTTGCGGGTTGCGAGTTACGCGTTGAGGAAACGTTTAAATGCGGGCTATTTCATTTTTTGTTAGCGCCTTTGCGTGGGATAAAAAATGGAATCGACAGCGCGACAGCGCCACCATGGCCTATCACCGATAACCTATGCCCCATTACCTGTTATTAATTCGATGGAGCGAAGCGCCTCCTCAACCCTGGCCCAGAACTGGCTACCGATCGGATATCGAGATACCTGACGATTAAAAGAAGTCAATATGAGTGCCACCTTTTTTCGCTGAAGCGCCAGGGCAGGCTCCGCACTCCGAACTCCGAACTTTTTTGTAGCGCAGCGACTCCAAAATCACGCCACGGCGTGACTCACTTCGAACTTTCATATGTGGAGACCAA
>Ga0126335_1001550_pt1 | contig 12994 bp, 15 predicted proteins | sample OlaspJWI45metaG_FD_108409 | JGI IMG/M metagenome (GOLD analysis project Ga0126335, IMG submission 108409) | Marine gutless worms symbiont microbial communities from Oahu, Hawaii - Olavius sp. 1 OAHU.JWI-45 metaG | ecosystem: Host-associated > Annelida > Digestive system > Unclassified | place...
ATTATTATTAAGGGCATTTATATAGCGCAAATTCGCTGCGTAATGTTACAATCAATTTAAAATCAAAATAATTTCCAAAATATCTATTGCTACAAACCAAGCCACCAGACACATATGATAGTGCTGAGCCGTACAAAAGTGTTTTTGTTACAAACACTTACCGTGTGATAGCAAACTGCTCCGGCAAAATGTCGAATGAGAAAGCCTTCTTCATCTCTCACCTCCCGGTGACTTTTCAGCTTTGACTTCCTCGGCACCTGCATGTACCACAACGACTTCTGCTACAGTGCAAATATAACGACCAAACCACAGAAAACTGCTGAAATGCTTGCGAAATTGTAAAACATACATCTACTGGTACTAACCAATGTAGAGCCAGTAGTACTTACACTAAGTCGACAATGGTTTTTGTTCTTGTTGTGGACTTCCATCGTGAAGTGGTCATAAGACGGCTTTGGTAAACGGTTCTCCTCGTCAAGGACATCAAATATTCCCAGTGTTTTCATCTCAATCAAATCTGCAACAAGGACGCTATGTCACTAATAGATGTAAAAACAGACAACACATTGTAAGCATCGTCAGGATGTTCGAGGATGACGCTTCAATCCAGCTTCATCCAACATTTTGGCAAGTTACTTGCAATTATCCTTACCCGTTGTTGCTGGAGCAATTACTATACTATTAACTGATCACAGTGAGGATCACTACTCATTCACTACGCCTTTCCCGCAACTACATAACTGTACCGTAACTGCTTAAGATACTAATTAAACTAATTTCTCTCTCTACGCTTGACCGTCGACAGGTCGTAGCGCCCTCCATGCCAATACAGGTACGTAATATTTTACATACCGTCGAACACTCCAAGCATCAGTAGGAGAGAGCCTGTGCTCGTGGTAATCTGCTCCACCCAGCATTTTCGCGGACAGCCTGGTTGTCTTCTCCAGGTGCTAAACTGTCCTGAGCCCTGTCGTGATGTGACTGAGAGGTGTAGGGCTTGGTAGGCAGGAGCAGCCTGATCCATACGCCTGACGTGGCCAAAGAGAGATTGTCTCCTCTGACTTATAGCTTCATTTATGGACGGCAGCTCTGAGAGGGTGGCGACTTCCTCGTTTGTGACAAATTAATACCAGAGAATGCCGAGTATTCTCCTTTGGTTTGTCATATGAAAGGCCTCCAGTTTCGCTATATCAGCTTTCAATATTGTCCATGTTTCAGAAGCATATAGCAGTGATGACAGGACACATGAATTGTAGATGCGAAACTTAGTAGTGTTACTCAGCCGACTCTGTCTCCAGACACGATCCAGCTGGGACAGAATGGATGAGGCTGAGCCGATCCTCCCGAGAATTTCTGGTGTACAGTAACTGGATGAGTCAACATCACTGCCGAGATATGTAAACCTATTGACCGCTTCTACTTGATGTCCTAATACGATACAGGAAGGTGGTGAAGGTCCGGAGGCAACATTTTGAATTTTAGTTTTTGCCCAGGATGTGTGAAGGCCCATAGTGTGCGCAGTTGTATCGAATGATTCAAGGATGGACGGCCACTGAACGTCGTCCTCAGCGAACAGGACGGCATCATCTGCATTGTCACTGTCTGTGAAATTAAACTAATACCATCTAATAAAAAGTAGCATCCAGTTTAGACAGCAACTGCCTATTAGGCCTATTATAAGCGTAGATAACCGTGTGACGGACGGCAGACATATTGTTAACAATAGCGCAAGCAGTGTACCGATTCACGCTAAAAGGCAGCATCCAGTCCAGTCGCCACCATTGATATCCATCAGCAATCAATCAATCAATCAATCAATTTTATTTGCTCTAAATGTCCAGAGATACACATAAAAGGCTTTTCAATGGCGAGCAGGACAACAAGGCTGAGACCGGCACTAACAGCTGCCCAACTCATAAACTATACTATAAAAGAAAAGAAAAACTCAACACGTACAAAATAGCCTACTGTGGCGTGCACATACACTGTACTAGGTTTTATCTGAAGTTAATAACAGTAACTAAAATACAGTGGATAGGGTATAATAGCATGATTCATATAGCACCAGAAATTCTCGGGAGGATCGGCTCAGCCTCGTGAAATGAAGCGAACAAACCATGACTCACAATAGCTAATGTGCCTCGCATGCATTGTATGTGCCTCACATACATACTTGAACACTTATTGTCAAATGACATGCATAATTTTTGGAAGGTGTGGTCTAACAAAACCTGTAAGAGTGTGATATATGTTGGTTGTGTTGACAGTAAAACCGAGGATGTTGATATTGCTAATGTTTTTTTATTCTCTGTGATGAGTACTGTCGCAATGATATGTAGTGAGTGACTTCCCCTCATCTTTTTCTCAATGGAAAATTTCCGTTGAATTATTAGATAAGATTGTTTTAGAGCAGTTGAAACGTTCAAGGTTGCTGGTTATGATAATTTAACGCCAGGATATATTATACATAGTCGCCCTAGTTTGATTTGGCATTTATGTAAATTGTTTAATATGATGCTGAAACATTGCTATGTACTTAATGAGTTTGATTCTGGAATAGTTATAGGCCCTACCTCTTGTTAAAAGACAAGCATGGTGATGTGCAAGATCCCGATAATTATACAGGAATTACTATAAGTCCTGTTTTGTTTTAAACTCTGTTTACAGGGCACATTTGGTTCCTTTTTAGGTAGTAATCGTTTGCAAATAAGATTTAAGAAAAATGTAGGATGTGGTCCGGGTGTTCTTTTGGGGCAAAATACCGTAGATTTTGTTAACAAAGGTAGTGCAGTTCACATAGCCTCTATTGATGCTAGTAAAGCGTTTGGCTGAATAAATCATAATATTCTGTTTAAGTGTGGATCTTCCACGTGTTTTATTGGCACTTTGATCAGTTGCTATAGTAAACGTTTTTACTGTATTAGATGGAATGGTGTTTTAAGTTAAGGTTTCTATTGTTCTATGTTTTGCGTGATGTATGTAAGGGGGGTTTTCTGTCACCTCTGCTTTTATGTTAATACACTGATTGAATCTTTGGAGGCTAGTGGTTGTGGCTGTCATGTTGGTAAACAATTTTTGGCTGTAGTCTATTGTGTATGCAGACGATTAAATTTTGTTGTCTTCATCCGTGAGTGGGCTTCAAGCTATGCTGAATATATTTGATCTGCATGCTAGAAATCACACTTTAGTATTTAATGTTAAGAAAGCTTCTTGTGCTGCAGTTGGCAAACATCGTTATGTTGATGCTATGCTTTTCCTTGATGAACAAGTGGTCCCTTGGACCGATAAGTTTAAATACTTAAGTGTGCACTTTAATTCGGGAAATCGTATTGATATTGATCTTAATCCGGTTAAAAGACATTTTATGCTGCCTGTAATAGTATGTTAGGGAAAAGTCGTGGAGCTAATGTACCTGTCAGAGGGCAGTTAATTAAGTCATATTGTCTCTCATTGTTAGTGTATTGTATTGGTGCTTTACGTATGACACGGACTTCAGTTCAGCAGTTATCAGTTTGCAGGAATGACGCTTTTAGAAGAATTTTTCACTATAAGCATTTTGAATCAGTTAAGTGCTTGCAAGATGCTTTTGGTGCTATGGACATTAATCACTTGTACGATTTAAATCGGTGGAATTTTCTTAAATGTTTGCAAAAAAAATTTGATAGTTGGCTAAATTTTATAGTTATGCATGATTTAGAGTTCCATATCTGTTATAATTTGAAATATTGGTATGTGAATGATGATAATTTCCTAGGATTTAGTGATTGTGTTGTCAGTCATTTTCATGTGATTGCGACAATGTAACTGGTTCTATATCGATTGTAGTTTCTTTTGTTTTTTTTTCTCTTTTGCTTCTTTGCTGTTTGTCGCACTTGTTGTGAATAAAGCTATTTATTCATTTTATAAACGAGCTCAACGGCATAAATGACAGAGAGCTCAACAACATCCGACTCACCAATGCAGTCTTGATTGTCAATGTAATTAATTCTCTTAACACAGAGACCTTCTTTTTCATATAAAGCTTGCTCCTGCAACCAGAAGTCAGTAAAATTAAACTCAGAAAAACTGGATATAATTAAATCTTACTTTCTTAACTTAACATTGTGCAGTAATGCAGTTTCCTTTCCAGTTCTCGAACAACTAATGTGTACGCTATCTTTCTTAGCATAAAGTGGAGGTAAAATGTTGTTAACTGATCACTACTTTACATTAGGTTTGCTAATCTTTAAAAAATCAGCAAAATCTTTGAAAAATCAAACAATCTAGCTCATAGGTTACATTTACAAACCTCTTTCAAGATTCTGTTGTTGAAGAACTGTTGTAGCTTTTCGTTGCAGTAGTTAATGCAAAACTGCTCAAAACTGTTCATCTGAAAATATTCTAAAATAGCAAAAAATAACATAATATTAATAAAATTTATATTGTCTTTAAAATTATCGGACGAATGCCACATTAATTGCGTTGTTAAATAAATGACAACTATAGAACTGATAAATTTATACGTGTCATTTTTTTTTGTTTTACAGCGCTGCATTTTAGGGTTTACGAAATTATGGCCGTGCAGTGGAAAGGTGATCTAACCAAAGCCGGCAATGTCGAGGATGCCAATAAACGACTTTGACGACGAGAACGGCAGAGCCTGGTTGACGCGAGTCACAATGTAGTCAAACAGTTTAGAGTAGACAGCCTTGGCGAGAGCATCACGAGCATTCTGAGCTTCTCCGGGCTTCAACTGCACTCTATACGCATTACATTCACACAGACGGTGTGCTGTAATATGTCTCTTGTGTCGTGGGAGGCGTAAAGACGCTTAAAACTGCTGTTACCATACATTTTACACAAGTACACTGTGTATCAAAAAGGGTGGTGTCGAACTACCAGGTGTGGTTGTAAATATTATATGACTTTGTAGCAAATTTCATACTATTTCCAGCAGTGAAAAAATTTTAGAAATCGATTAAGATTTCACAAATTTATTGTTAAAATTCGGCAGCATCCTTTCTTGAGACAGTGTGAAATCTGTAAAAATACGTTTTACATGACAAGTCACACGTGACTAGTGTATTTGTAAACAGTTTGATCATTCTATTTATGCAGAGAAAAATGTCAACGGTGCAACACTATGCTGGCACAAACCTCTAAGTAATGGCAAAAATCACAGAGTACCGGCACTAATTTCCAGTCAACTCACTTCTAAGCCAAACCTAGTTCGGACCAAAACCTTAGCCTTTGGGAATAAGTTCACTCGGGGACGATTTGATTGAACCCAGTACTAAAGTAAATATGGCGTGTTGGTACAGCAATCCACTACCAGCAATCAACAACATGCATAACATCAATACAGTGCAGTAAACCTATGCCTACAAACGACAAGACACTAATGAACACATACTGTATGACAGTGCCAGCACGTCCTGCCTTGGTGGCCTGCATGGTGCGACACACAAGAGACTTTCTCAGTTCATCCTTGTCACAACCCAACAGTAGGGAAGCATTGATGAGCGAACCTTCTGATTGGCCAGTCACTCTACAGCCACCTGCACAGTCGCCCATCAGCAATATCAGCGCATTAAAACTGCAGTCACAATGTACTGAATTTGTCTAATAAACGATAAAATTGTAACAGAAATATGTGCTTTTTCTTTCATTATCTAGGTCTACGAAGCCGGCAAGCTGCACCAGACAAAATCGTCCTATCTGAGTCCTGAATTCTAGTCCTAAATCCTATACTCATACTCAGACCGTGACTATTAAAGTGATGAACTCCACTTTTATCGTTACTGACAAGCTCTCAAACTCAACTGGCCTGCCTAATTGTAAGCATCAATACATATATTATACTAGTTAAGAAGATGAGGTGTATGGCGGGCGCCCAGCCAGTGGACGCGGCCAATCACCGCCATAAAAGTGGGCAGTGTTCTTTTGTTAGGTTATTACTGACAAAACAAAGCGCATCGACATTCTGACACCAAGATGATTACGACATTAGCACAAATCCACTGCACAATTTATACAGCTCCACGAATGTGTCACTGAAACCAACCCTTCGATCCTGGGTCTTCTTCAAACACGATGTTGCCGAGATGCAGCACGCCGGCAACGATGCCGTAGATGGCTAGTTTCTCGGCGTCGCTGAGACCCATGTGTGTCATTGCTCGGTCCATCAGATCAAAGTCTCTGACGTCGTCCAATTGGATGTCTCGCAGACCGCCCCTAGCCAGGAACTGACGCATAAAGCGCATTTACCCACGATACAGACATGCTCACAGCTCATTTATTACCTATCATGCATCCACGTCGTGGCGCGGACCACCCGCGTAGCTGCGTGATAAAAAGTAAAAGTAAAAACTTTTTGAACTTTTCGTAAACATGCGTGCAGTAAAATATATTACATTGAAATCATTTCAAGCAATAAATTAAAAAGCATATATAACATGAACATAAGATAAACATCAAATTGTTTATAAAATTATAAAGGAGAACAGTGAAGGAGCTAATTCAAATAAAAAAGTGCAATTGTGATTTGTTAACACATACATGGTGGGCCAAATTAAACGGGGCCACACATTTCAGCTAATAACTTCAGAAATGCTGCTCAGATGTTCATTATTTTTGGCAGAAAACAAAGCCATTTATTTCTTAACATGAACATTAATTATGCAAAATACAGTGGCGCCATATGGTGAATGAAAGGCATGGTAATAAATAACGATCGGCCATCATCTGTCGTTATGTTGATCAAGGCTCTAAAGAGTAAAAAACACAGTTAATTTAACAAATAACAACGACTGACATTAGTGTGAGGTAGTTAATTACTACCATCTGGTGTCAGAAATTTAAGTAAGTAAGAATGTTATTTTGTTTTTTTGTACGGTTTAATAAGGCATGTTTTCATGGTTATTTTCATTCGCTAAATGGCGCTACCGCATTTTCTTATATTAATAGCTAAAAGTGACAGATTCTGATCAAGAACGAAATGACCTTAAAGTATGCCAAAAATGGTTTAGATCTGATCAGTACATCTAGAGTTACAAGCTATTGAAATGGGTGGCCCCGTCAAATTTGGTCCACCCCGTAGGTCTACATAACGATCAATGAAATGATCTTTGCTTGAAAACGGCCGATTAAATGTAACAAATCAAAGTACATAAACAATACGAATTATATTAAAATAAAATACAACAACACATTATAAAGTAAAAAAATGCTACCTGTTTACTCAAGCGATTCTTATTAAGTGAACTCTCGTTATTTTTCGTACAAAAGAACTGGGTGCATCCGCGATTCAAATACTGAGAACATAAAGCAAAACAATAAAATGTTACAAACATGATGACTGCCGAACAAAGTTTCATATGATATAATAATACTTTGTGCTAACCGACAGCTACAGACAAGTATTAAGTCAACCGAACAAACTTGCAGCTAGAAAATAGAGTGCTAAATACAGAACGATATGTAAACTGGGCAGCAGTATGAAATAATAGCACTCAATAAAGTAGTATCACCTGTATGAAAAATCATAAACAAATAAACAAATCAGTGAAAATTAACATAATTTTAATGACAAGTAAACTTATACATAAATATACGAAAGTGACAAAACACTTAAATATACATGAGTTGAATAGTTGTTAATTTATCACAAATGCAGCAATGCACATCGCCACAGTGCGACACGAAACGAATGAGCAGAAAGAAAACCAACGACAGACAGAAGAATGCTGAGGTCCATAGTCAAATATGCAACTGACGCTGAATTGGTCCGGAGACGAGAGTTTCAGCTGTTGTCGCAGCGCATCAGGAGCTCCGGCGCACATCCTATAGAAGATGTGATAGTTGCGTTCTTCTTCATTCTGTGAACAGATGCGCGACTTCTCGAGCAGGTAATGCGAGATGAAGCCACCACACACCTGGCTCTGTACGCAGCCAATGCGGCAGATACCGCAATTACTACAGCTGCTTCAGCTGACTCTTGTACCGTGATGTATCTGCAGATATAGCCTACCAAGTGACCATAAATTGCTGCATGGAGCTAATACTTTCTCATACAACATTGCACTGGAACGAACAATACACATTCAAGTGTTAGTATCAATTGAATTTATCCAGTCAGAAACTGAATATGTACTTAATACAACCTGCATCACTCGTAACGACGTAATTCTCAGCCTACTGTTTATTTTGTATAAAATCGTGACTATTTGGAATTAGGCCTGTCTACAAAGTCTGCGTCAAGTCGTACCTTGGCGTCGAAATGTATCTCGACGAACTTTCCAAATCGACTTGAGTTGTTGTTGCGGATTGTCTTCGCATTACCGAACGCTTCCAGCAGCGGGTTAGCTACAACAACCAGTCACTGGCTAGCAAAATCTACTGGCTAACAGTGACAGCTAATGGTAAGTGTAAAAACACTCTTGCACTCAAGAATAGCATCGGTGTCATCGTCAACGTTGAAATATGTGTGAACAGTAGAATAAACGAAAGTCGTACCGTGACTCAATGTAATTCATGAATGAGATCCAACATGACTATTGTTTTGATTAACTGCAAATTTCATCTTTACGCCACTCTAAAGAAGGCGTTATGTTGTGCTGCTAACGTAGATAGGTAGGTAGCAAGCTAGCTTCCTGGTCATCTGGGTCTCAAAAATCCGCCAAAAGTGTATCACAGTTGGCCCCTCATTGTGCTATTTGACCCATCGCTCCCCTAAATTTTACTTGGGACAAAAAATGCAAACTTTCGACGTTTTCCCGACCTCAGTTGCGTTCGGATCGCCTTCATTCAAAATGCAACAATTCATCGGAAAACAACGTATTTGATCCCCAAATTTTACGCTCGCTTCGGTTGGCCTCGAGTGGCAATCCAGTGTTATTTGTCACATTTTCTAGTGAAAACTATTATGCAGCCACGCATAATAGTATTTCGGTTTTACTATACATTTATCCACCAACCAACTAGCAAACTATACGAGCATTCACAATATATCAATATCCACTTGTAAAACCAAACCAAATCATTCATTAACAAGAAGCTTAGCCGTCGCTGACAAACCACCCGAAGCTTGTGCACGCCGACGTTAAAATCTACTTGACTAAAAATGCTACGAAGCACAGCTTTCCACGTTGTGCTGTTAAGAGCTGCCATCTGGTGAACTGATTGCAATTTCTTGGAAGGATTTTCCGACTTTTACCTACCCCTCTCCCATTTGACGCCGTTATTGAGGGGGATCCCCTTGAGCTATCGGATTCATATTTGTAGGGAAAACTGGAACGGCTGGGCTACAATCTGATGAAGGTCGCATGATGATCGACTCAGTCGTTTGGCACAATACATCAACGTGGCAGACACACAGACAGCCACGTCGCCATAGCAAATGCCGCGTCAACGCACTGAGTCGGGCGGCAAAACTTACGACAAATATACATCAGCAGCGACGTCATTAAACACATCACACAGGCTGTCATCATCATCATCATCGACATCACACAATGTTTGCCTCTCTTTACATATTGACCGCATGCATGCCTTTAGGCAGCGCGTCTCTCGCCGACGTCCAGTCTATGAAACAGCACACTCAGTCACCGAATGTTTCCACATTTACCTGGACATTGTACACGTCAGATGCGCTTTCTGAGTTCTGACATCCAGGAAACAGTACTTGAAGCATTAAAATTTTCATTTTTTTCGTCAAGCATCTGCCTCGCAAGTACAAGCATACTTGGGAACTCAGGTATCACGTAAGAGAACAGTCCAGGTGTACGGTAAGTCGCAAGCAGCATGGCTAAAAATTGTATTTTATTTTACTACAACTCCAGCACAGCTCCAATTACAAAATACTGCAGGTTTTGTCAATAGGTCTGAAATGGCTTTTCGAGACTTTGTTAATCTCATCTTATACACAGTACTGTTTGGTGAAGACGGGTATTGATAATAATGAATAAACAGTTGTGTTACATTCGACGATCCTCTGCTCAATCGGCCCGGCGTGTGTGCCCCACGACTCAGTCAGATACTTGAGAATGTATTTGGTTGACTCCGTCTTGCCTGCGCCCGATTCTCCACTGACGATAATCGACTGATTACACTTGAGCATGCGCATGTCGCGGTACGCCTTGTCGGCTACAGCACATGAATAGTTTGTACACGCCGTTACGTTACGTCACTGTCAGTCTGTCAGTATTACTAAAGAACGCTTTTGCACAGTGCAAATAACCGTAAGTGCATTGCATCAACCATCACTGTTTGATCAAGCAAGTACGAGTTGCATAAGTTTTTGGAATGAATAAGCAAAGTGCGACGTAACTGACCGATAGCAAAGACGTGCGGCGGCATAGTTCCAAGAGATTTGTTCTGGTACGACTTGATCGTCTCTGACGAGTACAGACGAGGAACGTCGAAATACGGATTGAGCGCAATGAGAATGTTGGCAACGTACGTCTGCGCGACGGTAACAACCGCGATCAGAATCGTATTGCTATAATTTTGTACAACTCTCCCACAACAGCAAAATAAACAACTATACATGTAACTGTAAATAAATTTTAAAAACTGATGGCCATAATATTTACTGTACTGACACAAATCGTAAAGCAGCATCCAACAATATCGTTACCAAACATAGCGTCTTTTTTAATTACCGGTACCGTGTTCTGAGTCTATTACAATGTCTGTTCGTTGAACTCTTAACCTCTTGACTGGATTATACACATATATACACAATTACATACTGTAATACAGTATATATTAATCGTGACAAGGATTTCAAGCCTATCAAGTAGTAAGCTAAAGAAATTGATATTGACAACAAGGAAATCATCGTACGTAGATGACGTCACGTTGATATCTCAGTCGAATGTTGTGTAACAACGTCGCCTCGTTCAGGTACATCAGCGCACCTGCAGACAACACAGAAAATACTAGAAAAATACAGAGTGGGCCATAAAAACCGACCCCTCAGGTTACGCTGTTTATGCTGTATTTGTGTGTGTTTGTACAAACAATACAGCATTGTAATCGTCGTTTCCTTCCATACAGAATGAAACAAAAAAAATCCTGATAACGGTGTTGAAATTTTACACAAAAAATAATACGATATAATCGAAAGACTCCAGAAGCATTTTGACACAACGGCAAAATACATTAGCGATGACGTGTTTTTGTCAGCTTATCGCAGCATCCAGAGCTGAGAGATGTCGCTATCAGATTTATCATTTCTCTTGGACTTCTGCTAGACCCCGTGTTGCCTTCTTGGCTACATATCAGCTCAGTCACATGCCTGTAAGTCTGTTATGATCAGGCAGACTGCAGTCGTTGCTCACCAGTCTTCCGTTCAATCAAGTTTGTCTTCTGCATCTTGCAATGATCTTCGACAGAGCTGACAACCCACTTCTTGATTGAAAACCCTTTACAAATACGTTTTGTACCACATTCCTTACTTTAACAAATTTAATGAAACATTTTTATTCGCACGTGAACAGCATGTTTGTCAACAAACTTTTGACAAGAAAACCAAACAAAACGAATAAAAATCTTCAATTAAAGTCGAAGTCAGTTTTCACGAAAAATAACACAGACAAAGCTGGCCCGTGAAATTTTCACTGGTGATAACGCAGAGCCAAATTGACATCAGTGTGATGTAACGCAATGCTATAACTCCATTGTATTTTCTGTAGAGTTGGGTCGTTTTTATTTATTCAATACCAGTCGCATAAATCTTTTTAAGTTCTGTTCAAAAGTCATGTCGATTTCGCGAAAATGATTTAAGATTCAGAATGCACTGTAAATTTTACTTCTAACTTAACGTTAAAATATGATATTTGGCTTAATTTTTGGGGGTCGGTTTTTTGGCCCACTCGAGGTATAATAGTCTTCATTCGTTAGCCGTGGAGTGAATGTCCGTTAGGTTAGCGCAATCATTTATGCCACTAACTAGAACGATATAAGTATAAATGTCTGATGGCAGACACGGTAGCTGTAAGCTGTTGTGATACATTGGCTTTAACGCGTTGATAATTAAGTTTCCAGAATTCTTATCGTAGTTGCGTGCGTGACCCGACACATTCACTGTAGAAATACTGTCTGTTCGAATGTGAATATGGTGCGTATAGCATCTCCTGGACAGTCCTGCGCTCACGGCTCACCTCCACATCCACACCACAAGTCATAATGCTGTTTAGAACATTTTGATCTCAGAAGCCTAACACGTAGCACGTACGGTACCCGCTTCAGGCTAAATGTTACTCAAAATTGTCAGAAGTTATCCCAAATTAATTTCAAAGACTAAGAAAGCTTCAGCTATTTAAATGTGTCTGCCAGTGACGCCACGGTTTCGCAAATTTTATTGCGTCTACCCCAAAACAGCCCATATGTGCGCCGCATAAGGACGTCTACTGCACACATCAATGATGGTCAACACTTACAGTTGTCGTCGACCTCTTTGGCGTCGTACTCGTCAGCAGGGAACGTTCGGTCGAACGGTGCGTTGATTTTCTGTCCTGGAGGTCGCTCAAGCAGTTCTACAGTGACGCCATCAGCTCCAATATCAACGATGCGACCAAGTTTGTAGCCGTCCAGAGGGTGAGCTACCCATACTTTCCTGTTGTCATCCATTTCACTGTCTAGCACATCACCAGTATGTGTAGGTAGTCACAAGTACATGCCTACAGGTAACTACTATGTCAAAGTAAAGTTCTTCCCGAGCCACGTGGCCCGGCCACTGGGCGGCAATGACCTCCGTTTCAATAGCTGGCAGCTAGACACCGTGCAGCTTATACTGCGAGACTACGCATAGTGAGAGCTCTGCCAATGGAAGCTGCAAAAACAGTAGTCAACAGTTTTGTAGTTTCTAGAGTTGACTACTGCAACAGCCTGTTGGCCGGCGTGCCACAATACCAGTTGGATCGGCTTCAAGCCGTCATGAACACTGCCGCAAGACTAGTTCTCGGAGTCGGCAAGTTCGACCGGATCCGGCACCTACTGAGCGACCGCCTAC
>Ga0126335_1001551_pt1 | contig 12993 bp, 7 predicted proteins | sample OlaspJWI45metaG_FD_108409 | JGI IMG/M metagenome (GOLD analysis project Ga0126335, IMG submission 108409) | Marine gutless worms symbiont microbial communities from Oahu, Hawaii - Olavius sp. 1 OAHU.JWI-45 metaG | ecosystem: Host-associated > Annelida > Digestive system > Unclassified | place...
CCTCAACCCTCCCCACCCCAAAAATGTCAATTTTTTGGCCTCCTACCCCTGGATGCTCTGGAGCTACCCTGAAAATTTGGAGACAACCGCTCTACCCATTCCCAAGTTATGAACTGACAACACAGAAGAACACACACACATACCCACAAAGAGCCTTGTATATGTAGATGGTAAAAAGGTAGAAGTCATGTACTTGATATAGCGCCCCTTAGTGAAAGAACCTCACCACAGAAGAGCTCAGGTATGACACACATTGTCAGGTATTTCACAGTTTTCCCTGCACTCCCACGTATTTATCTACAAATAGAATGAGCCATATCTGCCGTTGCTTTCCCAGCCGAAGCTGGTTCTCACCCCGTTGGCATGGAAAGCGTGACTCAGCTGGCAGTTCTTTGAGTTGTCATTTTCAATGTTGTGTTTGTATATTTTTTCTGTCGTTGTTTGGTTTGGTTTTTACTTTTTACTTCAGTATCGGTACAACCGATTGCCTGTAAATAAATAACTAATTATGTCTCAAGTGGTATGCGAAACTCCTTAATTTCCCACTTTGGCAAATTTTTCTCAAATTTATGCCATTTTCAGTGTATGATTGTAATACCACAGAATTGCTTTTAAGGACTGCTAATGATGTGATGTACGAAGTCAGTTTTGTTTCTTGTGAGCTGTTGCTGTAGTTTGCTATTGTGTTATATCACACCGCAATATTTCTTTGATTTTTTATTAGAACAATGAAATACTGTATAACCCGTATTTTTCGCGTACCGTTTATTTTGCAAGTTTCACGAACTTGGTGCATTCACAAGAAAACGGTTTGCAAATATCGATCATTAACATTATGTAGCAGTTAGTAAGCAAGTGCACCAGAATTACAAGCGCCAGAATAGTTAAATAGTCCCAACCGCGAAGAGTAAGTGCTGGGAAAATTATCAGTTTCACAACAGCAGCTAGTTTTGACCAAAGGCAGCAAAACTAACAGCAGAGTTGAGAGATTTGGTGTGGCAAAGTGATGGACTGCAAGTGTGTGCGTGTGTCTGTGTCTTTTGACTGTGTGTAGATATGGGAAGATAAGAACGGCTGGCGTGTCATAGCAACGAGACCGCAGTTACTGGTACGCAGCAGTTCATTTATTGGCTCAGATTTGTCTGCTCAGTAGCGCTGTTTGCTGACATGTTTAATCTTGATCCAGCTTCAGCTGTTTGTGATGTTTGTGACTGATGTGAGCACCGTGTTAGTTGCTAAGTGAAGTTTCTGAGTGTGCTAGTTAATGTTTCACAGCTCTCTTTCCTTGTGATATTTTAACAAAGTTGCAAGTTTGGCTCAAGCTTTAACCGGATTTACACTTAGAAATCTGGTACAGCGCAGGTGTGTGGTGTGTTAATTGTAGTATTCTGACAAGCCTCCTGAGTTTGTGCACAATGACCAAGGATTTAGAAGTCGTAAATTCGACATTAAGACCTCTACACCTCCGACCTGCTAACACAACCCTGCCGGCGAATGCTGCAGTTTGGCTTCACCGTCTCGTATTAGTCTGCTAGAATGTTTGTGCTGACCAGCTGTGGTTGATGCCACACGTGTCACCTAGTATTTAGTCACCATGGAGAAAGACTGTTCCTTTGTTGTCTGTGCAGTCAGCATAGTGAAATTTCGGTGAAGTTGTACAGATTTTTGTTAGTCATAGCAGCCTGTTTGATGTGTATGAAAACTACATCGTAACATGGATACTCTCACTATATGATGACAACAAAGTCAAATGATGGTGATGAGTTATTGTGTGCAGTGGTTACTGGTATAGGTCATTAGTTATAACTGCATTAGCTGGTGAAAATCACTTTGTTGACACGAGTAGTTTCTGTTTGTTACATTCAGTTATAAAATTAGCAGAATGCTCCAAACGGCAATGTTTTCTCATTATTCTAGTTGTTAAAAAATACAGTTTCGATGATAACAGTAAGGTTCTTAGCAGTTTTTGAACTGTTTTAAATTAAGCTAGAAAATATTTATGCTTACAGTAAAATTCCCTAAATGCCAACACTAGAATCAACCATTTTGCTCTAAATGTGCTGCAGACGCACTGCCTAGCAGAAGTGGATAAGCGAATTGAAGCAGAAAACATTTCAAATAATTTGTACAGCTGAATTTTTCAACGTTGATCATACACATGATGTCCAGTATAATTTCAGGTTTCTAACTTACAAGCCTGCACTAATATTGTAGTATTAATTATACTCCTCTTAGTCCTTTGACTAGTGCTTTTGACTTGACGCTGTTTGTTGGGTCATCTGGCCTGTAAAAATCGTCCCCGAAATGACCTATAAAGTGTCGAGTGGGACGTTAAGCGGTCAAGCCTCTACACACTCACCCATTTGACTTTTGATCACAAAGGGCAGCGGGACTGTGGGAAGGGAGAGAATATGGGCAGGGTGAGGATATACCCCCACCTTTAAGTGTCGTGTTGCACCCCTGATTCTATAAGTATGCTGTTAAAAATTCAAGAGGTTCAGTAGTTTCAGGTTGTGTAATGAGTGAGCACTTGAATTAATCACTAATGGTGTAATTTAATGGAACGATCGATCGCAGATCGTGACCATGTTATCGCAGCCATCTGTTACACCATGCTGCTCTGTCGTAGTTAGCATGTTGCATGGCCGTCAAGACCAGACAACTAACCCATGATGTCCCTGCTGGTGCTGAAATCATTTGTGGGTTCGTAACTTGCACGTGTAAGATGTCGGCCATCAAAACCTTTTGTCGACCTTTTGCCAGTTGTCAAGTGGTGTAACTGGCCAGCAGAGTTAGACACCCAGAGTTATAAATTCTGATAGCTCTGGTAGCAACGTAGGCCTGAACTCAGTGAGTGTAGGCTAAAGCCTTGTCATTGCGAAATCTTGATCCTGAAGCATTTAATTTAGATTTCATTAGGCCAGTACCGTACACAGTAAAGGTAAGAGTAGTAGCCACTCGATATATGAGGCAACCTCGCCACGGAAGTTATCAGGTATATGGCATGTGTTGCCATCCACACGTTTATTTGCGAATTGAATGAAGCATACCTGTCTTTGCTTTTCCCCCAGCCGAAAGTAGTCCTCAATTTACCGAACCCGGAGGATGGAAGGCTGAGTTGGCTTAGGGGTGTTCTGGATCTCTGAACGTAAGACCAAACGCTAGCGCTATAGCCTAGATCTGTCATACATATGCTGTTCTTGATTTCAACACCTCTAATTATTGCGAAGTTGCTTCAATTTTGAATGATATGCTGAAGAAGAAAACTTTCTCGTTAACGATGTCATCCGATTACGTGCGAAATCGTATGATTGATGATTTGGCATCGTTAGATCAAGAGTCGTTCAGTTGCAGCGCAGCGGCGTCGGGTGCGTGGTGATGCATTCGTTAAGTGATAACGAGCAGAGCTGCAGAAGTCATTTGGGTGCAGGTTGCTGCTGCTGCAATCAGTGAGCCTTGCACACTGGTGATGGGAGTTTGTCTCGGTGCACACAAGCGCGACGTTGTGAACGTTACATCAGACGGTACAGGTAAAAAAGTATTTCTCAAATCTCTCATATAGGCTAGCTACTGCGCGTTGTGGGGGGCCGCAACTGATCCCGGTCAGCCTTTACTGGTTATTGGACGAGAATGATCGCTATAGGATCGGCTGTCTTCGCTGTAGACTGAAACGGAGTCTGGGGTCATCCAGTTTGTGACGTACGTAATCGGATGACATCGCTCCAGACCCCCGACTTAAAATTTCGAGAGAAATGCGACTTTAAATTCACTTCATTGCAGCTCAACTTTGAACCGACTTGAGTAGCGACATTTGCGTCACCAGCTTTAATGGGGTACGTAGGCCTACCTCGCCTCGTATTTTATTTTTTAAGCTTTGGACTATGCTTATAGCTGCTCATTTCTGGTTCCCTATTGAGCTTTAATCCCTTCTACACGTTTAAATAATTATGTTGCTATGAAACTTGCATAATATTTTGGGTATATCCCATATACAGTACAGACTCTTAATTACAGATTTATCCCCCTACTGCCTCTACAGCGAGGGGAGAAGTGGGGGATTTGCCCATTGGAATATGGCTTATGGTACTCGATGCAGCCTTCGCCAAATTACTTTGGCTTCTTGTTATTGTACAAACTGTGTGTGACATCGTCAGCCAACACTCATCAGCCGCCGACTCCGAGATCACAGGAACCAATGACGTCGCTAATGGACGACGACAATCTTGATGACGTCACGGCTACTGGGGATCCTTTGACGCTGTTTAACAGTTGGTTTCAGCGAGCACAGCTGACGGACGGAATTCGTTTAGCAACCAGCGCGTGCCTAGCAACCGCGTCCAGGTAGACGTAGACCTGTAGCGTCACCGTCACATTGCCACCGTGTAGTATCTCTGGTGGTAGCCCTGCTATTTTTGGCATCGAAAAGTCCCTAGTCCCGCAGCATTTGCTACGAGAATGTCTGTCAGTCAGTCTGTCTGTCTGTCTGGCCCACTGTCATCACTTGTACATTGCTTACACGCTGCCCACACTACCGTCTGATTCTGACATTTTCATGAATTATTCTCCTTATGCGGATTGTTGTCAATTTACACTGACTTATTAACAGTGTGCAGGCTTGCTTTAATTCAATTTTAACCGGCTGCCAATGGATGTTTTGTGTTATTTTGTTCACAACTTGCGTATAGTAAGCTTAAAAGTGACATTGTAGGAAGGGTAAAACTTACGACAATGAAATTTAGACTGAAGAATCCCTAGATGTACGGATATCTAACGGTGGGAATCGTATTTTGATGTCTTCAGCCATTTTGGCGTGGCTCACTTGTGTGACAGACAGACAGACGCTCGGACGGACGGACAGCGCGCTAAGAACTAACCAATTCGGCAAGTGCTAATTTAGTAGGGTAGACCTAGTAAATGCATGAAGACGGACAGTGTCGCTATTGTGAATACTATGGCAGCTCTGGGAGACCTTCAACTCGAGTCGTAGGCATCAAAGGTTTCGACAAATCTGGCTTCAAGATCGCCACAAACGGCAACAGCGCAAAAGCCAAAGAGCTGGTAAAGTATCAACTCAGTAACCTATACACCATGTCCAAGAAAAAGATCAATAGTAGCCTATTTTGTACCTAATTTTAACAAGACTGGTATATTTGTGTAATTTTCGACATGGATCATCGTATGATTTTAGCATATTCAGGTAACCTAAACATTATTACAATTATTACCATAAATATGTTATAAAATATGCTATATAAGCCTACTAACCATTCTGCCCGCCCAGTCGGGCCCACTCGCCAACCTCTACCCTGCCAACCCCCAACCTTAACACCTTTTTCAACCCTCCTTACCCCCCCCCAAAGTGTAAATTTTTTGACCCCTTACACACGATCCCCAACTTTTTCGTCAAAAAACCATCCCGGGGCGGCCTGGAGCTATCCTGAAAATTTGGAGACAATTGCCCTACCCGTTCCAGAGTTTTTAGCGGACAAACACACAAAGCGCCTTATATATATAGCCTAGCGGTATGTTTGTGTTTCTTTCTATTATTATGCAACTGTTACGCTGTAACTTTTGCCAGTGTTTCGCTGAACTGTGATAGGCCTATACACGTTGTACGTGAAACAAAGATGACATCTATTTCATTGTGTCTGGCGTTGTTTCGTAGAATGAAAATCCATTTGCCAGTCTGATGTTCTACTGGGAACCACTCAACAGAATGGTATCGACAAAATAGCGTCTGTAATGTAGGCTAAATGTACTGAACTAATGTCATACGGCCACGTTGATGAGCTGTCTATATTCTATTGGAACCATGCACGTGGCATGTACGGTACGTTTATTGCCCTATTTTAAATGCGCTTGCTGTTAATGTTTCGGGGCTGTGGTACTTGGGCTAACTCAGCTTTCCATCCATCCGTCGTCAGCAATAAGGAGGCAAAATACATGTATGTGTTTCATTTCATTCGTAAATGAACGTGTGGATGGCAGGTAAAACTGTGTGATCCCTTTAAACCTCGCATTGCGCTTCTGTTTTTGCGCACACGTGTTGCGCTTTGGGGTCAAAAAGCCCCCGCATGTTTATGGAGAAAAAGTTAGAATCAACAGATCTGACAAGAAACTGACCATGGGCTATCGATTGATACGATGACCAGTGACCTTCAAGGTCATTCAAGGTCAAAAATCAACATGACCATGGAATTTTGCCAGTTTTAAAGAGATCCACGCGTCTTTGACGTCACGCCTACCAACTTCCGGTGCACGGATTGTCGACCTGGTTGCTTCATTTTGTACCCACTCCATTCCCAAGAGAAGTCACGAAAAGGGAGAGCCATATGCCAAACATATTTTTTTTATTTACAAAATTTGATGGGGTCTTTACTCTTTATTTACCCCAAGCGCAATACAAGGATAAATTGACAACGCGTTCCACACCTAAGCGCTTCTGTGATGTGGTTCCATCGCGAAGAGGCGCTATATCAGGTGTCTTCTATTTTTTAGCCTTTGTTATGAGGAGAATAAACGATCATCAATAAATCACTTTTTCTAGACAAGTATATTTTAATGAGATTTTTAAAATCAAATTGTGGAATTGGACTTGTGTGTGATTGACTGATTGAGAAGTAGGCCTAATGTGTGGTCTGAACAAGGTGCGAGTGGACGGGCCAGTCAGCAAGTTGCCGGCTGAAGAGACTGCGGCAATATGGCGTGGTCTGTCGCACGATGCTCAGCTGATACACAGTGCCAGTCGCCAGGATGACGTCATTGCCAGCAAACAGGTGCGACCTGCCCAATCTGTCTGCCAGATTTGGTTTGTACCATTAGGACCCTTATGCTGTGCCTGGAGCGGTTGCCATGCCTTAATTTACTGGTGGAATTGAAGCCTTATCTCAACGACCGACTGCCTGCTTTCAGTGCTTTGACATTGTTCGTTGGATCATCTGGCCTGTAAAAACCGTACCTAAATGACCTATAATGTTTCGAGTGGGACGTTAAGCCTCTAATCACTCACTCCTCTGCCCGTACTAGCCAATCAGCGTTCTCGGGGTCTTCGTAACAGAACTCCCGGCTCGTTTTTTGTGGGACGATGAAAAGGTTCAACAAGATGCTCAAGTAATTAAGCGAAGGCCGTATCGAACCCCCTTCCGGCGCCGTGGGGGTCGGAACATCGGTACCCTGATCTAATACAATGCGCCTGGGGTCCCCGCGAGTCTTTACCGTAAACAGGACCTCGATACGTCCGGCCGTTTTTTTCACAGCGCAACTGCGGGATAGACAGACTAAAACACCACGCTACCGGATTATCAGTCGCAATAGGCCGCGGGAGGGGATGGGCGGGGTCAGAAGGAACAGTTTCTCCCTTGCTGATTCCTCCAGCTAATCCATTGTTTATCTGCGACAGGCTAGCAGTCAACTCGTCCCCAAGTCAACTCGTTAGAACTCGTTAGGGTTAGGATTAGGGTTGGGATTAGGGTTAGGGCCAAGGCTAAGATGGCCTTGGAGATGAGTTGGCTTTGAGACGAGTTGACTGTAAACCGCTAGAACGACGCTACGGCCCTCTCCAACTCTGCGGAGCTGATGATGACTGAACAGATTTCGCATTGACAGATTGACCAAACTAAGATTAAAACCTGGCTTAGGGGAGCGTATGGTTGAGGCACAAACACATGCACCTGTCCAGCTGAGCATCCGCTGTTCTTCTGACCGATTTTATCAATTAACAAACATTCCGCACCACATCTCCTTCCGTCTCCGACCTGCGTTACTGCCGTTACCACGGACGCGCTGTAGTTGCTAGGCTCAATGACAGGGTGGCAGTCAACTCGTCCCCAAGCCAACTCGTTAGGGTTGGGGTTAGGGCAAGGGTTAAAGTCAGAATTAGAGTTAGGTTTGGGATTAGAGCTTGGGGTTAGGGCCAGGGTTAGGTTAGCCTTGGAGATGAGTTGGCTTGAAGACGAGTTGACTGCAAACCCTGCGACAGATAAGTTAAGTTTTTGTACGGACTCAGTTAATAGCAGCGAAGCCAAGGAAGGGGTGCCTGCATATCCCGTAATGATAATATATTTTTTACACAAATGACAATGGGCGGAAATGGACATGTTGATGTCTCTGAAAGCCGTAACCGTGTTGGCAACCAGTTTTCACTGCAATATTGTATACTGCCGATTTTGTAGCGGCATGACGTATGGCTAACGATGATATTCTGTTATCACACCTGTAATTCTCCGTACATCAGCGATAAAAAAGCGTGCTGCATAGGCCGATGGATGTCACATATCAATGCGTTTCGTTGCATTTACGACACACATGATCATAGACTAAGACTGTAATGAACCAATGTGTTATATGCGGCTCGTAACGTAACGACGTGAATCGCCAAAACCAACTGTCGGGACTTAACTGTGACTTAATTGACACTAACGTGATGCGAAGTTTACTGTTCCCGTCTACAAAGCACTTTTGTACTGGTCCCATGCATTTTAGGCTGCCTCGTTAGCTATTAACTAGTCTTACTGTGTTTTTATTGTGTTTTATTTTTGTCAGTTTTTAGGGGCAGATGTTAGTGCACATCATGTCTTTCTTTATCCATTAGGGCAGTTGTTAGAGCATTTTGTGCCTTTCTGTCCTGTTCTCGTGTGCATTTTACCTACGATTATTGGGCTGCTTTTAGTGGACGAATAAATGATGATGATGATGATCGAATGCATGAGATGTTGACTACTCTTACTGATGTTCGCGGTGTCTGTCAGCCGTACATGTATGTCTGTCTGTCACGGTGCAGCCTTCGCCAAATGCTTTTGGCCTCTTGTTGTTCACACATATTGGCCTATAGTTGATTAAAAGCACAGGCCTCTAAATGTCTTGTCAACTCTAGGTCAATGGCTCAAAGCTCCAAAACTAGCGGAGCTTGTTGTGTGCGAGATTGTCTACTTTTTCGTCTTCCGACTTTAAATAGGGGTTCTGGGTTTCGGGGTGTAGTGTTACAATTTTTAGGCTGCATTAAATGTATGAGATGCAGACTATTGTTACCGATGTTCGCGGTGTTTGTCAGTTTGTCTGCCTGTTACGCGGCTCAACTCGGCTTCACTGTGCGAAAACGGCTGAACAGATCAAGATCCTGTTTGGGGAAACACTCTTGGGGGCCCAAGGAACATTGTGTTAGATGGGGGTCCTGGTCCCCCCACAGCGAGGGGAGGGAATTCAATGCAGCCTTCGCCAACTTACTTTGGCCTCTTGTTATCAAACAGACTAGCAGAATGACTGGTGTCTGTCTGTTGTGATTGGTGAACGTATTCACAGGCTGTCATTGATCGCCGAGCTGTGCTGGCTGAAACCTACGCAGACCGAAGTGTGTCTCTACCACCCAATCCTGCCTGGTTAGACTTCTCCACTCTCCAGAAATCGTCAGTGGGGGTGGAAGTCTGGAGTTAAGCCCCCAGCAGTGTTCAGTAGGGACACAGCCCTCAGTGTGGTGAAAGTTGAATACTTTCGTCTGACGACAGTCAGTTTTGCCAGCCATTTGGCACGCGTAAGTAGTGTTAAATTGAGAGAGCTGGACCCACTACTCACGCATAAACTACGGACCAAGACCACAGACAGATAGATAGGGAATGTTAGCGTCACCGCTGGTGTAATTTTAGCTTCCGGCTTTGTAGTGTTTGGGCAATCGTATACAGGGTGACCCAAAAAAACCTGCACGTTTCATTTGCTCGATGTTAAATTGATATGGCTTTGTGAAATCTCAACCGAATTTTATAACTTTTGGCAGACTTACACTTGAATAGATTCCCAACAAAACAATGCATGTACTGTCCACAGTACCTATTGCGTGTTCCTACACTACCTTGTAGAAATAATATTGTCCGTTTTCTGTGCTGTCTCAAGATAAAATTTGCTCATGAATTATGTTGGTAAACAACTAAATAGTGTCAATCACACAAAATTGTACTGATCAGTTTACAAACAATGTTCAATATGTCCTCCTCTCAGCCAAAAAAATATAAAATTCGATTGAGAGTTCACAAAGCAATATCAATTTTACGTCAAACAAATGGAAATGTGCAGCTTATTTTGGACCACCCGGTATGTAAATCACCATTACGACAGCATTATGAGACCGTACACAACGCATGATTAGCGGACTATTGCGATCAATGATCCCGGGCGTCTGTCAGTCTATCTGTCAAGCGGCTTCATGCAAAAGAAGCTAAACGGATGGAGGTGGTATTCGGAAGGAGACTTTTAGGGGCCCAAGGTACATTGTATTAGACGGGGGTCCCGATTTCACCACGGATTCGACGCGGCCCTCGCCAACTTACTTTGGCCACTTGTTAGCTATTAGATATTAGGTCAGTTTGAGCCTCTGGTTAGGAATAACCGTTGAAAGCGTGCGTCGGTAGATGCTAATAGTGCTGTTGTTTGTCAGGTGTTCATACAACCTGTCGGCAGAACGCTGGGAATTTTACGACGCCTTCAAGTCTGACTGCCCCGACCGTGTCATCTTCAGACGTCCTGCAGGCGACTCCAAGGAGAAGGCGGACGGCGTTCTGTTGCATCAGGGTGCTGACGGCTGGCTTGTCGAGAGACTGTCACCCTAGACCACCCACTATCGCCAGTCTATGCATTGGCCTCGGTTGTAGCGATATTTACACAATACGAACCCGCGAAATTTGTTGCTGACACGAACATTGAGTTTCTGTGCAGGCCTACAGTATTGTTGGCTTGCAGATCTACTGGCCTGATGACGACGAAAAGGGGGTGTTGAAAAAATGAAAATACAAGACATGGAAAACTGGTCATGTGTATGCTTGCGGTTTACCTTAACCTCTGCGACTCTTTTTAAACGCGACAGTTTTTAGGCTGCATCGAATGCATGAGATGCAGAATATATTGCTACCGATGTTCCTGTCTGTCAGTCAGTCTGTCTGTCTGTCACGCGGCTTCACTCAGCTTTGGTGAGCAAAAACGGCTGAACAGATGTCCTGTTTGGGGTGAATAAGCTTACTCTTGGGGGTCCCGATCCCCCACGGCGAGGGGAGCGGGAAGCGAATTCGATGCAGCCTTTGCCAAATTACTTTGGCTATTTTATGGACGAGACAAGTCGCACAGTTGTTAAAGCAAAGCAACAGGCTTGGCAATGTCTGGCGACGGATAAACTAAAGAATGAGGTCAAGGCAACATGGTCCATACATTCTGCGTAGGCTATTACTGCTGACTGCATGTCACCTTGTTACAGATATTCACCGTCGATCACATCCGACTGCAACACAAGCAGTTGGGAACACATTTCATACCGTTAAGCCAAATAAGATACAGTTTTGCAAGCAAAACCTCACCATATTCCACGTTACGCAGTCCAAACTCCCGATCTCCCTGTCCATAGTCAATCTCCCTATAGCCTAGATAGGTAAAGTAAGGTAACGTAGCGGTAAAGGACACTTGACATAGCGCCTCTTTACGTATCAACATCACAGAAGTGCTCAAGTATAGCACGCGTTGTTAAAGGATCACACAGCTTTACCTGCCACCCACGCGTTTATCCACGAATAGAATGAGCCGTACATCCCTTTGCCCCATTTTCAGCCGAAGCTGGTCCTCATTTGTCGACCGCGGAGGGATGGAAGGCTGAGTTGGCCTAGGCACCACCACGGTGAGTAAATAGTCTGCCTAGGACCGCTACGTGACCGGTATCACAATTGTAAGCTGTTTAAACAGTCACGCCTCACTGGGCAACTGGAGGAGCGCAGGGCTGAGCGTCAAACTCATGACCTCTCGGGCCGCGAGCCACGACGCTAACCAAACCAAAGAACCACCGAGTCTCCCTACGCTGAAGTATCGAGCATTATTGAGCATTTGCGCAACAGCCTGTCCGTATCTGTTACATACAGATTGATAACTCACGAACATTAAGTCATAAAATATCTTTAATCTGGAAAAAAATCTGTGTGGCATATCTAACTAAAATTACTAAACTTTATTTGCAGGTCAAGCATTTTAATGCCACCACATTTAAATATTTTTGCATAAGTGTTAGATCACATTGGGAACAGAACAGTTTCATGCGTGGAACGCCTTCCTGTGTTTTCATGTGCAGAATTTCTTGCCCACCCTGAAGCCTGTACGCCTACATGTTATTTCGTTGCAAGAATAAATTTATTATAGCTTCAGCTACATTGTCATTCAACTTCAAACTAAACAAGTAGTAAAGACATAACGGGTTGTTAACTTTTATCAAACATCACAAAATATAAATCAGCAAACCTTAAAGGTTTTAAAACTCCGTTCAAACCTTAGACGCGCGACAAGACACAAAAACGGGCCTGAACACATCACTGCAGTTTTGACTAACATCTTCCTATGTGTGTGTTTGGATACAGAAGACGAAAACTGTTCGTACACTCGTTGGATAAATCAGAAATATTTTTTAAAGTTTTTACTTTCAATTCTAATAGGATATCATGGCTATTCTAAAACTTATCTAACCTGCTCTTAAAACAATCTGTAGTATTTGCAAAGATATAGGCCTAACTGAATAATTATAGGCAGATGGCCCCCATTATGATTCAGCCATTGTGGTCACGCGTTCTTTGGTACATAATTCCTGTAACTTTAATTATACTTGATAAAAGTAATAAGAACGGCAAGTTTCGTAAATGGAAAGAGTGATTGCGACCTCATTTGTAATTCGGTAATGTGCTCTGGCGCCCACAGGTCAACAAAGACCAGGATCTATTGGATAGACTGCATGCACTACACGTCCTGCAGCCCAGAACCTTGAAACTTGTCCCGGTTCTATCAAAGTTCTGTTGTGAAGAAAGACTAGGCCTATAGGCCTACATGTACATCGGATAGACTTACCTTCATTTTCTCACCAACATACATACATACATACATATTCGTTTATTACAAGTTGTCAAACGCAACCATACATGAGAGCCGAAATAGCGCAACCTACTGCTAAAACAATTGTTACACAATTAGAGTTCGTAGGCCTTC
>Ga0126335_1001552_pt1 | contig 12988 bp, 9 predicted proteins | sample OlaspJWI45metaG_FD_108409 | JGI IMG/M metagenome (GOLD analysis project Ga0126335, IMG submission 108409) | Marine gutless worms symbiont microbial communities from Oahu, Hawaii - Olavius sp. 1 OAHU.JWI-45 metaG | ecosystem: Host-associated > Annelida > Digestive system > Unclassified | place...
AATACTGTCACACCAGTTGCTCCAGTGTCCATAATTTGCCTGCATGCATGATCAAAAACGATCCCGCCACTCGTCAACTGCATTGACACTGATGCCGTTGTCAGTGCCAAAGCCAAATGCTGAGCAAGCATTGCTTCGGTTTGTTAATGCTGTGGAGCCAAGACTGGTGAACTCACTGCTGGACGACGTATAAGGTATAGAAGGCTTTTACAGCAAATTTCATACTCGTTCCATCAGTGAAGAAATTTTGAAGATTGATAAACATTTGATAGAGACAGAGCCAATTACATGCGGGAAGTTTTTTGAAACACAGTGTAGTATAAGTTTCACATGCTCACATCAGTAACAAACGTAACAGTAAATCTTCCTGTAGCTCTTATTTATGTTCCTGTATCCATTTACAACTGATACATGCTGATGATGTCTAAGATATAAAGATGATAATAATACCAACAGACGACGTAAGAAAACCAAGCAATATGACTGTCACTTTATAAGCCAACACTGAAACCATACTTTGGTTTTGGGAACAATGTCAAGGTGCAGCCGCTGGTCGACAAGACTTGCTCCAGCCTCGGACAAGTAGCCCTGATTGAGAATAAGGCAACCACGACCAAAACAACATGGACAGCACATCTTCTGCATCCACTTCGTCCATTTCGGATTCAACTGACCATAGGGTTCTTCATCTTTGGGCTTGAACACACCAATAGTTTTCTGAACAACAAGTACACATTCACACAGCAATGTCATAATAATATACTGGGTGGCACATAAAAACGTCCTGAATTTGCTGCACTGCTGTACTGTGCATCATAAGAGGAGAATAAATTTGTTTTGTCAGTAGTGTAGTATTACGCCTATGTTTTCTCTTGCTTGCTTGCAAATTTCATTGACGTCATTAGTGATGTCACTAATTCACTGTGACTAATGCAAGCCGACCTGAATTATGTAAAAGAAGAGAAAACCTGACAATCATCCTAGCTGACTGTATCGCCTAAGAAATTGGTTTCTACAAAACTGATGGTACTTGCAGTAGAAGACTAAAGTGAACAATTAAGGAGACCCACATAAACATTGTACAGACTTCTTTGCTGCCAGAATGCCAGCCAATGACTTTGTGTTCATGCTAGGCAGTGCAGAGCGCCATCATATCGAGCGAAAGCAACTCGGGATTTTTTTCTGAAAAGTCATTCCCGATTGCATCAGTGCTAATCTCTCGGGTTCAAGTCTGGTTAATGTGACGCCAAAATTAAACACCCTTTATATTCAGTTTGGGACATCCTGCAAGAACTTGTGTATGAAGGGTGACGTAAACCGTATGCAAACTTGCATGAACTTGAGAAAGCAATAAGACAAAAATGGAACAAGACAGATGACCAAACTATGAAGAAGGCTACTTGGCAGTGGAAAAGCGTCTAACAACAGTCACAAAACTGGACGGGGACCAATTTAACACGTCTTCAGATAACTGACTACACTTTGTGGTTTTTCTGCATTTTTACAAGTAGCACTACTTTGCACAGCAGTTTATAGTTCAGTGCCAAAGTTCCTGACATTTTTTGTGCACATCCGGTAATAACGATATCTGTAACATGCATATAGTCAAAATTATAATCGAGATGAAGCTATGCAACTAATGTCTAGAATATCTCCCAACATGTAAACGAATGCTTCTCATCCGATCCACACCCTGTCCAGTGACCAAATTTTTCTTATAATTTTGGGCAACTGACTGATAGACACCCTCTTCATCTTTACACAAATTATTCACACCTACTGCTTATGTCACCAAACACTGGCAAACCGTATAATTTAGTAATGGCTAAACAGCAGTTATGCCTTATAGCTGGCAAAGCATCTACTAGGAGTCTGGTAGAAAGTAATGACAGTCTACTAATGGGTCTATGACAATTGTAATATCACCTACGAGCTGACTCATCATGCCATCACATAAATTTGCTATGGCACTGCTCAACCAAAGCTCAGCAGTGCCTGACATACAGCGAAATAGATGTAAGAGTCTGCCAAGAAACCTGGATTAGCTCTGACACCTAGAAGCTACCTTTACTTTTACCAACTTAAGTTTATTACGTGGCATTTAGCTACATAGTATGATCGCAACAAACTCGGCTGCCTCTAACTATGATGACAATTACTATCATACACTGACAAGGGAAATTAACTATCTGTACGTACGCCATCAGAATTTTTCACAAAGTAACTTCCACTGGAACCTTGCGATATACGTTGTGGATATATACCACGGTCAATGGCTTGCTCAGCATCACTGAAAATTCTCCCGAACTCTCGATCATCAGCATTGTAGTTACCACTGATAATACCAACACAAAAGTTATCAGAACGCAACAGAAGTGGTGTATTCTCACTGTGGGTAGTCTCCACAGCTGGAGACATCATTGCTGCACCAGCAGCATTTGTCCTTAGGCTACCTGATGACGTTATGCCAGGCTCATCAACTTTTGCTCCACTTCTGTTCAACTCGTCGTCATCTACTGCAGGTCCAATGTCATCAGCAAAATTCACTAGAGAACCACTGTTAGCCATTGTTACTGAAATCTGCCACAAAAAAACAACACAGACATCTAATTACTAATTAACATGTTTTTCATTTCATGTTAGCCGTATTTCTTTGTTAAAAATATAAGAAATGTAAAGCAGAATAGTCCTATACTTTATTTAAGCACTGTGCTGGAGCTGTAGCAGTCACCATGCAAGAAATTCAATTACAAACCCAGGAATGGCAGCAACAGGCACCACTACTTTCTGCAAGGCCATAGGTAACTTCCTAGCTGCATAGAATGACTGCCCTTTGATTCGTACAGAATTACACTGCTTGAGGGAAAACAACATACCCTGAATTGTACGAAAATAGAATGCGAAAAGCCAAATATATGACCTCTCAATTGTAAATCTAATAGAAAAAACATCTCCACTCTGCTGTGTCTGGCTGCCTCACTGTCACCGGGATGAACACTAGTCTTGGGACATGAAAGTTCGCGGCCGCTGAGGCCAAGATGTGGAACAGTCTGTCAGCTCATCTGCGAACTCACACCTAATCGTTGTAGACATTAGGACAGAGGCTAAAGCATTATTTGTTTACATGCCATGAGTGCATCTGAGGATTTTTTTACTTTTGCGCTATACAAATGTTCTCATTGTTATCACTATTATTTTTCTTTTCTTTTTCTTTTTTCTTTATACCCCCGGTAGTAAGAATGTAAGTATCCCGGGGGTTAAAAGCAAAAATATTAAATACATAAAAGCAGGCTAAAATGGCTACATGCCTGTGTCGTCCACATAGAAGAAAGTTTCTTAGAATAAAATGGAGTTGAAACGCTGTACCAACACATTAACTCTTTGGAAGAGAAATTGGGCCTCTAGTGGTTCGCCCGAATGGTCTGTGATTTCATTCTTCGAGAAAAGAAGCCGTGGTGTCGCTCAGTTATTATTATTATTATTATTATTATTAATTCACTCAGACTTGGAGTACGTGTGTGCACAAATGTACACAACTTTGTATTACATACCCTGTAAAAGTCCGTCTTTGACAGAACTGAGAATTAAGATGTATTGCCACTTATAGCTGCTGGCTCTGGGCACCCCAAAACACATAGCATCCTAAATCGCAGTACGCCAGCACGGCAGCAAAACGACACCTCTAACTGATGACAATTGTTCGTATAGTGACTGAATCCATATCAACAAGCATCAGCAACTACTGCATCGACTGCAGACGGTGAATCCAACTGCACTGCCTGAAGTCGATCACAAGGTATCATTAACATTAGGCACGTGATCATGTGCTATGATGTACGGTGAAGTGTGACTCATTGATGCGCTATAATAATACTTACTTAACATGTGATGGATCTCGTTTTTATGTCATGACCTTGACCTGACCTCATGACCTTCAACGGACATCGGCTGTCACGTGACCAAACTATGCACATGTTGCCAGTCGACTAAAACTTTCTTTTGGCCATAACCGCCATCCCAAAATTTAAACACAGGTCACGTGACCTAGATTATGTCCCCCTTTGACCTACTTTTATTTTGCTTATTTTCTACTCCTTACAATCTGTCTACACGCTAAATAAGAAGCCTGTAACTTTAGCCGTTTCAGAGTTATTCACAGCTGTCTGCAATTTAAAATGTAGCCATATGACCTAGTTTTCGACCCCCGAGACCTACTTGTGCACTCTTTGATACATACATACATACATACATTCATACATAAGAAATTTATAAAGTGGCCTAAATAAAAACCTCAAGGATGGCCACCAAAAAGACAAATGTAGTCATGGAAATGATGCAGAAAACAAAAAAGTTTTCAGTTTCTGGTAGAATGACGTCAGTGACACACAGTCAGTAATATAGTGATGCAGACTGTTCCAGAGCATCGGACCGGCAGCAGCAAATGCTCGGTTGCCAACAGTACGACGATGAGTGCATGACACATCAAGCTGCAGCGAAGACGTGGACCGCAGACAGCACCGCAATGAGATATCCACCAAACGATGAAAATCATGGGATAAGAATGGTGGGGAGAGACCATGCATTGACCGAAACAATGTTGTCACTAGCTTGTACTAGATGCGCTCAAAAGAATGCAGCCAGTGATAGTACTGCTTATAGGCAATGTGTGCACCAAATTTGAAGTCTGCGGCTGTAGTCATTACAGAAATATAGAAGAAATGCCCAAATTTAAAAGTAGGTCACTGTGACCTAGATTATGTCCCTTTTTGACCCACTTTTGGACTGCTTATTTTACACTCCTTAGGGTCTATCTACTTGCTAAATTTGCACGTTGTAGCTTGAGCAATTCGAGAAATATTCACAGGGGTCTGAAAATTTAAAATCTAGGTCACTGATAATGGGCCACGTCCCATTTGACCTAGTTTTTGCATGCGGTCAAAACTACTCCTTGTAGTCGATGCGCACACTAAATTCAAAGTCTGTAGCTGCAGCCATTCGGGAAACATGGACAAAATTCCAAAATTTAAAAGTAGGTCAAGGTGACCTAGACTATGTCACCTCTGACCTACTTTTGTACCACTTATTTTCTACTCCTTACAGTCTATTTACGTGCTAAATTTGAAGCCTATAGCTTCGGCCGTTAGAGAGATACCCTTTGACCTAGTTTTTTGCATGCCATGCAAATTACACCTCATGGCCGATGCGCACACCAAATTTCAAGTCTCTAGCTTTAGCCATTCCAACGATACTGCAGTTGGTATATTAAACATTTGGGCGTCGTTTGCCATCTTGGATTCGACCCTAAGTGGGTTTCACAATTCTGCCTCTTTCACAGAGCCACAGAGTACCATCTCGTATCCGCATATTCCATTCCGCATTTTATTTTCCGCATTCTGCATTTTCGCATTTTATTAACACCCCTGTACATGTATCCAGTAAAAGTGAAACTTTATTCGCGGTGTCAGTTAACTATTATTTCACCAAACTAATAAGGATAGCTTATTAATAGTGAGCTAATTATTACATTTACAACATTATTCACTAAACACGAACTGATTAACTACTAGAAAAGAAAAAGATACAAAAATATAATGTCATCAAAACACAAATGTTTGTTTACAATCACGAGACGCGTACTTCCGGGGTGAAACATATGCGCTATAAAATAAGTAAGCATTTTTGTCAATCGAGGAAGGGAATCGATGACAATCGAGTTAGACTTTGGGGACCGTTTCGAACTTTCTTATACGTAGCGTTGCAAGAGATATTTAGCGTATGTAGAAACGATAGGTGGAAACAATCCTTTAGTCTAATTTATTTACGTGCAACGATTAACACTTTCACAGACTAATAGATTAATAGGCAAGCTGCCAAATAAGTCTACTCTGCGCTTAGTACGTTAGGCCTATTACAAACTAAAGGGCGTCGACTGCGATGGGAAGAAAGTTAAACGTCGCTAATTGTGTAGATGTATCACCTCTGCAGTGAGGGTCCTTCACTAGGCCTAAGGGGCGCTATTTTATCAAGTATATTACATTTACCTTTAAAAACATCCGAATACCGTGCAAGTAATTGCATGAGATCAGTCCGTGGAAGTGGAAGAGAAAACTACGAACACTGTGTCGCGGGCTTTACGGAAAGAAGGGAAAGAGTTAAAAGCCTATAAGACAACTGTGAGTGCTTGAAGCCTGTGAAGGGGGATCAGCACGTCCAATTAACTGCTAACCGAATCGTTGAGCTTAATTCGCTCACATTTTCTAGTTCGTTAATCATGCGCACGTGCACAGTGTATCTGACGCTCGTCAGGCGTCGACGATGCGTTTTGCTGCCCGCTGCTGAAGTCAAAAAACGTCGTGCAGATGCGGCTGGGCGCCGAGTTGTAATCAATCAAAAGATGCCGCCCACAGGCGTAATGCAGACAAATTAACGCATCGCTGCTGCCTGGCTGTATGATTGAAAATTATTAGTATTACCTACTGTGCGGAAATAAGGTCAAGACGACTTTTGTCTTGCCGGTAATTAATGGCAAAGACTAGCAGTGAAAGTCGTCTGTTTTTAACTTTTAAACTAATTTAGTATTTATATCTGTAGTATGTCTATCATTTTTGTTTCACACAACTTTTAATGCAGGTAAGCTTTACACAGTTTCCAATTTTTTTCCGAAACAAAGTGTTCATCCGGCACCACCATGTATTGACATTGAGCGAGTTGACAAGATGACAATACTTGGTGTTCTCGTGAATAACAGTCTCACTGCAACAGACCACGTGAGCACTGTACTTGCCTCCTGTGCAAGTCTGATGTATGCACTATGTGTACGGCGTGGGTTACTTCATGGTCTCTCGGAGCAATCGTTAAAAGATGTGTTTCAAGCAACGGTGGTTGGAAAGTTATTGTACTATGCACCTGCGTGGAGTGGATTTTGTTCAGCTGCGCTGACTGTACGCGACTTAACCTTTTTTACGTCGTTGCGATAAGCTAGGCTACTTGGAAAAACATTATGTAGATACACCTGTATTTCGACCATGTTTCAGGAAGCTGATGATGCGTTGTTTCGTACCCGATTGAGTAACAGATCACACGTTTTTACACGTGTTTGTCTGAGCGCCCAGAAATAGCATACTAACTACGAACTAGAAACCACAATAAATTTCTTATGCAAAAAAACTAGCGATCTCGGGGATCGATACTTTATCATTAGGTCCCTCTACAACAACTTATACTGATGCGATCTTACAAATCAAACTTATATGTCGATACATTTGTCACCATAGCATTTTTTGTAAGTTATGTATATGTGTATGAACTTTGTACACAGTTGCGTTTTACAGCTGTTTTTAAAGAATAAAAGATTAAAGATGATGATGATGATGTCATCATTCGGTAAGGCCTACACTTTTTCTTCACTGTTTTCTCCCTTTTACACCAAATATAATACAAAGTGATGTCAGATCAAACTAGCTTTAATTTCGGCACAAAATGGCAGTCTAACTGTCTAAATGCGTCCAGCTGGTGATAATGCCGCCGAAGGTTTGCGGTCAAAGATGACTCGTCGGCCGGTGAACGCGCCGAGGACATCTGACCACATTGCCTTAGGCATCCCTCGAGGACGCTGAAGGCATCACATCGCCATTACGTCGTCGTCGCTGCTGAACACCATCTGTCCGCAAATTATTACACTGTCACTGTTTTCGCTATTTTCATCAACTACCAAACTGACGCCAGATCAAACTACTGTACACTGAATTCTGTTCATTTTCTTTTAGGCCCATGCGGCCTATGGCGGCCGATAATCCTGTAGCATAGTGTCTTCGTTTACTTTTATCACCGTCACGCGCCTGCGCTCTGTAAATAACGGATACACGAATCGAGGTACTGTTTGGGATGGAGACTCTTGAGGGCCCATGATCACACTGTAATAGACCAATAGATGAGGCCGCGATTCCCCCCGGCGTCGGGGAGGGAGACTGTAGGAAAATGTTGCTCACTATACCGTATACGAGTGTTCTGACTCATTCGCCAGGTGGCGTCGTGATCGATGCGGCCACCGCTAAATTACGTTAGCCACTTGTTTGTCTACGTGTGTTAGTCTAAGTTTCTTGCTACCTACCCACAGAGTGGTCCAAAATGTGAGAACCGCGGTCTCTTTTAATCTCTAACTTTGTGAAATCTTAAGCGATTTTCAAAATTCTTTCACTCTTTGAGAGGAAAAAATTCCCAACAATAATCACGTAAACACATTCCATCACACCTTAGATATGTTGCTGCACTACCTTGAAAAGTGTTAGAAATCTATTTTCATGCTGCATTACAAAATATTTACTTAAAAGCGTATCATAAGTATTAAAAATTTTAATGTTTTATGTCATAAGGAAAAGATATTGATACTGTAACGATAGTTGCTGAAAGCGTCCACTATATTCCGCACACATGCTTAAAGATGCCATTGTCACCTATCAGTTGCATCGTCGATAACGGTTTGCCATGCCACGCCATACGAGCACTTCATTCACTTCAGTTCATTGATATTATACAACTATGACTGATAAAATCACTGACAATGACACCCCATATCTTGCAATGGACAAGACTGAGGTCCGGAAAGTTAGATTTGGTCAAGTAAAAAGCGTTACCTGCTCGAAAAGTTGTACAGTGATGAATGTATGGTGTGCAAGGAGCGCTGTCAACATTCAGGCCCGTTTAAATGAAATAAATATTTGCTATTTCGAAGGATATTTAACAAAAACCAGAAAATCAGATAATACGTAAGTCAGAAATAAGTAACTAAGCAAAATAAATTGTATTTGGTACATGCAAAATCAATGCATTTTGTTTTCATTTTCTTCCATATTTGCAGCATATTTGAACGCATCAGCAACTTCACAAGGTAGTGCAGCAAGACATTTAAGGTGTGGTAAATGTGTTTATGTGACTACTGTTGAAAAGTTTTTCCTCTTTTAAGAATTGAATTTTTTTTAAAATCGCTTAAGATTTGACAAAGTTAGAAGCAAAAACGAGACCGGTTCTCACTTTTTTGGACCACTCAGTTCGTACCGGTAGCCTACCCATGCACCAATTCTGAAAGTTCAGTAAGGCTAAATTATCGCATCGCGTCAACCAGCCATCAGCAATATCAGTATAACACAAATTCTGCACCATATAATATTTCTATCTTAAATTTACCACAATCATTGGCTTATGATAAACGATAATTAAATACAAACTTTCTGACTATCGCCAACTATTTTACGAAGAAAATTAAACTGTGTAAGAGTGGAGCACATACCTGCACGCGGCCGCTTTTCTGCTTTCGTGACCTTCATATTAACCCCATGACCTTGAAACTCGAAGTTGACCTAGATATTTTAAAAATGTACCTTTACCTCGAAAAATTAGTTGCTAGGTTAAGACATTCAAAACTGTTAATAATGGATGATATATGTATGTAAAATAAAAAATACGAAAATAACTCTCAAGGTCAGAGGTCAAGGTCAAATGTCACCAACTTTCAATCACTTCTAGCGTTCACACAGTAATTTTTGAGATTTTGTGCGGGCAGACGGACACACAGACACACAGAGTCACAGACGCCATCAAAAACAATACCTGCTCGCAGCAGGCGCGCAGGCAGAGATTGCAACATTACGTTCGACCAAATAAAAATATGAAGCTGCTATTTTCACTAGTCTTAGAAACTGTTTTGAGACGGGTATTAGAATAACAAAACTGAAAACTTTAAAAAGTTGCAATCATCTCAGAGATTGAAAAATAATGCTGATTACACGTTGATTCTACTTATACTAGAAATCGAATCAATTCTAACTTCGATGACAACAGAATTGAAATTTGAAGGCGATAAAAACACATGTGTTTCGTGTAATATGCAAAGACGCTGGCTATTAGCAATACAAAAATGTCGGGTAAATTGCAGACATTGTATCACGTGCTCCGCTTTGCTATGGCTATCTTACGATATATCCTTGTTGTAACCGATAACTAGTACAAGTAAGATTACTATCACGACCTCACTATCTTATAAATCGTCACGGGGTCCTCAGTGCTCCGCGCTGTCTGAGGTAGAGTGTAGAGAATCCACTCGCACGGTGGCGCCAAATAAAGGCTGTTTGTGCGTATACGTGGCGCCACCTTGCGAGTGGAAAAAAATTGACGTTTTTACTGTTTGCCAGTTTTGGGCTAAAAATTCTGCCACGATTAAATATTACAACAGCGCATATTTTAATTCAAAAAGTTCTGGCACCATCCTCATACCAATTTCCGCATTTCTACTGTTTGTGGTTTCTGAGGTAGCGTGTGGAGAATAATGTGCTCATTTTCGGCGTTTTGGGGCCTATTTTGCCGGTTTTTTGCTAATTTTGCCACAATTATAAAACTTTTCATGGAAATTTAAGTGCGCGCATCATCCTCGTTCTAGAGGCTACTTTACGCCAAATATGACGTTCTTGGGCCTAATCAGTCCTGAGATATCGTTTGGAGAAAAAAAAAAGTCAGCCACAAACTCAGACATCCAGCTTATTTCGCCATCCGTGAACCTCAGTGCACCGCATTGAGAAATAATTATGGAGTAGTCTAGAAGGCATAATGCGATATGTTTACGCCACGCAGTCAGTCCACCGCCTCATGATAATGTGACAGTAAAGAAAGAAATGTTTACGTGTGGGTGTTCCCGTTGTCACGCAGTCCGTTGAAGTAAAAATGACTAAACTGGACAATAACTCAAGTTACATTGGTCCCATTCACACATACAAACGCAGCAAAACTGTCTGGTGTTGCTATCTCATCAAACTGCTCGCGGTTTGCCTACGTTAGGTCTAGGTGCTGGCATTTTTATAGCGGGACCAGCACGAATCGTGGTCGAATGGAGATCGCAGCTGTTTTGTTAACCAGAACAATGACTCAAGACACTTTGGCGCCTCTTCAAATTTACTCAAGACGTTGCGACGTCTCATATATACCGGAAGCATCTCTACAGGTCGACGTCAGAAGGTGAAGGCTGGATAGCGATGCGACCATGCGCCGCTGTCGTCCCAGTGGCCGTTACCAGCAGCAGCTCCGGCGGCGTCGAGATGTCCCACATAGCTGCTGAAGCTGGCGACGGCCCCAGCTGATGAGGGCGATGACGACATGGCGCCAGGAATGACTGGAGATCGTGACGACGTCAGTGCTAGTTGGTGGTTACTTGAGGCACCAGTACGTGGCACGCTGTATAACACCTCGGCCAGATCCGCCGCGCGCTTTAATATCGTCTCCTGCATGCACACGATAACACAGCATAACTGCTCTTTAGAACTTGAGTGGAACTGAACACGGTGCCTATATGTGACTACATAGCCTAAGGCACCTACATACATGTACATACCATAAAAGCAGATTATACGTGAGATTTCAGTCTCAGCAACAGCATGACCAATAAACTAAAACAAGTCAAAATTAAACTAAAATTTTAAAAACTATAACATTTATATAGATAATCCAATAGATACAAGGATTGCATTCACCAATATTAATTAGTTGCTACATTAGAAAAAGTAGAAACGCAAAAAATAAAATTAAGTTAACAGAAAAAAACAACACGCAGTTTGCTACATACTCATGAAACTTTCTTTTACTATGTAATCTTAGTGACTGAGTTCAATTTATATAAGAAATTTCATGCAAATTTGCCTGATTATTAAATGGCGAAAAACCGTTAGTTTAACGAACGTTTATACCTTTGGCAATCGTTCCGGGTCTCCTGGATGTCTAGGGACCAACTTCATCAGACGCTGAAAGCCGTAGTCGATGTTTGGTTCGTTGAGAGCTGTTTCACAGACAATCACAGATCACTTGGATTACACACAATGACCAGTTCACACAAGTATCTGTACACATGTAATACATATCGGCCTACGTGTATTGTAATGGTGTTCTCAGCACTATATAAGTCGTTATTGCGAAATATTTTAGTCTATTTGTTCTGTTGATACTGTGTCTCACTTCAGAGGAGCACACCGCCCATCTGAGATTATCAGTGACATGCGTACTGCTTAACAAGCACCGTCTCTAGCTCTCTAATGTCTTAATTATTAAGCAATGCAATGAAATTGTCGACTTACAGGTATAGACGAAGCGTCCTGGCGCGCCTTTACAGAACTGCTTAGACTTGAATGACAGCGTCACCTCGACGACTCCAGGAATGTGTCTCGGCGGCGTGTGAACCTTGATGGCGTGCGACGTTATCAGCTAACAACAACACAACGACGACGACATGACTATAGAGCTGTAGTATAGGTCTACACAGCAGCAGACGCAAACAAAAGAGACACAGATAAATGGCGGAATCCGCTGATGTCCAAACTGCCAATATAGGTTCCGATATATTGATATAATTTTTTTTACAGAAACGTTTAGACGGCTTGCGTGCACAATTCGCACTCGCTATAACCTAGGTTCAACAGTAACGTACAATTACAAACATCTGTTCACGGCCTCCGCTACACCAGTGGAAGGCTGGCGAGTGTCTGTCGGTCTTTTTTGAGATACACCGAGATCAACCGAATGTTAAATTTAAATGCAAATGTTGATAATAATGACGTATTGAAAAATGCCAACAACGGTCGACGCCATACGTACCTCGCTCCAGACGAGCATGCTGCCAAAGACGACTTGCAGACCGTCGAAGAAATTATCACCTACAATCATAACAGTCGTTCCGCCGGTCGTCCATCCTTCACTCGGACAGATCGCTTTGATCGACGGCGTTGCCGCTGAGCACAGAAACCCTGCAACAGCGCCAACCAAACAATACCTCTTTATTGTGAACGTTGATTACATCAGTTCGTTAATGCTGCTATGTGGATACGTTTATTTCGCCACTAAGGCAGCCAACATAAAAATAGAGAAGACAGACAGACAAACAGAGAAACTAAGTACAGAGATTACAGAACAGAAAACAGAGATAAAAACAGCTACAAACGCGACATAGCATTAC
>Ga0126335_1001553_pt1 | contig 12985 bp, 5 predicted proteins | sample OlaspJWI45metaG_FD_108409 | JGI IMG/M metagenome (GOLD analysis project Ga0126335, IMG submission 108409) | Marine gutless worms symbiont microbial communities from Oahu, Hawaii - Olavius sp. 1 OAHU.JWI-45 metaG | ecosystem: Host-associated > Annelida > Digestive system > Unclassified | place...
CCACGGGGGGGGGCGGGGGCCCGGCCCCCCTATTTTTGGCAAAGTCAATTTTATTTTTTTACATTGTATGCAATGTCTGAAAAAATATTTCTGAAATTGAATTTTGGTTTATAGTGGCCGAAATCCGAGGAGTTTTTGGAAGTGTGGGGGCGTATGCGTGTGTGTGTCTGTGTGATCCCATAGGCCTACACGACAAATCAGTCGTTTTTTTATCTAATATCGGTGGGTTTCGAAATAGTGGCCGCTACTTTTTTGTACTGCAAAGGCCCAACTTTGAATGAAATCCAAGGCCATTCTGATCCCAACAATATCTGCGAGATTGCAGGAATCGCATCTAATTTTTCAAAATTTTCTGGGCGAAACCCCTATAAGTAGGCATTAAGGAGATTATGGTTATTAGAGCTGTTCTTAATAGATTTTTTTGAGTAAGGGTTATTGAGTACTTATTTAGGTAAAAGCTAGTATTTATGAGGGATGGCATTATGGATATTCCAGATATTCCTTCGGCGCTCGGTTCGGGGCTTTGCCCCCTTACTGCCCCCCTTTCCAAAATTCCTGGATCCGCCCCTGTATATCGTACTATTTCTTATCATATGTCTGCTGGAAATGACGGACGGAACAACTTTCATCGCAGTTATTGTGGTGGGATCATACAGCAAGCAAACCATAAACTACCAAATACATGATTTTATTTAGCTTCTGGCCAACGCATTTTGATTTTTTGGACCCCGAACCGGCCAACTCGCATTCCAAGCGCTCTGGCTCAAAACTTCAGAAACGGAGCAACATATCCAAAATAAAAAAAACAAACTTGAGCTATATGATAGCCTACTTATGGTAACCAAAAATACCATGGTCGAACCACGGTAATGATCCATGAATGATCATAGCAGAGATGCAAAATACTGTACGTTTTTTATTCTTCTCACATTTTTATTGATTGAAAAGACGTCACATTTTCTCACATTTGTTTTATTTTGTGTGCTTATAGACGGGATCCTAACCAAAACTACCTGTACGCAGAAGTAGATCATACGGGGACCCACTTTCAAATTTTGGGATCCCCTTGTATTTCCGGAACGACTGAAGTTAGACAACTGAAATTTTGCGCGCACATAAAGGGATGGGGGCTTTAACTAAAATATGCAACGGTAGGTCATAGAGGGGTCGGAGGCGGGGTCACGTGACATTGTGATTTTTGGACCCCCTCATATGTCTGGAATGGCTAAAGCTGGACACTCCGGCGCATGCAATGTATATAGCGTACTCGTAGTTTGCCAGAATCTGTCATCTCTGCTAGTACTACTGACTCCTTGAACAATAAGCTAGACAAGTTCGGGAGCAATCAAGATCTTTATAACTACAAAGCTGAATTAACCGGAATAGGAAATAGAAGTTTCATTAATAATTTAGATCAATAATGTACAAAATATGTTCTATGTAATTTGGAGGGCATACATGTATAGAGGCTACGGTCTGCGCCTTCGTCTAAACTTCTTTTGTTTTGCTTTGCTTGCTAGTGCATTCGATGCGGCCTTTTCCAACTACTTCGGCCTCTTGCTGCACCATGATACAACTGTCAGCATGTGTGGCATACGTTTTCTGTACCATGGTAAGGCGGGGAAGCTGAAAACATCCGTCCCATCATTTTTGACCCTCCTCTATTTTCCACTCCCGTCTTTTCAATCAATGCTTTTCAATCTACCATAGTCGACCGAACCATGGTCGAAACATGGTAATTGAACTATTGTTCATTTACCATGGTTTTACAAACCATTCTTTTTACTTTTACCATTACCATTTTAGCACGGTATTTTGGCTTACCATAAGTATCATATACCCTGATAGCATTTCATAGGCCTACACCCATATTCACTTCCATATGTGATGGTATATGGGTGTTTTTTCCAAATTGCATGCGGACGCCCAGTGAATTCTGCACCTGTATTTGTCGTGCTTTACCCAAGGGGACAAGGGTTTAGGCTAAGCACAGCATAAGCGTCCAAGTGCGACAAAATACAATCTTCTGGACCACTCGACACATTACAGTTCATTTCGGGTACGATTTCTACAGGCCAAATGACCCAAGAATAGCGTCACGGCACTGATGGAAGCCAGTTAGCGGCTGAGGTAGGCTTCAATCCTACCAGAAGCACTCCACCGTACTACATTATAAACTCTAGGCAAACGCCTCTAGGCTAAGCACAGTGCAAGGGTCCAAGTGCGACAAAAACCCAATCTGCTGGACCTATAAGCTGTCTGGAACATCGTGCAACAACAAAATGTTGCACAATACAAGAGCAGCTCTGTTAATATTCCCTCTAACACCAGACAAACCAACATCACTGATCAGATGAGACCATGGAGGTTGAATGGGATACTGGCATAAAAATGCTATTATTACTATTATTATCATAATGCCAGAAAACCAACATAGACAGGCAAAATTGAAACAAGTTCGACAAAGTTCAGCTGTACTTCATATTTCCGTACCAAACACATATAAGCTGATGGCCCTTCCACTAGTTATATTGAGCTGTCATCATATATAGCACTGTCATCACACAGTAAGCACAGTTACACAAAAACTTCGGCATCATCACAGGGAACCATTCCAAACAAATTAGCTACATTAATGTATAATGGCCACATTGAAGTGGAGCCATCTGGTGAACACGTAAGAGCACCATGTGACAGACTGACCGATGCTCACACTGACTGCAATAGTCCGCATCTCATGCATTTGATGCAGCCTAATAATAATTGTAAACAAGCAAGTCACCTGCTTGCTCCACATTAATGAGCTGCTATTAATTATCACTAAAATACAAGATAATCTTCAATGTCGTCAGTCAATGGGCAAAAACAAAACGGGCTACCTGCAGTTTTACACTGGACAGTTTTGGCAAATTCTTGACACATTCCTAAAATGGCTTCAGAAAACAATAGCAAATAAAACTGCAATAATCAGTTACATGTTATAATAATACCAATGATTTGTGGCACCCCAAAAACTGCTTTTTTGAGATTATAAACAAAACACTATGCAGCCAAGGTTGGCCATCAGAAACTGGAATTGCATCATAATGGATTGCCCGATAGAAGTAACCCACTAAAGCGTTAGTCATCAAAATTGTCATTTCACTTCAAACAACAATTACTGCAAGTGCTATATGTGAAGTATATAGAACAGTTTTTGCTATTATACGTATAACCTCAGAAATGGTATTAGCACTTAATAACTAAACACATTCTATGGTTGCCACTAAAACCTTAACTGGTTTGCTACTTTTAATCACATCTTCCAAAAAATTAAAAATAGCCAACTGAAGATTAAATTACTGTTTGTACCGAACTTTATTGATATTGAGCTATATTTGTCAGTCATACTAAACTATAATGGGGTCCCTTTGAGATGCAGCACAGACAAAACAATACAAACAATGTTAATCATTTACCAAATACAACAACTGCAAGTCTAAATAAACAGCAGCAACTGCAGGTTAAAACGGGTGCAAAACAATAAGAAGCAAAACACATTAATACACAAATGCACAGATGGTACTTATAAGAACATGGGGTGTTGTACGAATACATATAACAAGCAGAGTAAACAGCTGTTATAACACCTTAGCAGCTATTTGCACACATACAATATACAATAACTTTGCCATGAAGCAAAGGCAAAGGTAAACATCAAGGTGCAGACACTTGATAAAATGCTTCTTCATAAGAACCTCACCCTAGAAGCGCTTGGGTATGGCACACCTTGTCAGGGATTGCAATTTATTGGCGAGCGGTATGTATGAACCATGCCATTTGTCTTCCCAGCAGAAACTGGTCATCATTTTACGACTCCAGAAGGCTACGTCGATTTAGTTGACTTGTTACAAAACTAGATGGTCCAAAGGTGGTCACCCATCTCAGTACTAACTGGACCCGACACTGATCAGACCAACGCTGCTAACCATTACACTAGGTCACCAACAGCACTTGCAAAAAATGCAACACATAAGTATGGTATCATGTTCAGAGTGGCAAATGCTAACAATTTCTAACAAGAAACAAAAAATAAATTCCAACCTACTTCAACGTTTGTGACAAACGGTAGTGTAATCAAACATTAGCAACGACGTAATGTATCAGATACAAACAAACATAACTTGATCCACTACAGAGCATGACTTAAGGCCACACAAACTCATTATCACGTCAGCCTATATTACTAACATTCACGCATAATTCTAGAAGCACGGTACCAGTAGCTGTGTATCATAATGCATGCAATCCTTTCCCAACCTAGCTCTGAGACTCTACTGCACCTCCACGGACTTCATAATAGCTCTGCTATTCTAGCCACGCTAAAAAAATTTGACTGACATTGACTTGCAACAGCTAGACACAGTGGTAAGTCACCTGGCTCAGGGCCTCCAAATCAAATTGCCCAAGGATCTGGAATTTCTAATTCTGGTTCCAGTTTTGAAACAAAATTCAAATGGCAGCTGCTGAAAAAATTATTTTTTACTTCTTACTTTTTTACTTCCAGTTGTGGTTCTAACGAAATCTTTTGGGTAACCACAGTGCATCAATGTAACAAATTTCAGAAGAACTTAAAAATTCACAGCCGAGTTACCACAAATAGACCAGTAACAAGATGGACACAGACTGCCAACTTGAATGTTGTCAAAACAGTATAGCGACCATTTGGCATCATTAGTGACTGCATTTTCAACACATACACATACATACACAAATGTAAAACAGCCAGCAGTCAATAAATGAACACTTGAATACATAAGAACACAGAATAGCAGAACACAGCTACACTCACCACGGCTGTGCCAGTGAGTGACTGAGTAGAGGTTTACATCCCACTCGACACTTTATAGGGCATTTCAGGAACATTTTTTACAGGCCAGATGACTCAGTCGACAGTGTCAAAATATGAAGCCATTGTTGGCTGCTGAGATACGCTTCAATCCCACTGGAACTACTCCACCGTGTTACAATATAAACTAGATTCACGCCTCTAGGCTAATCATAGTGTAAAGATCCCAGTGACAAAACCCAACCTGCTGGGCCTGCCATGCCAGCAGGGTAGCAGCTCATTTGCATCAGTATCACACATGTTAGCAACCTTGAATTACACCTGTAATATGCTTTCTTGTATGATAGTTTGATGGTCCTTGACATCTGGAATGCAATTCCATCTGCTGCTGAAAACTGAAATCTTTTACTCAGCTGACTACAACTAGTGGAACTAATTTTATAGACTGTTTAAACCATGCCTGTGTGTCTGATAACAAGGGTATCACAAATCGTAACCACTAGACTTGTAACCTTGGATGCACAGACTTACTGACCAGCCCTGACCACTAGTCAAAAACTACATCACCCTGACCTAGCTAAGCCAGATGATTGTCACTGACCACTGGCAGCTTGTTAAAACTTTCAATTTGCATATTTTCAACAGAAACTGAAATAGTTTTTGCGAGTTAACAATGACCACATACTGAGTAACTAATGCAATGCACAACAAAGTAGTCAATCTGAACAAAAACTGCATGAAGTCATCAACAGATAAGGCAAACTATGAACACGATTACACGAATACACACAGAAGCTCAAATGTCTGAAAAATATATAATGTCAGCTCTTAAACCAAATTTTCTTTGAAAAATGACATACATGTACTGTATTGCATATGTACAATCATGAAGGTAAATTACCCTATATCTCACAAAGGCCGCTCTAAAGCTCTAAGCAAAAAGACACATGAAAATCTACAGATGAACCCAACTTATGCACAGAGACTGCAACTTTTGCTTCTTCTAACCAACCAATACACTTTATAATTTTGTTGACATAACTTTTAAATGAGTACTATGTAAAACATGCCTCCTAATTAATTACAGCCGAGCAGGTGATAACATATCCAGGTGCTGCAGGGACTACGATAAACTAAATCAGCCACATCCACTCTGGCTAATGCTACACTGTACAAAAGAGAACAAAAGACAAGAACATAAGAATAAACAATGCCAGCAGTCATACATAATACTGTTATGCACAAAAAATAGCTATAAGACCTTAAAACACTGTTAATCCATCACTCCACTAGCTACTAGTCAGCATACACACACCATTCACTGTCGGTATCTACAAGCAACATCTGTAACTTACAAAACACAAACATTCTAGAGTAAACTGCCATCATCACAACACTGCATACTTTTTGACACCTGGCACTGAAAAGGTGCTTTAGCCAGCAGCATCTGAGTAAATATAGTCAATTCCTTCCCGCGCTGGTGGACTGTGTGGTGTGTCCGTTAGTCCATAGCTGTAAAGCTGGTACCAAATTATACTGCTTGGTGACAGTAGATATTCCAACCTCTTACTGAGTGAGCCACCATGCAACCCAGCATCTAAAGCGATGTCATATGGCCATCATTCCCTGGATAGGTCATGAGAGAAGATGAATTACAGACAAAACAAAAAGTTACGTACAAAAACCACAAACATATCCACAAAATGACACTGATCTCCACTGAACTAGTATCTGACAACTGTCTGAAGTAACTTTTTCAAAGACATTAGAATAAGACAACAGGTTTTTGTTCTCTGAAACACTAGGCCTACCCAATAGTAGATATAAAATTCATTAACATCAAACACGAACACAAACAAAACAAAACAAAAGATTTCAGAAGTAGTTACAAAAATGCACCAAAGTAATTACATTCACAATACTATGCATCGCCATCCACGTGACTTCCTGCGTGAATCACTCCTGAGAATGTGACCTTTTGCCTTTCCTGAAACTGGGTTCACAGCATCCTGACAATATAAGACAAAACTATTATAACTAAACTGTCACAATTCAGTAGATATTTAAAAACAAAATAATATTAAGAAAATAAGTAAGTCACTGATTTCTGATTTTCACATTGTTAGCTCAAGTATACTACTATTTCTATCATTTTTGATCACAAAAGATGACAACAACACATCTATTAACCACGAACATTTACACAAGTGTTATTTTTCTATACGCTAAGGTCATTGTTGTTAACTCTATCCATAAACAACAGAAATCAGTCTAAGGCTAATAACTCTTTATAAGCTGAGTTTAAGACTCTGTTTTAAAAGAAAAATTATAGGTCAAAGAAACAGAAATAGGCCAGTACTTAGTACTAATGGCTTCACAGGAGAGGAAACATGACAAACAGACCAGTCTCTTGTCCATTTTGACTTTAATGTCCCGTGCAAGTGTGACAAATGCCTCTTCCACATTGACGTTGACCTTTGCACTTGTCTCCATAAACTTCACACCGTATTCCACTGCAAACTAAAACATCAAACAGGCAAGCTGCACAGACCAACGTGATTGTACAGTGCAAAGTAAAAACGAATGCAGATGCAGACAGTATTCTTGACACTTCAGTCGCAATATAAAATACTGCAAATGTACATTGACAATGGATTGTTAACATTTCTGTCAAAACAAAACATACTACAAATGATTTTTTAAGAACAGTGTGCAATGACATTGTGAAACAATGGTAGAACATCAAATCAACTAAATACAAAAATATGACATCATCATCATCTCTCCCATCCGTCATTCATCATCTGGATCAACATCTGGCTGATGGGGCTGGATGAAAACAGTGCAAAAAATGACCCTTCAATATTGTCATAGTTTCTTGTATGTTGCTGTCCTTCTCTTGTACATCTTCCTTAACGTTGTCAGTCTACCATTTTCTTTGTCTTCCTCGATTTTTTGTCGCTTCAATTCTTGGAAGTAATGCCCGAATTGGGAGTCCGTCGTTATTCATTCTTTTGACACGTCCAAGCCACTGCTGTCTTTGTATTACACATCCTCTCTACGAGTGATCATTTGGCCTAATTCATGCTTGATTTCTTCGTTCCTTCTTCTTTCCAGTTTACTTACAACAGATAATCTTCTTAACCAGTTCATTTTAGCTGCTAATATTCTTCACTTGTCTTCTCTTGTTACGATCCAGCATTCTGCCACATGTATGAAAACCAATATGACCAGTACTTCGGATAGTTGAGGTTTGGTGGCAGCTGATATGTTTTTATCTCTACAGATTTTCCTCAAGCTGCTGATCATGCCAGATGCTTTTCCAATTCTCCGTCGAACATCCTCTTCACACGAGCCATCTCTAGTAATGAGTGTTCCCAGGTAGATGAGTTCACAAACTTGTTGCACCGGTTGTTGTCCCACATTGATCTTCACTACTGTTTCTTTCTTACCAATTGTCAACGTTTTTGTCACATTTATCTTCACTGGCTGTGTGTACTGCTGTTGTCAGCTTCTGCAATCTTAGTCTGTTAGCTGTGTCTCCAAATATCTTTATCCCAACACTTTTCTTATCTTCTTGTGCGATGAGGCAGTATGAGGCAGAACTGATATGGTGATATGGCAGCACACATACAAATTAAACTGCCATCTGAATTCTGATGACCAATCACAAATTCAATTCAACAACCATAACACCATCAGCATAGATTTGAAAAAAAAAACAAAACAATACTTTCATGCTCACCGCAGCTCCCCTATCTCTTGACACCTGTCGTCGGTCATGCATGTCACATTTGTTACCGAGAACCATCTTTTCTACATCGGACGTTGCATGCTGTAATCAATACATTACAAGCTTTAACATGCCTCTACTATCACTGTCATCAGCATTCTACTATCAACAACAATAATCACAAACTTCACAGCCAACAACACAAAACAACCACATATGCACATAACACACAGCAACAGATGTCTATGTAAATGCTAATATTTATTGTAAAAATAAATATAACTTTTAAATTTATAAGCAGTAACTATATATACTGGACATGTAGCATAATACTAAAGATCATAGAATGATGCATAATATGACCCCCAGGTGGGTTCCGAGATTCAGAACAGACCCACGCCATTTACTGGCTGGATATCATAAAAGGCGACTAAACCAGGCACCCCTCAACCTCTGTGGCCTCATCTCTATAATGACAATGGTCTGGAGTAAAGAGGGAACATTAACTCTAGCATTTATGCTCTACGGCGCAATACTCTTGCTGCATGAAGTTCTAGGCAGCTTATAGGTCCAGCAGTTGGGTTTTGTCACACTGGGACCCTTACGCTGTAAGGTGGTTGCCTACAGTTCATGTTGTAACATGGTGGAGTGGTTCTGGTGGGACTGAAGCTTATCTCAGTGGCCAACTGGCTTCATTCACTGCTTTGACGCTGTTGGTTGGGTCACCCGGCCTGTAAACATCGTCCCCGAAATAACCTATACAGTGCTGCGTGAAATGTTAAACCTCTATACACTCACTCACACTGTATTTAACAAGTCGTAAATCCCACAACGTTCTGAAATTCAGCAGCAGATCAAAATACAAAACATAATATGATGTGATATTGTGTCATACCTCTTCAATATTTCTTATCCAATTTTTTATGTTTTCAAAAGATCGTTCATTGGTGATGTCATACACCAACATAATTCCCTGTTCAGAGCAACTTACAGCATCAATATAATAAGAACTGCTGCAAAATAAACTGTAATTAAACTCTGTCTGAGAGGAGCACAAACCTGCGCGCTGCTGCTGTTTTGTGACCATGACCTTGATATTAACCCATTGACCTTGAAACTCGAAGGTGACCTAGATATTTTAAAGATGTACCCTCACACTGAAAATGAAGCTGCTAGCTCAAGGTATTCACAAAGCTTGAATTGAAAAATCCGAAATTCACTGCTGTGACCTTGACCTTGAAACTAAACCGTGACCTAGAAATTCTGAAATGTATCTCCAAACTGAGGCCAAGCCGATCAAAATATATAGCCTGAATTGAAAAAGTATAGAAACAGCTCTCAAGGTAAAAGGTCAAGGTCAAATGACACCAACTTCGAACCACTTCTAGTGTTCACCATGGGGCATATTCTTACCAAGTTATAGCAATATCTGATAAGATGTTTTCAAGATTTTGTGTGGACAGACAGATGCACAGACACACAGACGCCACCGAAAATCATACCCACTCGCAGGATGCGTGCAGGTAATTAAGATTAACAGAGACATCACAACCCCAACATCCAACATGATATGCAAAGTCTTTCACTTTTAACATTTGCCTAACCACTAGGATCTCTTGACTGCTGACTTTCACCATCTAACTTCTATACCTTGTGTAATATTACATGACTTTAACATACTCAATGAATTCTCAAGTTACTTTAATACATTTCTGCCGATATATATGTTAAATTCTTGAACTCAATCTCTGACATATTAAATTTGCAATTGCTGTGGAGTGGTGTGACAAGTGGTGTGGCTTGTGGCACATAATTGGGAAAACATGTCAAACAAATCTGATGACCTTTGCAGTCCCCATTTCTACTGTCAAAAAACATTCTGGAGACATGACAAGCTAAGTTGATGGTACCAAGGTTCTGCAACTTCATAACTGCAGCAGTAAACGCACCATTGCTCCACGATAATATGCCGTAGTGATGGTACGAAACCGTTCTTGCCCCGCTGTGTCCCTGTCATCATTTCAGTGAACAATTCATAAGAAGTATAACTGGAGAATATCAAAAGCTGCCATTCATAACATTATGCTAATGTTTTGTCACTCCAAAATGCCAGAAACATTGGCCACTGGGGCTCTGACCTGGACAATGCTGGGGAGCCTTACAAAGCACCTCCAAATCTTCCCCCACTCGGACGTGAAACGACTAGTGCCTATGATGAACGGCTGCTTACATTACCATGCTGAACTACGTGTATTTTTAGTGTGTATTGTATTATACCGGGCGCAAGCCCAGTTACGGGCTGCGCCCATAGTAAGATCGCGCGCGTAGCGCCCGTACTATTGTATTCTATGTGGTTGGCACCTGCTGACTAGTGTGTAGATTTTGACCGTAACGAAAGTACTGAGTGACCCGTCACGAAGTCTGGCTGTCACGAAAATCTGGCTGTCACGAAACCGTAACGTAACGAAAATCTGCCTTTCGCGAAGCGAAAGTCTGGCTGTCACGAAGTACTGAGTTTAACGTCCCACTTGACACTTTAAAGGTAAAGGTAAAGGTAAGAGACACTTTATACATGCACAACTTACATAACGAGGTTTAACGTCCTCTCATCTCTATGTTGCCTGCAATGAGCTCCGCTCTCCGGGCTTGCGCCCGGAGTTTAGCTTTCCTAATGGGTTATAATGTACTGTCCTGCGTGGCAGATGTTGCTGACTGTCCGTTGCAGCGTTTGTCTGCAATTGTAATAAAGAGACATTATTATTATTATTATTATTATTATATACAAAAAATGCCAGTTACACTTGCATAACTCAGTCCAGACACGTCAACTTAGTCTAGACACACTGCTAGAGATAGGAGCGCTAAAGGAGGTCATGACCTATTTGGCCCGATGAATCTGTCATGTCATGAGATCGTTCCAATCGCATCTGACCACTTGAAAAAGAACATGCCCTGGTCAGTATAAACTGTGAACCGGCATACCGGTCACACCAGCCATAGCTCATAACCCTAACACTAACCCTAACCCTATATCACTAACCCTTACCTTAAAGACGCAGTTACAGATACCTGAAACAACTGACACACATGTATCTGATTCGACCAGTGTGCCGGTGTGGTGGTGCACGGTTTATATGGACCAACATGCCCATATATGTGCCTTTAGTTACAAACCATATTTGTAGTTTCACTTTCTTGCCATCCAAGTCAATAGTTCTGATCTTGAAGTCGATTCCTGAACAAAATGCAAAAAAGAAAGTCAGTATTGTTGACTGGACTTGACTTCTGGTTTCGTTAATGGCGGTTGTGTTTGTGTCTTCGGATACAAAATAATTGCAAGAATTAGTTACTTAGCTCAGTTGCTTATCGTAAATTTTTGCAGTACGTTGCTCAGTAATTGTTATTGGATGTGTTGAGGTGTTTGCATGCGTATCACTTGCACTGTCAGTCTGTCCACCCGAAACAGCCTACCCCGCTGAGGCCAGTCGGCCGTGGGACGAAGATACGCATGGATAGGTAGACCACATTAGCCAAATAGATCGGTCTATCGCTGCTTCTTCACCCTGCACAATAGCTACAAGAAAACTATCTCAGTCGAGCAAAGACAATGATGCAGATAAATGTACAATCGGTTGTAAGCAAGTGACAACGTCAATGCAATTCAATGCGAAATCTGTGAAAGTTGGATACACTGCAGGTGTCGGGATATCGGTGAGAAAGTGTAAAAGGTTCTGAGAACCTTGGACAACCTGCACTAGTGCTGCAACACTAGCAATGCCAGTGTAGGGTCAGTTCTGAAATCAATTTCAAAACTTGAGGTAAGGCAGGATGCTTGTAAGCAAGACCTTAGAGCTCTTGCCACAAGCATGTCCTCCAATAATAAATGAGATGGAAAATGTGAAAAAAGGAACTCAAGAGCACCAACAACAGACTCTCAGAACTAGAAAAAGTTAAATTGGAGGAAATCGACATTACATTCAAACAAACCCTGGATACAAGACTAGCTTTAGAAGTGGCAAAAAATGTTGAAAAGCAAACCATTAGCTTCAGTGAGATCGTTAAACAATAGCTAGAAGATAAAATGTTGAGAAATTTAGGAGAAAAGGTCAAGAATGAAGTTAATGAATCACTGCAAAAAGTTTTGGACAACATAGAACAAGACTTAAAATCTCTAATACATAAGAAACATAGACTGTGGAACCACTGGATTGCCTCCAGAAATGAGGCTGTATATGAGGAATACAAAGCCACTCGCAAGAAAGTAAAAACTGAAATGGCAAAGCTTTTAATACAAGATTGACTGAGCAGAGGTTTAACATCCCACTCGACACTTTATAGGTCATTTCGGGGACGATTTTTACAGGCCAGATGACCCAACCAACAGTGTCAAAGCACTGAAGGAAGCCAGTTGGCCACTGAGATAG
>Ga0126335_1001554_pt1 | contig 12985 bp, 10 predicted proteins | sample OlaspJWI45metaG_FD_108409 | JGI IMG/M metagenome (GOLD analysis project Ga0126335, IMG submission 108409) | Marine gutless worms symbiont microbial communities from Oahu, Hawaii - Olavius sp. 1 OAHU.JWI-45 metaG | ecosystem: Host-associated > Annelida > Digestive system > Unclassified | place...
GTCTCAGTAACGGCAACGTCATGACGATAGTCGGCCTTCATTCCAAGTTTATGTACGCGTTTTACAATGGCTTGGGCGTAATGAAACCAGCAGCCTACGACGTTTACATCACCGTATACTTCCGGAAACGCTGATACGGCTGCCTCCTCGAAGTCTGCCATGGCCGACAAAGGTTGGAAATTTGGAGCCAAGTCCTTCAATGTGTGAAACACCGCTCTGTACAGCGCCTGAGTTTTCCTTGTCATGAGAGCGTACAGTACTAGAAAAGTGCCGTCTGCATGAGGAGCAAAGACGATAAACAGTTGATAGTAAATCCTCGGCACGACCTTGAATGTTGCATCGAAGTATATTTGTGTTGCTGACTGCAGCAATGCGAGCTGCTCGGTAGAGGCAAACAATAGTGCTGAACTATCACCATCTGCCTCCACAACACCACGGTAGAATATGTCGCCGTCGTTGACGTGCGCGTATCGGCTGCGCCTGACGATGTCATCTGCCTCAGTCGCGGTTGACGGTAACGGCGGCTGTGGACCTTCTCACACAACGGTCGTTTTTTTGGTCTGCCATTTTCAGGTCTGCCATTTTCCGCACCCCCACGCTACATTTAACAATTTTAAGCCACCTGACGATAAGCTTTGTCGAATGCCTTATGTTTTGCTGTTGTGCTTTCTTGCTTAGACATCCGAACTTACAGCATTTTACAGGGGGTTAAAAAGTCCAAAATTTTGGCACTCAAATTTCGACCCCGCACACACATGCCGCTGTCACCTAGCAGTGGTGATACAAGCCAAAGAGCGGCGATGCACTGTAACCTGGCAAACAAAACACAAAATCATTGATGCGCTGCGAGAGCGAATTGGGCTTATTTGTATGCTATCCATATTATTAACTAGGCATTCTGCCCGCCCAGTCGGGCATTACGTAGGCAGTTTCATCCCCGCCTTTCGCTCAACCATGCAGGGCGGCCAGAGCCCCCGCTTCCCGTACCCGTGTGTATGATTGTCAGCCCGTTAGCACCAACGCATTCGAGGCTCATGATTCTCAGCTCACGTTTGCGCCTATATGCCCACCTGTCGAGTGCCCAGTGCCTAGTTTAGACGGGCATTACCTATATGCATACTATAAGCCCCGCCCCATCTTCGCCCGCCTTTTTCTACATTGTTGCACGAACTGTTGGGCCGTCAGCACCAGCGCCTTTTAGGCCCCTGGCGCAGGCCTGCAGCGCCGCCGCCGCAGTGATACATATAAACCTGGGCCCACTCACCTGGCGCCCGACCAGCGGGTGCCGTGAGTTACACCATCTCCGGGGCGCCTTGGAGCTACCCTGAAAATTTGGAGACAGTCGCCCTACCAGTTCCTGAGTTATAAGCGGACAAACAAACAGACAGACAAACGCACGAACAACTCTATAGATATAGACTAGCGAATCTGCCCATTCAGATGGGCATTAAGTCTATAGTTTAAACTCCACCCCAGCTGTCGCCCGCTTTAAGCTATCCTGCTGCCCGGTCGAAGAATGCCCGCTGCCCGCCAGTATAGCAGTGTATCGAGCCGTCAGCGGAGAGGCCCACGTGTATTGCTGCCCATAGGCTACGCCTGCCCAGCACCGCCCACCCCTCGCAGGCCGGTGCTGCGGGAATCGAAAAATGCTTGCACTTGCACTGATCTTCAACACAGCTAGCTGACAGTCCAACTGTTGATTGAAAACTTTTTGCAAATACGTTTTGTACGTCATCCCTTACTTTGACAAACAACTTTAATGAAACATTTTTCTTTGAACGTAAACGGCATGTTTCTAAACAAATTGTTTAAAAAATGAACAAAAACGAATAAAAATCTTAAGTTTAAGTTGAAGTCAATTTTCACGAAAAATAACGCAAACAGACCAGCTGGCACCGTGAAAGTTTCATGGAAGACGACTCAACACAGTCAATTTAATCTTCCTTAGTCAATTGATCTTCCATGAAATTTTCACGGTGGGTAACACCGAGCCAAATTAACGTCAAGGTGACGTAACGCAATGCTAGAACTCCATTGTGTTTTCTGTAGAGTTGGGTCGTTTTCGTTTATCTGATACCAGTCGCATAAATGTTTGTAAGATATTTTCAAGGATCATATCGATTTCTTAGAAATAATTTAAGCTTCAAAATGCACTGTGAATTCAGAATTTTACTTTTAACTTAATGTTAGAATAGGTGTGTGTGGGGGTATGACAGTGATAAAACAGTGTTATTATAGCGGGTCGGAAGTGCATGCAGATATGTGGAGAGTGCTGGTGGTGATATTACTGCTGGCAATCGTTGCTGGCATCAACTACATCGTCGTCGACTCACTGTAAGTCTAACAATCATCACTTCACTCAGTTCACTGTTATCGTTGATGCATATTACCGTCGCAGGACGTATTTGACAAATCAACTCGCACGGGGTCGAACCTAGCCTGTCACAGTGGTTCTGTGCATTTACTTTATTATAGACACTTGAGGTGACACTGCCCATACCCTCAGTAGGCATACAGCTACTGATAGAGTCCAGCGTATTTTGCCTCCGGTATTAGACTACATCCGACCCACGATTTCGCAACATGTTCCAAATGCGTTCTCTTTGTCATCTGGCGTATCTTGCTATTTGTACGTCGCACACTGGCATATGATGTCAGACGCGTACTCGTTGGTTTCAGTAGTTACAGTGGGACCGGTTGGGTACATAATGCCCAGTATGGTGTCCGGGCCTAGTCCATGAAGTTTTTGAAATAAACATTAAAATCTGTGTGTGATAATCGATGTATTTTGGCTAGATAAAGGTAACCATTTCAGATACCGCGTTAAATAGTATGAACATTAGTCTACATCGGGTGCGGTATTAAGTATTATACTTTATCTAGAGTTTTTCCGTCGCTTTTGCGTTGATCTCTAGAGCGGCTTGGAGACAAGTTGGGCTTCGAACCCGCAAACCACTCCATGGCTTCGCCACTGCCTGTAGTGTAAGTTGATGCTTGGAATGCAGTGTAGTGGTATAAAGGCTACCTCGATCGTAAATTCATAATCACGTGTTGGGTGGTGCACGCTGATTGTCTGAAAGTACTATGTCTGATGGGCGCGGCCTATTGCAGCTGCATCAACTTACGCTGATTGTGTGTTTGTATATATTGTAGATGGTGGTGGGGTTATTTTCAGACGACGTATAACCATGCTCATGGAACGTGCAGAAAACTGCCCGAAACTGGCAAGAATACTTTTTACGTTTTCAGTATTGATTTGTGATTCATTTTATGCCACTGCCCACTGCTTTATCGCTTGTTTCAGTACAAAATATGCTGTAGTTAAGTACTCATACTAATGAAAGGTGCATGGCCGTATTTTATACTGGCACTCAAATCTATCAGTAGGGGGTTTACGTCGGTTCCAATATTGACAGTGATGCTATGCTCTTTCTTCTAGTTCTTAGCTGTGACTTACGGGTATAAGCCTAATTGCAACTGAAAAGTAAGTTGGCCTACTGGAATGTGGGGCAGGTGAGTTGAAAAGATGACATCGGTAGAGTGGAAATAAGGTGAGAAACCATGAGAAAATATGACAAAATCTAAGAGTGCAACTCTGTTCAGTTGTAAATTAGAGAGAAGTTACACTTGTCAAGTTTTGGAACGAACAGTGGACGTCGTGGCAAAGGTTCTGCATATTTTAAGGTCAACAAAGAATTGAAACGGCGAACCGGCAAATACGAAAACAAGAACAGCAACTTATAATACCCACAGAGCTATAAGTTCCGTCTACAGTAGTTGTTTTATCGGAAACACATGTTGGACTTGTAGTACGCAATAGGGCCTTAAGGCAAACATAGTCAGCTAGCTGGATGGGCAATCCCGTGTGGGTTCCGGGGCTTAGAATAGACCCACTCCATCTCCTGGCCGGATGTCGTAAGATGGGACTAAACCAGGCACCCCTCAACCTCAGTGACCTCATCTGATTACTGATGATGGACTGGAGTGAAAGAGGGAACATTCGGAAGAGGGGTCCCTTGTGGGAACCCTTCCGCAAGAACTCAGCTCTTTGCAGCTGACAGGCGAACTAGTCATGGTTCAAAGAAAGAAGAAACCCTCAGGCGCCCGACGGAAGCGCCAGAGGAAACAAAAAAAGCAAATGCTGCCCCACAGGCCGACGGAGGACCGGTAGCTCGAGGCGCCCACAGTGGCGAATCGTGCACTGGGACTGACGTTGATACTGGGGGCAGCAGTCGCACAAGAAGACCGCTGTCACCTGGTAGGACACCTCAGGATGCCCAGAGCCAGGTGAAGCGTACTAAGCAGAAACAGAAAGAAACACCATATAACAGTTAGAGACCTCCTGAGGTTTTTAACATCTACACGGAGGTTTTCATAGTACCCTGGTAATAAATACCAAGGGCTTTACTGGGAGATGGACTATGGGCCCATCTATGGCCTGGTTCTACGAAGGACAACTTCGCCCCCACCGAAACTGGAAACTGGAACTGGATTGGCAGCACGGCGGTCTACTGTGCAGAAAGATATAACCTGTATTCTGTAGTGTATTGTACTGTCTACAAGCTGAATATGTACGCCTACGGACAATTCAGAGATGGCAACACGTTGTTGTTCTTGGACAGTTCGACAGTTTGATCAGATCATGTATTTCGGTTCCTCAAGTGGCATATAAATGAAGTAGTGGAAAATTCCGTAAGATGGTAATCTTAGTTTTAGTAGATTTAAGCACATGTACGTTATTGCAGGTGCCTAATGCTAATTAAAATCTTTAAGAGCGTCTATATAAAATAAGCCAAAAAGCCCAGTTGCCACGGACGACCAAATATCCGTTCCGTAGGCCTATAGGCCTAGCGATAAACGTAGACTTTTGCGAGCGCAGCTGTTGCGCAATGCACGGCTGGTCGACTGCGACCAGGTTCGTAGCCTACTCAGCAGCGCATGTACAGTACGTGAATATATGGGCTCGTTCCATCTGCACTTCCCTCCCTCTCCACCGTGTGCTTGTACGCACATAAACAAAAACAGTCCTATGCCGATACAGAAGCTGCGGTCGGCAACTGTTGCTTTCTTGGATGTTTTCCTTCTTCGTTCTCGCACTGTCAGCTCGCCTACCGCTGGAGAACGCAGCGCGTAAAACTTCGAAGGAAACGGTTCGAACAACTGCTGCTGCTGCTGCGTTTGATGCTCAAATCATGCGACAGAATGATGGACAGCGAAATCTGCTATTAGTCATCATCATGGTCTAATCTCACGCAGCACTCGCGTCAGCAAACTCTATAGTATCGCAGTGTTTGACCGCTATCATTTGGAGTGGTAAGCTAATAGCGTACAGCAGCAATAACACCGTCGAACTAAACACGCGCTATGGGCCTATACACTACGTAGAATGTAGTTTAAGACTTGGTCGATACGTCTAAAGTCGATACGTGTAAAGGTCAGAGGACACGTGATATAGCGCCTCTTCACGGGAACCCCGTTTCAGAAGCGCTCAAGTATAGCACGCGTTGTCAAAAGATCTCACAGTTAAGCAAGTGAAATTTTTCCCAAGCCACATGGCCCACTAGGTGGCGCTGATCTCCGTTTTAGTAGCCCTCAGGCGGACACCAGCTTTCACTGCGAGACCACGGATACGGCCCTAGTGGACTGCATAGTGTGTCTGCTCCCCAGCCGTTAGACAGGTACCGAATTATACTGCTTGGTGACAGAGGCACATATAGGTGTAAATAACTTGCCCAGGGTTACTACGCAGCGGTACCCGGGTGAGACTCTAAGCCGTGATCTCGCGATCACAAATCCGATGTCTTACCGGGTGAGCCTTAATGCCATTTTAAACAAGCACATTATATTTTCGGTGTACGTCGATCGACACCGACGTCAGTTACGTTGCTGTCTGACGCATTGCAGACAGAAACAAAACAGATACATGGATCTGTATTGTGCTTGCTGCCCGACGCTGGAGCGTGGATAATTAGGGTAGTCACACTTTTCTGTTGAATTGCTTTATTGCTTAATGGTGTGGATAACTTGTATGTCTTAAGATGTTGAACTGCTGCTTCGGTTACAATCGATACTAATGTGTATTAATTAATTTATACATTTGCAGTCAGAGGCTCGGAAGATATCGTTTTTATCTCAGACGACATTGCATTGATATCTTCGGTATGTATTGCTGCATAAGTTTATACTAACTAGTGTTAACTAACTCTTGACAACTGTTTGTTGTGCTTCTTAATCACTAAAGTGGGTCTAGATATTAGATAAAGTCATTGTGTAAGAAAGAGAAGAGGAGTTGTGGCGATTTTTAAGATTTGATTGCGGTCATCTGGTCACGTGGTCAGTGGTCTGTGCGGCATGATGGCGGTATCAGACTCGCAGTTGAAAGGTCGTGAGTTCGACTCTTGACCATGCCAACGTCGTCTAACGACTCCGACAAATTGTTTGCACGAATGTGCCTCTGCCACTAAGCTCGGTTACTACCCTTGTTCACAGCCTGTGTTCACTTCCGGGCTATAGTCACCCGTGCGTGTGACACGCATATGATCTATCCACGGCCGCGTTGGAATAATGCATTGTGGGCTGTTAACACGGGTGGTGTGAATCGAGGTTAAGCAGTTTTTAGCATGCGAAGTCAGACGCGCGCTATTGCCATCATGGTCGTAGGTTTAGGGAGTTACTTGAAAGAAATGTGCTAAACAGGCGTACCCAGCCTATCAACAGCAAAAATTGACCAATAATCTCCGATATCTCGAAGACTGTGTAAGATGTGATGTAAGTTTGTATTAGTCACGAATAGGAAGTCGTGTATGGGTTTTCCATTAGTACTAAAATCGGTGACCTTGAATGACCTTGAACGGAGCTATGGCCTTTTTCTCGCCAAAAACGGTAGGTTTTGGAGCCTTCCGTGCCAAATTTGCTGAAGCTAGACCCATATAAAAATGTCGCCCAAAGTCGGTAGTTTCTAACAATGTATAGGTCATGGCGATATTCTCGGATCGGCCCCAAAAGAATATGTTAAAGTGAGGTACCCCATGTCAAAGGCGAAAATGTGTCCAATACACCGCGATATATCGGTGCTAGATATGATATAAATTTGTATTAATCACTAACAGGAAGTCGCATATGGGCTTTCTGTTGGTATCAAAATCAGTGACGAACATACAATTAAATTGTCAGCATGCACCGGCATCTAAGTCACAATGAATACTTTTCAGGAATGTCTTAGAATCACATTCCTTTACGGTGCTAGACGCCGCTATTGTCATCACAATTCCGTTTGTCCATCTTTTTTCACGAGATGGTGAGTGACCAAGACGACGCACGCTATCTCAGCAGTAGCCGAGCTTTTTGATGGTAGGCTACTATTAAAGGGCGGCAATGGGGATTGGAACTTAGAAGATAGCCTTGCGGGACAACTGCCGGAATACCATGCATTATGCTATGAATTGGCCACCTGGTATTGACTGCTATGAAACCTGCTCCAAACCCACAGTCCATATACATAGATTACACAGTGGAACTATTAACGAAACACAACAACCACTGCTACTTTCAGTCAGTGGTTAAGTTCAGTAGGCCTATTATTATTATTATTATGCAACGTTTAACGCGCCATGTGTCGGTCATAAGGCTCACGAATCGCAGGCTCTATTGTTGTTTGGTACAGGGCATCAGGAAAGACGATAACGACACTGAGGGAAAAATATTCATGTTCAACTTCGCGCATCCGGAAATTCCGCTGGAAGCGTTGCGCATCGAAGCTGACAGTAATTTCAAGCTGGTCAAACCTCACGGCATGAGTAGCTGGAAGGATAACTCAGGTGTGCGAAGTTGTGATTGAACATTATGCCAAATCATGCTAGTTCAATTGCATAGCTCTATTTACCAATGTCGCAAAAAGTGGTAAAATAGCCTATATATAGGCCTACTTTGGGATTTACTTATTTGCCTATTTACTTATATGGTTTCTGATTAGGCATAATAATCTGGAAAATATACTAATTTTGATTTACCTGTACATGACAGGTATGTGGCACCTTCGTGTGCATTTTCTGTAAACTATTATGCAAGACAATAAATTTATTGTTTTTGCAGGTTCTGTCTACTTGTACGTAATAAACCATCTGCCAGAAGAAGAGGTCGTTGATAAGTTTAAGTTTGATGAGAGCACGAAGAAGCTGACACATCAGCGCCGTATAGGAAATGAATCTGACTTCGTTGCGTAAGATTAACTATCAGTCTTAAAGCTTTGTGTACTACAGTGTCCAAAGCTATGGTTGCTTGGACAGTAGGAATTGACTCTACATCGTATTGCTAACTGGCTGCTAAATCATGTTCTGTCTCATTCTCATTTTGAATTGCGTGACTTATGCTGTTATATGGTGAAAGAAATTGAAAAAGTGCTCCGAAGTTGTGATTGAACATTATGCCAAATCATCTTAAGTGAATGTGTTGATTGTTGAGTGTTTGTATTGTTTGCATTTAGATATGGCAAAAAACGTGAATTTAATACAGTGTCTTTTGCAAATTCTGTTTTCAAAGAAAGGTGACCCGTGTTTAGCTCTGCATAAAACTATAGAAACTCGGATGAATGACGTAAGCTTTTCTGGCTTGCAAATTGCTGTTACTTGCCTTTGCTTTAAAAGTGCCAAAACATAGACGAAGACAGAAAGGTTTCAAAATTCTTTCATATTTGGGCCAAGTTTAACAGAAAACTGGATACTAAAATGTTTTACTTTTTCAATAGATACCATGCATTATAATACTGCATTTTTATGAGATGTTGTGTGCTATATTTGAAATCTGTAGTTTGAATGATCTGGTTGTTGTTGGCGATGACAAGTTCTACTTCACCAACTATAAATTGTACTGTCTTTTTATGGAAATGATGTTTCGAGTGCCATTTGGAAGCATTGGATATTACAATGGCAGTAGCGCCAAGTTGATGGAAGACTATCTACTTTTTCCAAACGGGATCGAAGTTTCTAAAGATAAGAAGTGAGTTCAGTGTGCTTATAAGCTACATTTTAGCTGCAGCCCCTTGCCATTTTTTCTTTTAAAACCATTTCCCATTTCACTGGTCACAACCTTTGTCAACATATTCACAATCTAATACTACCTACAGATGTCACTGCTGTCATTAAGCAAAACTTTGTTCATAGAATGTTATTTCGAGACGTCTGTTGACTGTGCAAGATGTTTCATTGTTATTTTGTTTTTTTTGTTTTGTCATTTTTCCCTTTTACTGATTTTGGGCCTATCCGTTTTCTAGTTAACTGTATGTTACATTTCATCGTATGTTGCATGTGCTTCTGTCATATGCCTATTAAAGTATTTACTTACTTACTTACCCCGTTTACTGCCCATGAGTGGCTACTTATAATAGCATTGATTGGTGGACCATAGCTAGCAGCATTGTTTATGTTCAGTTCAGTATAAAACTACATGCAAGCAATACTAGAGTACATTTAGGACTACGGTATCTCAGCAAATGTAACAGCAATGTATTAAAATAGTTACTTACTTTTTACTGGGTAATTACAGTGTGGTTGATTAGTTGTTCACAAAAGCTTGATTGCTGGTGATATGTTTTGTTAATGCTGATCTGTTAATAGATTTCTGTACGTTGGAATGACTGGCAGTAAAGAAATTCAAATCTACTCAATACACAAGAACAAACTCACATTCAACAACGTTAGTGTTTCAAAGATTTTAAATTTTGATGCATTTTTATTGTTATCGTCGTCATCGTCGTCCAGTGATATACATGATGGGCCAACAACATGACGTTTTGAAAATTATAGCATTTGTATTTGTACCATTGTTGTTGATTTGAAGAGCGTATTTTTTCTCCTATGCTTAGCAGTCACAGTTTGTATGTTTACGTTTTGTTTTACTTTTGTTGATCAGGGATTGTTGATACAGTACCAACTACCAATAGTAGGGTATACCAATAGACTTGAGTGAATATAATGAATTTTGCTCATTTGCTGGATCATAATTGAATACCACTGAGTTAGTTGCTGGTTAAGTTAATGTAATGGTAATAAATATTATTTTTGCGTACGTGCATTTAAAAATTTTCCATTTGTAGTTTTAATTTATATAATGTATTCTGCATGAAATTTGTATTAACTGGGTTGTGGCCGATAGTCAATTGCAGTCTCAACGTCCGTGGACAATCTGTTTGTGCATTCGTCAAAAGATATTTGGTTTGCTGCCTTGCCTGTTCCATACAAAACTCTGGAATATGTAAAGGATCCGTCACAAAAGACTGCACCTTCGCAGGTTAAATTTAAATTTGTTGTGTACTGTGAAAAGATCAGTCCTGTGTTGAGTGTTGATCTTTGTATACGTATATGTTGTAGACTATTGTTTAATCGGTCTTACCATTAAAAATGTGATTAATTAATGTATAAAAAGCCGCTTATAGGCAGCGACGCTCAGCTGGCTGATGTAGATTAGGATGACTTAGTTTTTTTATTTCTGATCAGAGTTCATCAGTAGGACTCTACGTGGAAGATGACAAGTCTCCACGTCCAGCGGTTACAATTTCCGACACCCTGGTTAACAGATGACAGACATACAGGCGCGGTTTGAACAGTTTATATGGTAAGTTCTGCTATAGTTTTAGCCAGCTAAGCTAAAAACTAAGATTTCATGTTTAATCGTTACTTGTAATGTTTCCGCGTCTGTTGAACAGGTGATGCGCGTCAAGATGTCGTCGGAATGGCAAGCTGATGAAGTGGAAGAAATGTACTCGAACGACGGAAAGGAAATTTCAGGGGCGTCGTCAGCTGTATTTTACCACTCAACTAATGCCATACTAATAGGCAGCTCAATGAGCGAAGCTTACTACTGCGCTCCGTAAAGACGCAAGTGAGTGAAAAACTGCCGAAACGCTGTCACCTGTCGCCTGACGACACAATGTGAACCACTTTGCAGCATAATAACTTAACTTCTGAATGTAAATTTGATGTAGAATTTTTATTACTGAAGCTGAATTGTTATTATTACAATGAATGTTGCAATATAAAGTAAGACATTTAATAAATAGATATAAAGCATAAAATATGTGAACGAATGAAGCAGCAACAAAGTTGATAATGGTCACATGCTATGAGTTGAAGATATTTTTTTTCTGTCACAATTTTCTGCTCAGCAAACAGACGGGTTTGTCTTCAAACTTTTGTTATGTGCCGTATTGCCAGAAGATATCTGCACAATAAATGTCGAGTGCGTTTATCGAGTGTGCCGGTCGAAAACGGATTCGTGCAAGTTTATTCTTTTCAAGTACAGCGCAGTCACATTGCAAACCTTTAGCGCATAGGTTTATCGTAGAGTCGACAACAGCAGTGTATTGTTTTTTTTTCCGCACGCAGTGTACATATTGGCGTATTAGGTCAGCTTGTAGCAGCTCTCCTCATGGGCTACTCCGCGCTCTACTGAACAGTTTGACTCATCATCATCATCATCATGTTCGTTTATTTGAGGTTGTCAAACGCAACCGACAACATACGGTACAAAAAATAGATGTAGGCATATACATGGACATACACTCACATATACATACAGACTAAATACATTTATATACACAGTCGACAGCTTTTAGTTCGAGTTATTATGACTGTAGACATTTTGCTATGCCACGGTGAATCTAGTTTCAAGAGACATTTAATGATATAAGCTTATCCTTTAATATATTTTATACCTACTGACTGCCTCCTTCTGCAGCGTCTTTGTAGCTTCGCGCATGGTGCTATGCAACATTGTGATGATTACGACTCTGATTATTATTACCACAACATGTATTAGGCCTATGTTCAAGTATGTTGTAGACTTTTAGTCGTCGCTTGTGCCACGCTGTGTGTTGAGTTTCAGCGCTGTGTGTACCGTGTAGTCAATGCGGCCACCGCTCAGTTGCGTTTATTTCGCTCGTTTTGTTGCAGTTATTTTGTAATTCTTGTTAGCTTGCGGTTTTACAAGCGAAACTAGTTTAAAGCTGATGATAGATGATAAACTTGTTGCGGACTTTTGTTGCAGTGGCAGACTGATCTTGACCTGTAGGTCCTCGCTCTTGGCTTTCCTCGTTTCACGGCTGCTTTCTGCTACCGATATCGTGTTTGTCAGCATCCCCACAGTAACCTTTTTGCTTGAGGACGTAACTAGTGAGCACGTAGTGAATCGTACCCGAATTAGCAGCTCTTCACCTGTTCTGCGCCCACAAAACACGGGGCAACGACAAATCAAAATTAATGTATGTGCCATAGAACCTAAGCATTTTGGTTAGTTCGCCGTTGTACAATGTCTGTCCGTTACAAACAAGAAAAGCGATCGCGTTGTATATAATATATAGTATTGCATCGAGGTGCGTAGAATGTAGAACAAACTTGCTGTAGCCTGTAGTTAACAGTTACTGGTTTAGGTCTTATGCACTGCCTTAATTTGCGAAGCCGCGGGGGAGAGTGGGGTTTGAGGTTTGAACCCAGAGTTGTCTGTGAGGTTGCGAAGGTCATTTATAGCACTTGGGCAAAACGAGGAGAACATTTTGGGAGTTAAGTTTGTCAGGGTGATACCCCATACTCCCTTACGCTTTAACAGACCTTACTTCGAACCCGCTGCTTCGCCACGATGTTTGTCTGTACAGTGAATAACGACTTCAGGTAATGATGGTCGAATATAGCTTAAACTTTTGGACGTTGCAAGCCTATTTGATGTTACTATTTTATCATGGAGTTCAAGCACTATTTGCTGCAAATTTTTTGCTTGTTTCCGTTCTTGTAAAAGATCTCGGTAGTTACGAACCATCACAACAACTGTAGACAGTAAAGGTAGGCCTAAAGGTAAAAAAGGGTATAGCAGTTCGTGAACTTCACCTCACCTCTACGGGAAATCACATACCATATGGGATCACACAGAGACAGAGGTGACTTTCCCGCCTTTAGGCCTACCCCAACCGAAGCTGGTACTCGATTTAGCGATTTAGCGA
>Ga0126335_1001555_pt1 | contig 12984 bp, 9 predicted proteins | sample OlaspJWI45metaG_FD_108409 | JGI IMG/M metagenome (GOLD analysis project Ga0126335, IMG submission 108409) | Marine gutless worms symbiont microbial communities from Oahu, Hawaii - Olavius sp. 1 OAHU.JWI-45 metaG | ecosystem: Host-associated > Annelida > Digestive system > Unclassified | place...
TGGGGGGGGGGGGGGGTGAGGGCTACGAGCTTTTACGACTCCGTCATGTCAGTGAGTCGGTGAATTCGGCTAACGTCTTTGTGCTTAATTATTCAGCAAAAAATCAAGAAGAGCGACGTAGCGGGTTACTGACAAAGCAATGGCTTCAACCACGACTGCGAGTACGCGTATTGCGGCTGAGTTTGCTGCTAGCATAAGTTTGGATTTTTCAAGGCCAAAATTCCTATTAGTCTGTACCTTCGTGTGACAGTAGGCCTAGTGTATTTATTTGGCTGTAAAACTTGCTTGATTTTCGACGTCATGTTAACACGACGAAGTATATTTGTATGACCGAGCAACAAGTGGCCAAAGTAATTTGGCGGAGACCGCATCGAGTGTGACGCCATCCGGCGAATGAGTCGGAAAGGCCATATTTAGGCCTATATTATCACACTGCACAGTTGGCAACATTTTCCCACACTGCCTCCTTTCCTTCGCCGTGGACCGGGACCCCTATCTAATACAGTGTGCCTTGGTCCACCAAGAGTCTTGGCTAGTTCGCTCCAAACAGGACCTCGATCCGTTCAGCCGTTTTTGAGTGACAGACTTACAGAGACAGACACACCACGTACGTATACTACAGGATCATCGATTGCAATAGGCCGCAGGCGGCATCGAACGCGACGTAATAATAGATTTAGATTACCAGTACAAGAGCAACAGCCAGCAGTCTGCTGAAACATTAGGTCTTAGGCTATCTCTAGATGTCCAAAGTGGTCTGCAACGTTGAGAATAATTGTTACTGTTATTCTATGTATCAATTGCTAACTTCAATTGGAGTCCGCATGTAAATAACAGTTGATGTCTATAAGAAATTTAAGAAAATGCTATTAGTGGTATACACTAAACTGTTTCGAGCGACAGCACTAACCTTGATGAGTGTCTGTGATAGCTGCGCCGAAGTGATCTCACGAACTTGTTCGATCAAACTCGATAATTGTTGGTCGGAGGCTGATACTCGCCACCTCATCTTAATATGAACACGTTTATTCACCAGAACGGTAGACTGACAGACAGAGATAATATTTACAACAGACTAAAAACATACTACGAGTAAAAGAAGAAAAACATAGAGCACTTATATGTCCGTAAAAGTTCACAATCAAACCATCGTAATATACTAGGCTCGACCGACTAAAAACGTGCTCAACGTGAGGCGTGAGTAGCCTACTCGGTGAGAATTCTGCAGTGAGTGAGAGAGCTGACTGAAGCCTATATGAGTGGTGCGCACTGTCGTGCTTACTCATCAGTCGTGCTACCAAGAAACGACCTACCTTCCGTGCTATCGTGCACTGCTCAATGTTCACTCACTCACTCACTCACTCACTTTTTGCCACAGCTACAGCTTAGCTGCTGTTGCTGCCGTGTTGAAGTCATAACAGTGGTCTCAGTAACCGAGTGTGACGGTGGCGTCCTGTGGCCGGAATCACCCACCGCAGATTTCCAGTACCTGCGCACCAGCTAGCAACTTACAAGGCAAGACGAGCAATCTTGGCGGCATCTCCGCGAAAAAGCTCATAAACTGCTAGTCGACTGATACTTGTCATATAGTGAGAGCGTTATTCGTTATACTGTAGGGGCCTATACATACAGAATGGTCCAAAAAGTGACAACCGGTCACTTTTTTGCCTCTAACTTTGTCAAGTCTTAACTGATTTCTGAAATTCTTTCACTGTTGGAAAGAGTAAAAATAATGTCCAACAAGAATTATGCAACAAGTCCCGCCACGCCTTAAGTGTGTTGCTGCATTACCTTGGGAAATGTTAGAAATTCATTTTCATGCTTACAAAAGGTGCTACTTTAAAGCGTGTCATGTATGTTAAAAATTACATGTTTCATATCATATGGCTAAAAGATTGATAGTGTCATGACCGTTGCTCATGGTACGCTTAAAGATGCCAATGCCACTCATCAATTTCACTGTCAATAATGCTTTCGTCAGTGCCACTGTGCCACGCCATACGCTTACTTCAGTTTATTGACGTTTTACAACTGTGGCTGATAAACTCGCTGCTGGATGACACTCCAGAAATTGCAGTGGAGCAGACTGACTTCCGTAAAGTTAGATTTGGTAAAGTGAAAAGGGCGTTGTCACACGAAAAGTTGTACAATGACACATGCTCAGTGTGCAGGGGCAGATGTCAACACTTAGGCCTGTTTAAATAAACTATCTGCTATTTCAAAGAATATTTAACAGGAACCAGAAATAGAAGTAATAAGTAAGTCAGCAACAAGTAATTATAAGCTAGATAAATTGTATTCTGTAGGCCTACATGCAAAATTAATCATTTTGTTTCCATTTTTTCCAGATTTGCATCATATTTGAACGTATCATTAATTTCGCAAGGTAATGCAGCAACGTATTTAAGGTTTGGCGAAATATATCATGTGAAATATCACGTTGAAATTTTTTTCCTCTTTCATATGGTGAAAGAATTTGACAAGTCGATTAAGATTTGACAAACTTAAAGGCAAAACCGAGACTGGTTCTCACTTTTTGGACCACTCTGTACAGTAATTGCTAATTAACTCTGTGGCAAGTCTATGGCTCCCGCCATCTTGTAAGGCATACCTGTCGCGGAGTGACTGGCACCAGCTAGGTTTGATATGCAACAGTCAGCGCTGAGGCCTGCTTCTATGACTGGCCCAAAGTGCTGCCCCTGGTGTGCAGTGACCGAGAGACATTAAACCATGACAACTGTATGAATTCTGAGATTGCTAGAGTGACCTTTTCACTTCAGAATGCGTCCGAGTCTTGTAAGTCCAAGTCCGAGTCCTAAAAATATGGACTCAAGTCCGACTCGATGACATTGTCGGACTCGAGTACTACATGTACATCACTGCTTATAAGTCGACGTTTCTTATTGTTATCATTATTACTACAGGCGCACGGAGTACTGTACTAGTGTTCCCAGGCTACTGAAGTCCTAATTGCCAAATTTCATCGAAATCCGCTGAGCAGTTTCCTTTCCAGGTCAAGTAAAATAAAATAGTCCATAAACATAACTATATACATTATTATATACACAGTGGTGTAGTGGTAAATTTTTATTATGGGAACGCTGATGGCGAGCGCGTTAGCGCTAGCCTATTACGGGGGGGGGGGCGGCGGGGGCAAAGCTTGAAGCTGAAAGCTTTCTACCTTTTGTGTGTCGGGTGGAACAGAGAAATTGACTTCATTGCCTCTGTTTTGGCATTCTACAAATTTGTAGCGTGAAAGCGCCCAGAGAACGTTTACGTGAACGCTCTAATAGCAGCGTTCCCGCTGGTGCGACACATGTTTATGGGAACGCCGTTGCCCACACACATGCACTAGGATGTGGATGGTTGCATCGTCAGTGGCACAGTGGTCCATGCAACGCCAAACATTCAAACATTCAGCAAGCGCAGGTTCTGTTTGTCCACGTTATGCACTCACAACTAAAAAAACTCGCTGCTGGATGACACCACATATCTTGTAGTAAACCAGACCGAGGCCCCAGATCTGGTCCAATGTAAAAGGTGTAGCCTTCTCGAAAACTCGTACCGTGTGACATGCCCAATTTGCAGGGGAGCTGCCAACATTTCGACTTGTTTACATAAAACTGTTTGTTATTTAAAAAAATATTTAACAAGAACCATAAACTGCAGTAATAAGTAAGTAAGCGAGAGCCACTAAAATGTGTGCACGCAAAAATAAACGCATGCTGTTTGTAGTGTGGTATATTTGCAGCAAATATGAATCTTTTTAGCTTCGCAAGGTAGTGCAGCAACAAAATTAAGGTGTGATGGAAGGTGTTGCATGGTATTTGTTGCAAGTGTTGTACGCTTTCCATCAGTGAAAGAATTTCGAAAATTGGTTAACGTTTGACGCAGTCAAGGCTGATTATACTTAGGGGGCTACTTTTTTTCTGACTCACCTGGTATCACAGGCAGCATAGTAGCGCTGCACTGTTGTAATGGCCAATCAAAAATCACTAGGAAAATAGAAATTTCGACCCCCCGTAGAATCGCAACCCCTCAAAGCTTCATTCTGAAATTTGATACACGTGATTAAGTCGGCGACATCACCGCACATGCAAATTTTAGGGCAGATTGGATCGTCGGGGGTTCTCCCCAAATACGTGAAATATAACACTTTTGTGACTTTTTATACTGTCCTTACTTTTTCTCAATCCTCTCCACAGGTCAAACCGCGGCACTGGCGCACACGCTCAGTGGCTCAAACGACGTGCTTACGCGCAAGGAGGTGCCTTTTGGGGGTTAGATTGACGGGTGACGCCATTTGGGGAAATATGCCCCCCCCAAATAGTGCGAAGAGGCAATTTCAAGCCTAAACACCAAAATTTAAAAATCGCAATATCTTAGTCGAATTAAAGCCGATCATGACGCCATTTTGTGATAAGCACTAGAGGCCCTAACGGAAAACATGCAAATTAGATCAAACGGGGTCAAGGGGCGGCAGGCGGGGTCACGTAGCTACTTATGAATTTTGGGACCCATTTGTTTTCAGAAACCGGAAGTAGTTGTATCTCAGCCACAGACTGACCTATCACTTCAATATTTGACAAATAGTTTCAACCTTTATTAACGAGTTATGTCACCAAACTGAAAGTATTTTTGCTTTGAAGTTAAATTCTGACCTTCCTGTCTGAAAGACACATTTAGTTCTAACAAAATCTGATGCGAGCATGTAGATAAATATGGTAGAAAACTGCAAATATTAATGTACAAACCGACATACACACATAGCACCTTATATATAAATATTAATGTACAAAAACTGTCATTTTATAATAACTGTGTAATGGCCACTGTCAAATGACACATCTAAAACAGCAAAAATTAATTTCATCACCTCAAGGGCCATGGACACAATAAGAACTGTGTATTATGCATCCTGACTGCGACTACTCAGACAGCAAAGATGTGTTTTAGACTTTGTTTAAAAATGCCCACTTGATGAATTAAACTTCTATTCAAAGAAACGTAATGAAGTGCACACTACTCTGTATCATTTTAACCTTGTTATCATCTACATCCACTATACTACTGCATGTTAGCCACGGCATGTCAGTTTATAATAAACGCATATAATAATATATCACATCAGACAAGGAATGCTTTAACAATAACATCCATTTCTATGCCTTTGCCTGCTTACAGGCGAAAGAGGCATATATGCAATTGGCCTGTGCCATCGGTGATTCTGTCCACGTGTCTCTGTGTGTTTGGACGGCGAAGCACAGGCATAACTGTTTTGTCACAGATCTTGATAATAAAGATCTGTAACTGTAATCAAAGTTACTACTGGAAGTCTTCAGATTCTTCAGCTTCCAGTATCAGCTTCCTGTCAAACAAAACATTTTCATTACTATTACGAGTTAAGACATTATGCAAGTTGTTTGAATTACCCACATATCAATCAGGCCGGCAAAGCAGGTAGTTTTTAGTGGTGTTTGTCTGTTTGTCCACTCCAGACAGAAACTCAGAAACAACATATCAGAAAATGACAAAGTCTACTGATAGAAATATGCCTTATGGTAGACGCTAGGACATCTGTTTCTACAACGGCTAAAAAAACTACTGCATGCATTTAACATAAGCTTCCTTCTTTTACACACAGAATTCTCACGACAACTTTGGCACTTTGTCTACATATCTGTAAAATTACAATCTGTTCCGTGTTCAACCACATGGCAGCAGTCATTCCCATCTCTTGTTACCATCACTCAACCACTGTAACAACTGTTCATGTCAGTAGGCATCACCTTGTGTCTGAAATCGACTACCCGAGCCACTTTACTGGCCTCATGCTAATCAGTCAATAGTCATATACATCTCAGTTTAAACATGCCAGTTTTCTCTGTTATTATCACCACTTTCACCACTCATCACTCTGGACTCAAAAACGAACTTTTCCACAAATGCTTTCCACTACAAACTGCTGGTATTCACACACCCAGAATGACTTTATATATTCTGACTCTGCTCTAATTTTTGGCATGTTGGTTGTCCATCATTCGGTCTATTTTTCACTCACTTCACTCTGATGTTGTATGACTGATAAGCTAGCTAACCATTACTTTTCAGCATACAATAAATATCTGTATACCTGCACACTGCACTGTACAAAACTATGTATTACTCTAAATACCTGGCCAATAACCGACAACACTTTGGACATTTCTTTGGGTTGAAGCAAGACTTGTGGAAACATGAACCACATCCTAAATAACAGAAATCACACCAGCTGCATCATTTAAAATTCAGTGCAAGAATGCAAGGCATTATTCAATACTGCACAAAACTTATTTTAAAAAAGAATAAAAAAAACCTTTTCATCCCTGCATTTAGCAGTCAACACCCCCATAGTAAATGAAAACAGATTCAAACCATCTTTTTAACATTAACTATTCAGAAACTTCAAAAGCCAATCCGTTAACAAAAAATGAGAAGTGTCACAGAGTTTATTCACAATGCAAACAACAGTTGCAACTGTTATGGAAACATGACAGATAGGTCCAGTACTACAACTTACCACTGCAAAGAATGACCCGGGCGAGATCAAATGGAAAAATAACATCATCAACTTTCTGACAAATTTCACAAATGAAACCTTTTGCCAGACATAGCTGCAACACCAACAATGTGCCAAAATATACAGAATTCTTATAAAAAACAATACATGGCTACTGTAGTGATGCATGTACTGGTGGCTTGTCACAATGTTGCAGTGTAGCCTCCTAAGTCACGACCAACTGAAAATGACATAGCAATGTGTATCAATTTAACATGGTTTGGTCCACTCAACAAGAGAATGAGTGGCCCAAAGTTGGCAAACAGTTGCCAAAATGCAACATACAGACAGGGAAGTACATGCTACAAGTATTTTTAGACGTCCTACTAAAAGAGCTGAAAGTATACAATCTAAGCAATTTGCATACAGCAAAAAATAAATTGCTGTTCAACAGACTGAAAACTCACACGGATCAACGGTTGCACGAAGAACAAGCAGGCTCTCGGAGTGGAAGGTCATGCACTGAGCAAATACTGATACTTTGCAATATCAGTGAGCAGAGTCATAAATGTCAGAAGACCATATACATCAATTCTGTGGACTTTAAGAAGGCATTTGACAGCAAACATTGGGACACATTATAAAAAATTCTACAGCTCTATGACATACCACAGAAATATATTAATATAATCAGGCACTGCATGGCCACACCAGATGCTGCATAAGAATCAATAAAGGAGTCACAGACATGTTTGACACCTCGCTGGTGTCATCGACTTCTTAACGAGGAAAACAGTTGATGGACGAGACTATGGCATTAAATGGGGAACAGGAAAGCTAGCACATTTGGACTTTGCCAACGACACAGCACTTATCAGTAACTCACCAGCGGCGTTACAGAACATGACAACTGAGTTACAGGGCAATGCAGCTAAAGTTGGTCTACGAATCAGTGCAGAAAACGTGGCTTCACGTCACGTCGCTTAGGCATGAGATGTTCCCGGCGTCTGTCAGTCTGTTAATCTGTCTGTCACGTGCCTTCACGTGACGTCGCTGTGCAAACGTAGCTGAGTGGATCGAGGTTCTGCTTTGGGTGGACTCTCTTTGGGACTTAAGGAACATTGTATTAGATGGGGGTCTCAATGCAGCCTTTGCCAATTACTTTGGCTACTTGTTACTCAGTATTACTGTTTGCAATATTTAACAGAGTAGATTTATTACTACATGAAAAACCCAACAGTTGCTGCAAAGTGCTCTCTGTTCCTATCATGCATACACAGACAAAATATAGAAATACCTCACAGCGGCTGACATGCTCTTTACAATCCCTGACAATTGTTTTCATTAACGGCAGTAGTTCATTCTTCTTCACCTGAGCAGTACACATTTTGCTGTACTATCTGCATCAGGCATCATTGCAGCAGCAAATAAAATACAATAAATGTAGCAATAATTGTATAAACAAACAAAAGCAAAAATTTCTTATGCAACATGTGTGTATTCTATTTAAATAATTTAGCAGCAGTATTTTCAAAAGTTGTAACTGGCATACAAAACTAATTAACATCAAATACCACATCTTAGTGTTTACTGTATACACAAGACACGCCTGGTAAATAATGGTACAAAACCTGCAATTCTGTAAAAAAGCAGATATCACTGTAATGCTTTTTAGCTGACATATGAAATGGAGTAAAAACCAAATAAGTTACAAGAATGGTTCACAGCAAAACTTGACATCTAAATGACTAGTTTTACTGTTATTAGAGACAGAATTGAGCCACACGTGAAAGCTGAAAACACAAAAAGCTTCAACCTGTATCAGTTCATGCAGTGAGTAGACATGTACGTTACTCAGGTCTAAAAACCAGTGACCAGGACAACGGCTCAGCAGGTTCTGTGGCCTGTTCAACGTGACAGCGTAACATATTATACATGAGCAGCAGCCATCATGCAAGACAGCTGCTTGGGAAAACAGTCAAGTAGCATAAATAGTCAGCAACACTGCATCAAGTCACGGCTATGTAGTCACTCACTTTTAATCACAAAATAAAAAAACCACTCTCTGCAATCTTTCACCACTGGAAATAAGAAAAAATTTCTAACAAGAGCTATAAAACGTTTTTTCATCAAACCATAAGCATGTTGCCAAACCATTTCTGAAATTAATAATTCAAATTTGTCACAAAAGGAGAAAAATTCAAATCTGACACTATGACTTTAATGCAATCCAGCAGGCAGAATGTAGCTATGGTGACAAATATTAGCAATTTGGCAACAGAGAAAGTACACCAGGTGACAAGCCGTTCTGTTCATTGCTGCTGATCCTCAGATGTAGAACACATTGCTCTATTGCATTTCATGGATAAATAATACACACTTTAGGCTCTGCTAAAGGCATTTTAGTTGACTTTTCTACCTAATTACAGATAACTATCAAGACAAGACATTTAGCCTACCAACCTGCCAGGTCTTGTACATGTGCTGATAAATGCATTCAGGTGAAACAACTGGGTGCGACAGTTGCACATCTCTTCAAGGACTGGCACCTTCTTGTACAGCAAGACTGACGATGAAGATGCCTCTATGCTAAACAATGGGTCATTGGAAATGCGCCTGAGGAGGTCCAGTGCAAAATGTGACACAGGATATTTGCCAAAATTCCAGTTTTGCAGTATGTGACCGGGAATGCAAGTTTGATCATTGCTATGGCAACATGGGCAGAAATATTTGCCAAAGTATTCACAGTAGCGATAACGTTTAGCATAACCTGTGCATCACATACACACATATAAGCCACGAGTACACAAGAGCTGTGTATTAGCACAGTGCACCATTAGCGACGATATCGCGAGTACACAACAGCTGTGTAAAGCACAGTGTGCTGTTAACAAAGATATCTCATCATATCTTGTACATTACAAGTGGTTGTGTCATTTGTGAAATAAACATCACAGACATATGCGCAAACAACACATGCGCACTCAAGTGAATAGAAAATGGCGAACGCTGACTCCATAACGAGACGAAAATCCATCAACAGAAACAGACTATAAAAAAACTGAAAATGAAATGAACTGAATACAAGCCAATTCTCAGACAAATGCTGAGGTAGTTTATCTGTTAGGCCTTTTAAGCAAAACACATGCTGTGAATTTTTAAATTATATTTTCTCACACATGCCCAGTAGCCTACACATCACTAACAGATCTTGATGCACAATGGCACAAAACACATACAACATAAAGCTGAACATTATAGTGCAAGAAAAATTAAAATTATGACATCAGATTGTTGAACGCATTGCATCTGATACACTACAACAACAAATTTCTACTTTTGTTCAAAACTCTAATCTAAACATAAATACTGAGTGTCACAGACTTGCAAACAAACCAGGTGATCTGGTACTGGCAAAAGCATAATAAAATAGTAATATACATTCTTGTACGTACCCATTTCAACTTTTGACCCACAGCCAGCACATCGATAATTCTGCTTTGACATAACTTCCTTTTGCCTAGCACATCACAAGGTCAAAGGTCATCTTATTGTTATTTATTAATAGACTTGTAATCATACTCGCAGTCTCCATAACTCTTACACTATTTGTCACTGTAACATTACACTGACTTACATTACACAGCAAGGTGCCTGGTCAGGTTTAGGGTTAGGGTTAGATGAGTTGTGAGTGGGTCGATGTCAGGGGCATTTGTCCTACGGAGAAATGTCTGTCAGGAGGCGGATATCTGGGATTCGGTAAGACCAGCAGATAAGCTTGTGGTCAACTGACTGCATTTCAATTCTGTGTATAGATGAACGTCACAGCTGGTACAAGTCACCTGCTTCATTATGCTGACAAAACAAAGACAGTAATGAGACTGAGCTATGCCACTTAATGATGTATCCTGCAATCCAAAACAGACAAACTGTACAGCAATGGTCATGTACCATGCAGTATATCTAGAATGATGATGCACAAAAGCACCTGCAATGCAGTACAGACTCTACATCAGTAACAGACTTCAAGACTTACTTCAACTTCGGATGAGCGGTAAAAATAATCTGAGCTCGTGGTGGAGCCCAGTCAACATTTCCACGCAGTCGATTCTGTCACATGCAACATTCAGCACTCAACTGACATTTCTGAAACCAAAGCTCACAAATAACGGTCACAATGTTCACACACTTACCCCCACTGTACCACTAGCCAACTAGATAAACAGCAATGAACAATTTGTTATGTAAGTAAAGTAAGCAACATAAGCCATCTAAAAAGTGCAACACATCAAAAATGTCAAGTTGTGCAAGTGAAATTTTAAATACTAAGCGAGATTCATATGTTTCTTGAAGTTACTGATAGATGACAGTTTGTACAGCACCTTCAGCAAGCTACTGCGACAGCCTAACGAATAACTTCACCTGCGTCCAAAGTGATTTTAAATCAATATGCATGCTACAGATTGTTGACACTGAGTCAGATCTGTTAAAATTATTTCAAAGCAGACAAGTGAGTCACTACTTATGCAGTGCAGAATTCTGTAAGTTACTGATCTTGCAGAGTTAGAGAATCAATAACAGACTCATCACTGGAGCAATCAATGCATCAGTAACTCATTCATTGCAGCTGTTACTCAACTGCAGATTGCTAAGTCTTCACTTTGGCAGTTAATACATTTAATACATAATACACACACCTTATGTGAATGTTCTTTTTAGTAACTACACGGCTTTCATCAGTAATTATATAATACACACAAAACTACAATTTACAAACACATCTAGTACACAGTACAGACTACAGAAACAGTACTTTACTAGTCTAATGACAGTATTAGTATGCATGTAACATACTGTACAACTATCATAACAAGACTTATAAAACACACGTCAACGCACCCAAACATCTGAGTTTTCACCATCATCAGGAAAGACGGGACAGGATGACGGCAAAGGCAACAGCTGTAATATACAAACAGAAAGAAACTATGCAGTTTCCATGTAAACTAGCAAAATACAAACTAGTTGCACAATAATCAAAATACTACACAATACACCACATGCTACAGAATGCATCAATTCCACAAGCTGAACAACACGCACTAGCTGCTCCAGTGAAACATGAAACCAGAATCCCGACACTAAACTAATCTCCAAAATCTTTGAGGAAAAACAACTTTTTTCTGCATGCTATGCTAAAACAAATTAACAAGGCTCATAATGTGTTTTAGCTGGTACAAAGTTAATTATTAAAACTGTTTATCATTACTAATTTCTACAAGTAGCTAAACATAAAACTTTTTGTGCCAGAGTATTTTACTTTGAGTCACCATGTAAAGTCTTCTTCAGTATTCTGCTGTCTTCAGCAGGCTTGTGATATGCCTTCTCTGCAAACTTTTGACCACAGATTGAATTTTTTCTCTCTAGAATCCTGGATCAGCCTATCCAATGCTAACTCTATCAACTGTACAGAGGTTATGCTCCCGATCAGATCAGATCTGTTCTTTTCCTGCCAAAAGTAGCTGTGCACATCATTTATCCTGGAGATAACCTTCAAGCCTGAGTTTGAGTCACAGTTCCTAGCAACCTCTAACTTGCTTTAGTTAGTATCCAGGTCTCTGCAGTGGCATGGTGTAGCGACGTTTGTCTGATCAACAAAGTTAATCAACATCAGGCCCGGTTAGTACATGGGTGGGTGACCATCTCTGGACAGGTAAACAATCTAGGTATGTAACCAGCTGACTAGGTCGACTCAAGCCTTCCACCCTCCATGGCATGGTAAAATGAGTACTGGTGATGGTCACAGCTATTGCCAGGGAAGAAAACGGCAAGTTCTGCATAACATTAGACACTGTGGTCAGGACTGCTAGCCTACTGACCTAGTCAGCCGGCCATTCGGCCGACGTTGGGCTGTATGCTAGATTAATTGGACTTGGTCATCACCAGCTCAAAGTGCCAATTGGATGAGCTCCATGCAATGGACATTGGGTCTATGCGAAATCTTTCTTTCTTCCTTTCTCTGCACCATACATTACAAACTATGCTCTTGACAATTCTCTAGCTAATGGTCCAACTTTCCACTCAAGACCTTTTTCATTTCCATAAACATAAAACATGACTTAGCTACTGTAATTTTTGCTCCAAAGTCATTCAGTCAGTCATTCTACCTCTTGTGGGACATCATCAGCAGACACCAACCACTCGAGTTCAGATGCTTTTGGCAGCTGTTTGTCAGAAAATCTTCTCAAAAGTGAAATTGCAATACTGTCAGCCAACATCTTCTCGTGGCCATCTGACAACCTACAAGTAACAAACACATTCTACTACACATGGTGCTGACAAACACACTCTACTACACATGGTGCTGACAAACACATTCTACTACACATGGTGCTGACAAACACATTCTACTACACATGGTGCTGACAAACACACTCTACTACACA
>Ga0126335_1001556_pt1 | contig 12974 bp, 4 predicted proteins | sample OlaspJWI45metaG_FD_108409 | JGI IMG/M metagenome (GOLD analysis project Ga0126335, IMG submission 108409) | Marine gutless worms symbiont microbial communities from Oahu, Hawaii - Olavius sp. 1 OAHU.JWI-45 metaG | ecosystem: Host-associated > Annelida > Digestive system > Unclassified | place...
ATATATAATATTATATATAATATTATATATAATATATATATAAAGGTTCGCTGCTGTCTGGCATTGTCCGTCGTATGTCGCAACAGGCAAAGACATGCATGCACGAGTTGTCCAATAATCGGAAACTGTGTCAAACGGTCCTTCGATTATCCAACATTGTCGACAGTCGTCCTCTGTGTGCGTGGACGATCGCGTGAAGCACACGTACTTACACACGTGTAGGCTACTCTGCAATATCGAACGTCGTTCGCAGACATGTATGTGTTCTGTTTCACCGGAATAGGCAGGCGACAGAACGTCTCAGAGCGAGCCGTAATCTTTTCGCACAACACAAAGCCGTTGCCATAGAGTTTCCGTTGACCGACCGACCGTCCGTCCGCTGCACTCGCTGTCGCCCACCGTGTGGCGTGCTCACTCGCGTCATCCAACGAACAACAATAGCGGTTTAGCTGCCATCACGCCGTCGCACCCATAGTATACAACAATTTCAACAATATATTGGCAGTTACCGGTCAGAAGAAAAATGATATGGCTACTCTGCATTTAGTTACTTACTGTCTGCTTTCTGTGTTGTATGGTTTGTGAAATATGGTATCCGAATTGTTCTGATTACCACCGTTTTAATGTTGTGTGAAATAATTTCTTCGGGAGAATCTTTGGTTGTTGTTGACGAGAAAGTGCGTCATGCCTATTGTTCTATTCTGGGACACTTCCCATGTCCTTGATGGCTGACCGACGTAAGATTCTGTTTTGGAAAAAAGGCTCTAATAAGTGACAACAAAATAGTAAGAATTATTGCGAATATTAATAGACCATACATTAATTTGTTATTATCTAAATACTTGACAACATCTATTAATATGAAAGTTGGCAAAATATAGAATCTAATGTGAAGGCAGTTTGTTGACAGTGCATACACTAAAGAAAACTTGAACTTTTATTGATGACATGTATTGTTTTTGTGTGATTTTAAGGTATTTTAGGTTTTTTTACTGTTCGTTTTAGCCTTTATTAGAGTAATGTTTAGTTTGTGATGTATGTATCTTCAGTAGGCTATAGGCTATGATTTGTTTGTTGTGTTTTTTATTTGTATTGTCTGCATATAATGTGTGTGAAGACGATGCTAACGCTTGGCGTAATAAACGAGTAATAGCTGCAAGCTTATCCTCTTCCGCACTCGAGTGCACCGGGAAATAAGCTTGTGTGTTCGACTAAAATTGGGTCAATTAGACCTGTTCTAGGAAGTTACTGTCGCATGCAGTTACGAAAAGAAAGGGGATTGGTAACGCGTACGCGTGTAGGCAGTAACTTTTTCACGACTTGAAGTTTTAGTCGCACAAATATGCACCTTGTCAGAAAGACAAGCCTTGTCTTATTAGTTTTCAACATAGGCCTACCTGTACTGTTGTCATACTTAGTGTGCCGTTAAGTCAGTGCACCCATGACTGTCATCACACCAAATGAAGTGATTCACCTTGCACTGCAGTGTCGTTTTTGCGATTTAGTTAGTTAGCAAGCTCAGCTGAGTATATAGCCTAACCGACAGGTACAGAGCTGTAATTCTACTGATGAACCTGATCGCAAACTGAAACCAGGTCACTTTTATTGGTTTTAGGCTATCACAAATTTCTCTTCAATATCGCTTATAGTTTTTGTCGCTTTAGTGATATTCGTCAGGTGGCATCACTGGTCTTTCGCTCATATATCCACAATGCCAGCCGAGCTTCACTGTCCATGCGCTGTCTACTACACATTGCTCACTTAACGAATTCATACAAACCGCGAATCAAATCTACTTTTTGTCCAAACCGATTGTTATCGCTGGTTACATTACGTGTTAATGGTCCCCAAATTTTCGACCGGGAAAGGCCTAAAATGGCGGAACTGCAATTCCGGTCTCGAATCTGATGGCAACTTTTGAATAAGAAACTCCGACTTCCTATTCGCGTTTAATAGTAACCATAGCTCTATCTCGCTTAGTTCTGCAGATATTTGCGAGTCAAGTCTCAGCACTCAGCAACATTTGCCTACATTATCGCGAGCTCTGTTGACGAAATGCACTTGAAAATTGGCATCTCGTTGACCCTACAATATAGCAGCAGCAGCGTTGAAAGAGTCCTCCAGTTATGGTAACACATTTGAGATCTGCCACTCATAACCGTTCATAGCTCATTCACAAACAGAAACGAGCCACTTTCGTTTCTCTCCTCATGAAAACGCACCATCGTGCGATTAGGTATTATCATGCGGCCCTTCCCACCAAAAGCCGCATTACTATGTAAGCTCATTGTCGTCCGTCCATTGTCCGTGACAAGTCTGTAATGTTTGGACCTACACTCAAACATGAAGTCAGAGTTGAAGTTAGCAATTGTGCTGTAAACGTACCACGATTACTTTATTACAAGGTTTAAGGCGTTATTCTTCTAAGCAGTCATGAAAGCTTGCGTTTAATTTCGAGGTCAAAAGGTGAAAGCTCAGTTATGAGCTAGATTGTACGCTGATCACTGATGGACGTAATCTTAAACTAACGAAGATCCTAAACATCGATCGTGTCCGTCGTTGTGGCCTCACTAAGGCTCACATCTTTTATTAATGTTTGCAATCTTCGTTTTCATTGATTTGATATTAATGCGGCATTCACGTGCGATATTGACTACAGATACGCGCAGCTATATTCATCCGCGGAGAGATGACATGACAGAACAGTCTGCGCAGACCTTTATGCATGCAATACGATAGGCAAGGAGGACTCGAGCTGAGCGCAGTTCATTGATCATTGTTCACAAGAAACGGTTTCCTATTGCGCCAGCTAACTTATTGCTCTAATTTCCCGCGTCGTACCGGTGTTTCATTTCTGTCGAGCACACTTTCAAGTATCAGCTACAGTCGTGTCGGTCATGAATTTCATTTGGACTCAGCGGCTTCCGATCAGCGTTCACGAAAGCTCATATAGTAGGCTACTTCTGCGGCAGTGTCGACTTGCTTATTAAAGAAAAGCAGTCGACCACAGCCGGGAGACTACAGATAAATAGTAGCCTACATATCGGCGAATTTTTAATCACGGCAATCCTTCCGGCTTTTTCTTCTGTCGTTATTAAGGTTTAGTTAGCATGTCGCAAAACATGTGCCGTTGTCATTGTTGTTTGACACGATACTTGGCTATATCCAAAATGGCGCCAAACGTACGTCGGATTGCAAAAACTTCACGTCTTCAGTTTAAAGAAATTAGGCAAGCTGAGCTATCAGTGCCCAGTTTCCTCTAGGACGTAAAATTTAGGCAATTACACGAAGTTTAGGGCCACTTTTGCTCAATTGAATACTGCGCATGCTCACAAACGGTCATTTTGCTACTTCCGGTCAAATTTTTAACCCATAATTCGAAATTCTCATGATTAATTTTCTATTCGATTACGAAATTTGGTAGCACTTGCGGCAAGATTTATGCATGTTTAGAGCGATAAACGGCTGTCGTAATGCAACAATTTGAAACTTTGGTGGCTAGAGAGAGGGAGTACCCCGATTTTGGTCGAGACCCCCAAAAGGCACATCCTTGCCAGAAAACACGCGTTTTGGTGTAGGCCCATAGATCGTCGAGATCGGTCAAGTAATGCGACCTGTTGGCTGTAGGCGTGATGAAAAAAGAAAGAAAAGAAATCCAGTTATGTGACAAATCACCTATTAGCCTGGACCACCCACGTAAAGCATGGGTTGAGGTCCCAGTCATATATTCAAGTTTCATTGATATCGGTTCAGGTTTTTCGGCTCCACGAGGGGTCAAAATCCGCCGTTTTCCTATACTTAGCACTACTATATATACCCGAGTGGGCCAAAAAACGACGCCTTATATTGAGCCAATTATCGTATTTTAACGTTAAGTTAGAAGTAAAATTCAAGATGCATTCTGAAGCTTAAATCATTTTTGTGGTCTTCTGTCTGCCACACGATAACTGTCGAAATCTTTGACCTAGAAAGTTCATTTTAGTGTGCCGATCGTATATCTTTGGATACATCTACCGAAAGAACCGATGAAGTTTGCACATCAAGGTCATATCTAGTTAATGTCGAGGTCACATGGGCAAAAACGCGCTCACGCGGGTGGTTCACCATTGATTTAAACAGAGTAGCTACTAGCTTCTGGCTGCAAGTGCACCGTAGTAAGTTCGTGTCCAGTGTATTCGAAAGCTAGTAGTATGGCCTACATCATCGAAACCGATGGAGTCCTAAACATATCATGGTCCAATGCACGAATTTGACGAGTCTATGATGTAATGTATTGTCTATTGTCGACTGCGCCGTGCAATTGCGAGACGGTGATGACGGTGATGAAGAGACGATTTTGACGCGTCTGACGGCGGATATTAATTTTCCCGCGCATGCAGGATAGCTCGATTATAAAGATCTATGGCCCGTGCACATGCACAATTGCTGCTAACGCTGCGCGTTGCTGATATCGTATTTACATGCGACGTAACAAAACGCCAGTCGTCAATAACCTGCGGGCTTGCATGAAAACGCCAAACAGCTGTTGTAGGCTATGTGATATGACAAATACACCAAACCAGAATGTTGCTCTGATTGAATAACAAACTATAAGTGCGCTATTTGCACTGAAGCATTTCAACCTATCTTGGTTTGCATGCATGGACTCATCCGCCTCATAACAAACTTCAACTGATGTTTGGCTTCCTCTGACATAGGCTATCTTTTCCGAAGTATTTGTGTTTACTGCAGCAACAACGACAATATGAAACCTACAGCTGAAGGTCGAAGTCGTAAAAATAGGCTACTGAGGTAGTCGTTACAACTGTTGTTATCAGTCAAGTGAAATGGGTGAGTTAAAACTCAGTTTAAAGCTGGATCTGAAAACTGTCAGTGAAGGGCTTTTGAGTAGGCCTATTGTTCTAGGAAGTCAGTTCAAGACAGCAGATGCCGAATGACACACACCCGCCCCGGTGAAGTCATTTCTCCGGCATTGTGTGTACTAACTATAGCTGTGTCGTGTCGTGCTGTACTGCTGCTTCAAAGTGCTGAGATTATAATGTTAATGTTCTGCGACGTACGACCGGCGTGACTGCATGCTCTTCCAATTACCAGAGTATCGTGTACAGTAATGACTGTGCCATGCATCTCTATGCGTAGCAGACTCAGAGATTGCCCAGGGCTGATAACAGCCGTGACACCGTGTGCAGCGTACATCGAACTGTGAGGATAATCGCCGCTCCGCTTCATCTCTGCAGCCTCAATGAAGTAATTACAGTGCCGAAGGCAACGTGTGTTTAATTGCCCATGACGTTCGTAGCGAAAATATTACTGCGATACCATCTTGGCGCGGATGAAATTCTTGTGATCATCAGACAAGTGATCTAAGACACTATAGTGTGACGTACGTAATAGCCCAAACTCGCAGCTTATAATTTTGTGCAGATGTTCAGGATCTATTGCATGCAGTACGTCAGGAACACGAATATATGCCACAGCCTGCTTCAGCTATCTAGTCAGCTGTTGTATAAACTTAAGTTCAATTCTAAAATAATCAGACTTGATTTTCAGTGTAGTGTATAGTAATAAGCGACAAACCACTGTTTCCACGAAGATTCAATTGCAGTTGCATGAAGTAAAGCCAGTTCCAGTGCGACAGAAACAGTATACTGGTATTAGTGGTGGTGGGAGTGGCAATTACCGTGACACTGGCACGTTGACGTAGTCGCGTTGACGGTGACAGAGGTCAAATGCATCGTGTAACTCCGCTTGCTGTGTCATCGTGAATGCGTCAGAGACAGGTGCGCCACTGATTGCTGACAGCTGACAGTTTATGTTGTCAGCAGCAGCTGCAGCATCACCGCATCACGATCACAGATGAACGATGACTGAATCATTGTCTGTCTCGACACAAACACGTATGTACACGCTTGTGGTTTAACAACAGCATTTCGACAGTTTCTCAGAGTAACAAAATAACATTGAACAGTTTCTCAGTTCCTTTACTTAAAACACTTAAAATCAAAGTTCACTTATAACTAGTTTTCTCTTTGTTACTATGGCGACGCTGGTAATCATTCAAAGTCGACAATATTTCGATTATTTTGTAGACTACCGATATTGCATATTTCTGTTCCGTATTTTGCTTGTATAACCCATAAGGAAACCTAAACTCCGGGCGCAAGCCCGGAGAGCGGAGCTCATTAGAACCGGCTGCTCCAACATCCTCCCGCCGCCATTTTTAACTTTAATACAAGTGTTAAAGTGTTTTTAGAATATTGTGTGATTATTGCAACTTGCTTATGAAATTAATTGAGACTTTGAGAGAGTATAAGTGACAGCGACCGAGTGATCTTGAACGTCAAATATCATAGTACGAGTGGAATACGCGTCACATTCGTTTTAATATTCTAATGACGTATGATACAACTATACTCATGAGCATGGATGGCTGACAGATGGTAAAAGTTTGGCGACAGACCTACGCGTAGCTTTAGACTCATGTACAATTTTAGGCCTCAGCGAATACATGAGATTCGGACTCTTGCGATCGATGATACACGAACCGCAGTTTCCACGCGAACGACGCCGGTTTATCGCACGAAGGGCGCCGCTTGACTTGGCGGTCCTCTTGTGAAACCGCCGACACGGCGGGGTCTGTTGCTAACGATTAGTCCTACAACGTGTAACTATTGTACTGATGAATGTGCCTGCCGCAACACCTGCCAAACGTCACCCCGCGCGCCCTAGTTGCCTCAGGTAAACATCCAGTACTACACGAACTATACTGTATACACGTTTAGCCTCCGGCAGCGTGGCGCAACTGTTGTTGATTAGTGATCCGTGCACATGGCGGGATGGCGGCCGCTCGCTCGTCATCCGATCATCAGAGACGCCGCGGTCGCGCTCGACTTCAAACACGCGTCAGCTGGCGGCGCTCAGCACCCGATCATCATATCGACAATATTTACACAAGTCACTGCACACAGCACATTTGACAACGATTGTAACATACACGTGAGAACGGTATTGATACAGCACAACCGTGACGCTGAGTTAATGCGTGACAAGTTAAGTCGCGGACAAACCATTTCGTTGACTTTGTTGACCCTTAAAATGTTTATTGATGTTTTACAAACAGTGTTTTAACGGTTGGATCTGATTGTATTACATGTGGACGGTGTGGCAGACTGAGTTGGTTAGTCAGCTTCTGACCTCGCGTTAAACTACCTTATATGTCTTATCTTACTTTCTGTAAGTCCTAGCAGTCGACGATATCGCAACATGACGACGACGACGACGACGTACAAGTGGATAAACTGCTACACAGTACACACATGCACGGTATAAGAAGTTCCAACACTATCGCAAATCGAATCATCGGCACGTGCGACGTGTTCCTATTCCGCGACGATCAGACGACGTTCCGTGACGGCGCGAAACACTGAGATAACCGTCTGCAGCGGCGGTCTGTCGGGCGTAGCATACATGTAGTGTTGTCATGTCACTCATGACGACTATGTCGAACAAAGTCGAAGACTCGACAACGAAGCCACTTCAGTCACGAACAAGAAACTACACATATGCGCAGCAGCCTGTAGTGGTGATTCCTTCTCGAGTTAATTCTATTGTTCTGTGGCAGTTGATAGCTCTAACTGGCTTTATCACAGGCAGCGCTTGCTGCACTGTTGTACTGTCCATTCAAAAGTAAATAGGAAAATCGAAATTTCGACCCTCTGAAGAATCGCAACCTATCAAAATTTCATTCTGAAATTTCGCACACGTGATTGCGTTGGGGACGTCACCCCACACGCAAATTTTAAGGCCGATCGGTTCGGCGGGGGTTCAGCCCAAATACGTGAAACTGACTCATGTTTGTGACTTTTTTACTGTTCTTATTTTTTAAATCTCTATCCTGCCACATGTCAAACCGCGCGCGGCACTGGTGCACACACTCAGTGGCTCAGACGACGTGTTTCTGTGCAAGGAGATGCCTTTAGGGGGAAATGTGTCCTAACTTCTGCCCCAAAAATAATAGGCATTTCAAGCCTAAACGCCAAAATCGAAAATCGCAGTAACTCCGAAACTACAAATCCAACCAACTCGAAATTTAAAAGGCAAGTGAAGACTAGCAACTACACTTCGTTGGCGGTCTATCATTTCCCTACACCAAATGCAACATGGCTACTGACCGCCATTTTGAAAATCGCGATGACAGACGCGGATAGTCCGATTTGGATGAAATTTGGTAGGCCGACGCAAAATCACATGCTGATGACGATGAAATGGTCACAATAGGAACCGAAAGTAGAAATCCAATATGGCGGCCGTTCTTTTCAGAAACCGGAAGTAGTTACATCTCAGCCGCAAAGTTACCGATCATAATAATGCGAGTTTTATAGTTGGCGCATATCCGAATGCAACATCATGTGCACATTAAGACGCAAAACTCGTGCATAATACGCTGACGGACCGGCAGCCAGTGGAGCGTCTGCAGTGCAGCTGTGACGTGATCCCGTGGCCGTAAGTCTGTGACGAATCGTGCGGCGGCGTGCAGTATACTCGAGTTGTAACGGCGCCAGTGTGGAGTCGGGAAGACCAGCGAGCGCAGAGTTACAGTAGTCTATGCGAGTCAGTGGCCCTATTAAAGCGCAGACAAATCGCTTCCGAGCATCGATGTCGAGTATGCGGCACAGCCGGCGAAGATGAAAGAAACACGTTGATGACACTGTGGCGACGTGCTGACACATGTTCATCGAGCTGTCAAGTAAAACGCCAAGGTCTCGAACGCAGTCTCGGTATCCACCTGTCCAAGACGAATTGTAGTGTCCATCGTCTGTAAACGCAGATTCGCACGTCCACCGAACCATATCAATTCAGGCATGCACACCACTGTGACCACACGATAGCGAACGAACTGCAATCATGCAGTTAACACTGTTGGCCATGCACGTTGTAGAAAAGTAGGCCCAAGTTAACAAACTTAGCGCTGCTAAGTAACGACGTAACTTGAACTTCACTGGCTACAACTCAACAATCAACCCTACTGTTGGTCTCAACATAAACTATAGGTGTATAATTTGTAGGCCTATACGACTAATTGGTAGGTGAACCGTGAAGTCGAATAGGCTTCGGTCTAAACTACAGTAAGACGTAGGCCTATTGATTAGCGAATGTATATTTATAACGGACATCGACTGCGCTGGTAATAAATCGTGAAATCAAACTAATAATCATTGTGTGGAGTTGCCGTATCAACGCCAGCAGGCGCGTCTGTCACAGCTGTACTAATGTTACACGCCTTCTAATTGCTACTTGCTGCCCGTCGCTCTTTCTTGTCCGGCAAAATACTGCCACAAATCATGCACTCAATCGTTGACTGGGCGTGTCCGCATTGAGCAAGCTTCTGCAGTTGCGGCAGCTGTCGCCGGCGCAGGACAAAGACGGTCAGACAGCATCAGTTGAGAAGCTGATGCATCGCCGAGCCGAGCTGAGATAATGACGCGGCGGCGAGTCACGCATTGTTCTCTCGGTGAGCGAGAGACGAGCGAGCGAGCGAGCGGCCGCGCGTCAACTCATTCGTTAGCAGCACGTAATCAGGCGGCAATGAAATACTCGACCGATGCACGCCGACAATCGATCCAGGGTAGGTCACCGGGTTGGCTGGCCGAGCCGAGCCGAGCCAGGCCGCATGAGAGAGAGGAAGAGAAAGAGAGGCAATTAGGTCTAGATGCACTTTGCTGGCGCCGAGCCAGCATTACGTCACGTGCCAATCATCCACTGCGGACCAATCAGCTCTCGCCAATAGAACAACGTCGGTGGTTCATGTGCCAAAATTGCCCCTTGCACAATAACCCATTTGCTGGTTTTAATCGTACTTTAGTTGTTAGTCTTTGTAACAATCAGTGACTAGTTTGTATTCTATGAATCGGTTACTGTCGCGTTACATTTTTCTGTAACATTAAGTATGTTGAGCCCTGATCTACCTCAAGTGGACGAGTCCACACCGGCACACGCTCTGGCAATGGCCTGCCCACCGTCCGTCAGTAGTGAAAATCGCACACACGCACACACAGCGCGGAACTGTGTGACACAGTTGTTGCGAGCTGTGTGGCCCCGGTGTTGCTGCTGTGCTGTCAGCAGTTCGGTTGCCGTATAAACAAAAACGTGAGAGAACTGACCGCGTTCAGTAAAAATAAGTTTATTTCTGTTAGGCCTGTTGAAACTTATCGAATCATAGGATTACGGGACTGAGTACACAGAGGACTGATAGTCTTTATTATATTGTTTTGACTGCACTTGTCCCCGGTCGACTGAAGCAATTTTGCAGCTATAAGCTGAAGAAGTTGACAGAACGACGCACGGTAAGCTGTAGGGTTTCACACTATACAGTGTATGTTGTTCGACTTAGTTGATGGCGATTTTTATGATTTATGGAGTTGGGTGGGGGAACACCACCGACTACGTCCAAGCTCCGTGATTCGTTGAGGGGGGAAGATTACAACATTTTCATAGAAACGTTGGTGCTCTTAAATACTGCATTTTGTGCACCATGAGGAAAGTATTTTCTATGCAAATATTATTAATCAAATTCAGTAAGAACTGCATTTAATTCTTGTTCGAATAATGCGTGATTTGAACTAACCTTTGAACTGATTTTATACAACTAAAGTTTATCTGGTATTGATATTGTATACGAATTTGCTGAATGTAAACATAGCTGAGTGGCCTATAAACTGTTTGCTTTTGTAACGTTGAACAGATAAACAGTAGGCAACTATACATACAATAGTTGTTTATTTGTGTGACAGAGAGTGAGTCTGTCAGTAGGGTCAATAGTCAGTAGGGTCAATGGTTAAAAAACGTATGTGACAGACTGACTGGAAATAAATGAAGGTCGCACATTTGGAGTCAGAATTTACATTAAAGCAGTGAAGCATTGAGTCTTTCCTTTTTGTGGACGTAGACATATTGCACAAATCAATCTACGTTTGGTCTTGGCGGAGCTTCACACCATCGCACGGGTAATCCCAAGTTTGCATCCAGAATAGCGACTTTCGCCATGCTTTTCTCTTCTGTTACTACTTAGTCGGCTATGATATGCGGACTACTGCGACCGATGATCCCGGCGTCCGTCAGTCAATCTGTCCGTCTGTCACACTGGCTGGATGTGCAAAACCGGCTGAACGGATCGACGTCATGTTTGGGGTGGAGACTCCTGGGAATCCAAGAAACATTGTATTAGATGGTGATGCCTGTCCCCCTGCAGCGAGGGGAAAGTTCGCCGATTCGATACGGCCTTTGCCAAATTACTTTGGCCACATGTTACTTCTGACAAGACGACGATAATGGCAGATGTCGGATGAGATTGTGATGTGAGACATATGGTACGGTATTTCACTTAGAGATGGGCATATACTGCAACGGATGGTTCATTATCTCGAATGGTGTGATTGATAACTTGTCAGTCCGACGTTCCCGGTAAAAAGTCACTGTCTGGCTGCAGCAATCACACTAATTGAAGCGGAGACTGCGCCGTAGCTATGGTACTCTGCACGAAAACCAAACCAGCGCCTGTTCTATAAAGCCAGCGCAAGACGCGAGACCGAGTTGAGCCGTATAGCTGAAAATTGAATTATGTATCATATAGGTGCTATGGACTGCTATAGTCTGTGTCATTCTGTGCACGTTTGTCAGATTGCCCAGTCCGTAATCCGAGTCGCATCTGGCTGTTTGTGTTTTATGTGCATTTCTTCGCAGTTTTTGCTTGTTTCTGTCGTTTTGTGCAACACTATAGAAGCATAAAAATTGCGTGTTATTGAAGCAGTCTTATCTCTTTATCGCCTGCGGCAAATGGAGTTTTTGTTTCTGAATGGATCAACTTCCAGTCTGTACATGCATTATACTGTTAGGTATACTCTTGCCTGTGGCTGTGGTCATTCGGATTCCTCAGAGGCTCAGTCATTCCTGCCGATAAACTCATATGAACTCAGTTGTCAGTGACACGAATGGAACGCTAGGTAATCTGCATTATATAATTCTTATTTTATTGCCTAGATGCGCGTGTATTTCAGTCACTACAGCCTCAAACCTTGACCTTTGAAGTGGTGCTTGGCCTTAATCTTGGATTTGTTAACACCAAGTTTTGTGTACTGGGCAGAGCTGTCAAGTTGTGGTCAGGTGGAAGAGTGAGATTCTGTCAAGACTTTGTCGGATAGCCAAGCGACTGTATGTCATCATGTTGTGGTCATGGGTGATTTCAAATGGTCCGTTGTTAGTTCTGGTCTTAGGTGAACGTGGATGGATTCCGTCTGCTGAAGCTTCAGGTGCTTCATTTACATATACGAGCCACACAGCACAATTGTGGCTCGGCCGGTCTGTTTAACGCGCTGCGCGCTCTGGCGGCTGCTTGCGCGGCCACGCCCCCGGTCAAACACGCAAAATAAGAACGTTTATAATATAGGTTCGCTAGTTGGCGTAGTACAGCTGGTAGACGGCAACGGGCATGCAGGTAGACAGACAGCGAATCACAGACTCTGCTGAATTTGGTATTGTTCCATAGTCGTTATGGATGTTATGTCAACATGCCGTATACTAAACGCGATAATGTTTTACCTGTTTTAAACACAAATTGATACGATTGTCGACAGTATTGTAATAAAATCTCGCCGTGAAATTCGTCTTTTGCGCATGCTATTCCCCTTTTAATCTTGTTGCATAAGCCTAAGCCGGTCGTGTATTCGACATCGAGTAAAAATTCGTGATTTATTTTGTTCGATTTGTCACTGCACCACGCTGTGTATATATGCAAGCGTGGTATCATGCGCTGTAGGCAGGCAATATTTCTGTCCGTCTGTCGCACGTGTGTGCATGCTTTGATGAATAAGACAGTTAGTCTATAAGCCTGTTCTCACTAGCTATTACTAGTTTTACTACGCAGTGTTTACTCGAACAAAAATTTTAGCAAAGTTTCCACAGCGTCAAGCGGAGCATAC
>Ga0126335_1001557_pt1 | contig 12967 bp, 7 predicted proteins | sample OlaspJWI45metaG_FD_108409 | JGI IMG/M metagenome (GOLD analysis project Ga0126335, IMG submission 108409) | Marine gutless worms symbiont microbial communities from Oahu, Hawaii - Olavius sp. 1 OAHU.JWI-45 metaG | ecosystem: Host-associated > Annelida > Digestive system > Unclassified | place...
CTACAGGAGCATACCCCATTATCTTTGTTTACAAAAATCCTAAGAATATTTAACACTAAGTCAAAATTAATTTAAATAAGTAGTCAATTTGGCATAAAAAGCGACAAGAAGTTTTCGTAACTGCATTTTTAGTAAAAAAAGAGCAATTTCTGAATGACAAAATTTCACTCGGTAGTGTAGCAACACTATTAATGTGTGGTGGAATGTTTAATGATCGCTTTACTGCAAATTTACTGCTGAGTCTGTTGCTGAAAAAGTTTTGAAAATCGGTCAATATTTGGCGAAGTTATGGGCAAAAGTATAGTGTCTTGTTTTTTGACTCACGGTGTATATCTGTACACGAACATAGATTTATTTCGCTCAAAAAATTTACCGACACTATTTAAAGACAGGACTGTGGCCAAATCAGCAGATAGAGCTAAGACGCTCTTAAAGATATCATAATCGTAATAATAGGGTCGCTTAACGCCCAGAGAGAAAAGGGAACTGGAGAAAGAAAAACTTTCGAAAGTAAATCCAACGGGAAAGGCACGAGCAAAAAAAACAGAAAAAGTAAGGGAAAAAGACAGAGGAAATTCCGTCATTTTATTAATTTTGCGTGTTCGCAGCTAGTAAAAAGGTTAAAAGAAAGGTAAACGTAGGCTTGCACTCCATATAGCGCCTGTTAATAAACTTCATCACAGAAGCGCTCAGGTATAGCACGCGTTGTCACCTGCCACCTACGCGTTTATCCACGAATGGAATGAACCGTATATGTCTCTGCCTATTCGGCCGGTCTTCATTTACTGACACCGGAGAGATGGAAGACTGGGTGATCAATATTTAATGAGCCCTCCTGTAGTCAGCCAAATACGTACCATAAAGCTGTAAGACGGCTTGTTCCATAGCCAGAAACAGGTGAGATACGGACGGGCGAATTGCAAATGTACACGGAGCGGCGAAAATTTCTTACGCAACGATAACGGCAACACGATGCAAATAGTGTGACATTCAACCGCGAAACTAATTTACGATTATTCGTTTTTGTCTCGATTCAACGCTATCGTCCGAGGCAAGCTTCTTAAATCACGCTATAAATTATACACTTTCAAAACTAGAGTCTTTGAGCTACACTTTTGTAGAGTATAAATCTCGCTTCAGCCAGTTTGACGCAGTATCCTCTGGAATATTGAACTTTATTCACAAACACTGATAGAGAGAGAGAAAAAAAAAGATACACACTTAAAAACTTAACTTAAATAATAAAATAACATTTAAATACACAGACCATAGACATCATATTTAAATACACAAACTATAGTCACCACAAGTCTATATATTCGTAGCATATTTTTGTACAAATTTGTCAAACCTTTTAGATAACGTTACAGTTGGCTGCTCTACGCCAAATAATGACATTCATGCACAATAAGTATATCAGATGTTCGAAATAATTTCATGAAAAACGATTTACAGTAAAATCAAGCGACTGCAAAGAACTCGTATTCAATGCACATACTTCTAATCCATATAACAATATAGGAATACATTTGTGTAGCAGTAACTGAACTATAACTTCCTCTGAAGCAAAGCGCCCTACCTTACCAAAAATACCGTTAGCAGCACGATAAAATGAACGTTTGTGATATTCAATTGAGCATTTAAATTTAGTACCACCATAATAATACTTATTTGTAATTGTAATTGTAATAATAATCAATCAATCAATCAGTGGTTTTATTTCTGGAACAAGCCCATATCAGAGATAGACAATAAGACAAGAGAGACAGAGGAAACTACTAAAACTACTAAAACCGTTAAAAACATAATACACACATTACACACACAAGGACCACCTTACAATGTCACTGTCACGTTTCGCAGACCAAACAGCAACCACAATATATATGTCCACAACTGCTCAGCAGGAACACAAAAAACGTGTCAATCCACAGAGAAACACTCCCTAAACAGCACAGTCTTCAGTTCCCGACGGAAGGCGACCAAAGTAAGCGCATTTTTGACACGAGTAGGCAGAGAGTTCCAGGCTCTTGCGGCAGCCGCCGGGAAGGCGCGGTCGCCTAGTGTTGAGCGTCGTGTTGACGGGACCAGTAGTGTAGACGTGTTGGCAGATCGGATGTGACGGGTTGCACGGCTGGAAGCTCGGTGGATGGTCTCAGCTAAGTACACTGTAGCTCGGTGCTGATCCGTGAAGACAGCGATACGTCACCACACATAACCGGAACTGAATGCGCTGTGGTATTAGTAAGTAATAGTAACGTACGTCGTATCTTGCATCGTTCCCGAGATTATCGCAGATTATTGGTCATTTTTTGCTGTCGACAGGGGGACTACACATGTTTAATGCATGTGTTTAGGGTAAACCCATTGTGACGCGTGCTGGTAGAGTACTAATGATTACTTGATACACTGACCACACAGACAATATTTATCAGAAGTTTTATGTAAGAATTTAACTAAACGAAATAATTATATGTAAACAAAACACTGCAATCAGCTGGGTGCACGTCCAGGCACCTTTAGCCACTGTTCGTACTATAACCCTGTCGACAATGACAGCATTTTACATCAGTATATACTCATACTATGATTATAAACAAAATTACTACTACACGCCAACGCAGTATGCCTTATTATTTACACAACTCGCCAGTAGTCGGTAAACAGCTAAGCAAAACGCAACTCCAACAACACTCCTCCCCTCAACGCCTCGACAGTTCACGCTGAGTTCTTACGAGTGCTGTCCGAGGCTGTCGAATGATGTCGAGTGTTCCCTCAGATCCAACGATGCTGAATGTCTCTTGGCTTACCCTTTATATACTGTTCACTACGGTCCAGACAACAAACACACTCGCCATGTGGCCGCACGTGACGTCGCACCGGCTGGCCGCTATCACCAGGCACTGGTCCGTCTGATGACCAGACCGTGTCCAGACACGCCGATCCAAGGTCGGTTCACAGCACCGCTAACCGCTGTGGCTTGCCCAACGTTACACCCAAAAATTTACAACCAAGAGACTTGACGTAAACAATCCTCAAACAGGGAAAACTTATGTAGCAGCCAGCCTTTCGGTTTACACGAAATTGCTTAAGACACATTTTAGGCTCAAATCAAATCAAATATGGCTTTAATGATGGTTGACAGACCGCAACCAATTACAACATGGTAGTAGTGGTAAAATAACACGATACATGTAAAATAGCAATGTTAATGCATAAAATAAACACGAACATAAAGTCAATAAACGTCTTTAAAAATCATCCTAGTGCGTCAAATGCACGAAACGCAGACACTTGCGGCTGATGATCCCAGCGTTTGTCATTGTGACTGTCACGTGGGTGGGCTGTGCAAACACAGCTCAACAGATCGAGGTCCTGCTTAGGGTGGAGGGAGACTCCACCATACTTTGATATTGATATTTCAAATCAGTGTGGATCACCAGTGTGAGAGACGGACGGATGGACGGACAGAATTGCGGCAGCAATAGCGGCATCTAACTTCGTACACTAAAAGCAGCATAAAAAGTCAATTGTGAGAATCTGCATTTTTGCGGGGCACATTTTCGCGTCATCCTGTACAAATTGTGGCGTGTAATAATATAAGATTGCATCGATTCAGTCGCAGTGCGCTGCGATGTACAGGGTGGGCCAATTTAAACGGGGCCACTCATTTCAATAGCTTGTAACTCAAGATATACTGATCAGATCTAAACCACTCTTGGCAAACTTCAACATCATTTCGTTCTTAATCAGAATCTGTCATTTTAGCTATCAATTTAAGAAAATGCCGCGGCACCATTTAGCGAATAAAATTGACGATAAAAACATTCTCTGTACTAATTAAACCGTACAAAAAAACAAACGAACGTACTTACTAACTTAAATTTTTGATACCAGTGATGGTAGTAATTAACTACCTCACAATAATGTCAGTCATTTTTATTATTTGTTAAATTAGCTTGTGGTTTTTTTACTTTTTAGAGCTTTTGTCAACATAACGAAAAACGATGGCCGATCATTATTTATTACCAAGTATTTTATTTACAAGATGGTGCCACTTTATTTTGCATAATTAATTTATACAGATTATGTTATCATGTCGATAACTAAATGGCCTTGTTTAGTGCCAAAAATAGTCTTGATCCAAGCAGCACTTCTGAAGTTACTAGCTGAAATGTGTGGCCCCGTTGAATTTGGCCCATCCTGTATACCAGTCGTTAATTATTCAATTATTTACACAACAGCGCCGCCTATTATTACTTTTACGAGCCAGAGCAAGCAGTGTTTTTTTCGTTGACAACGATCGTAGTTTCAGTGTGAACCAACAAAAGATGAGAATATCTTACTCAATCCGATTGCCGCCCATTTCGAATGATTTAGTCACAATCTTCACAATCTAGTAATATGCTATTTCATCACACATGTATCTGAACAAGATTATTACAAAAACTACCGAAAATATAAAAAAACGCAAATGTTCAAATTAGGACAGCTCTCCTCCAATGCAGATGTTGTTCGCTATATTATACGTAGGCTTTTTAGCAGTGTGAAAATTAGGGCTGTACCGAAACTCAGTTCCGGCTTCGGTTCCGGTCTAAATTCGGCCATTTTCCCAAATCCGGCTAACATTCGACTCCGGACAAAATTTTGGCACGATTTCCGAATTTCGGTTTTTCGGATAAATTGCTGCAACGCTGTTCCCTGACAACAAATCTCGATTAATATTTGAGTAGAATTCTTTAAACAAATTAAAACTGCTTAAAAACAATTAAAAGAAAGAGATGTATTAATTGAGCAGTACCTCAGCTGTTTGTGATGTTTGTGACTGATGTGGGCATTGCGTTAGTGCCTACATAAAGTCTCTGAGTGTACTGGTTAATAAAGGTTCTAACCATTTGATGCGAGACACGGGTGTTCACATCGGAGAGAGGAGGGTTTTTTCCTTGTGATATTTTAACAAAGTTACAAGTCCAGCTCCGGCTCCGGCTCCGTCCTCGGCCAGATTTACAGTTTCAAATTTCGCCAAATTCGCCGGATTTGGAAAGAGCAAATCCAGAATAGCCATAGTGAAAATGGAAAGAATGCGAAATTGACGCCAACCTCACTAGCTTGAAAATAACATTCTCACAAACTGACTTTGTTGCGAGCGTTGTTGGACTCAAACGAGCAGCATGAGCGGGACAGACTCGATACTGTTTGCGTTGCGATATCTAATAATAAGTAGATCTCCATAGTTGAGCTGTCGGAAGCAAAGAGTAGTTTTATTCGCAGTATAACGTCATTTCGCCGCTGTTCGCGATTTTTCGAGGAGTAATCAAAGAAAGTTATCAAAGACCGACAGTCGCCATGTTTGGAGTTCTTCATGAGTAAGTAATAATACTATTACTACTACTAATAATAATAATCACACTTGCCGCTGCGGAGCGACTGCTGACGCTCTCGGCCAACACAGCCTCGTCCGCAAACAGGCTCCGAGCAGGATAGCCAGACATCAGCACCTGAACGACCTGGTGACCCTTGCCTTGGTATCAGCGGGCGTCTTTGCCACAAAGGAACCAGTCGGTCTTATACGCTGCAGCACCACAGCAGAGTCTTACGTCGCTGCCGCAGCTCACGGACGAGGAGAGGTTGCGGAAATGGCTGCGCCAGGAAATGTCAGAAGTACTCTGAGCTATCCACAGCATACCTGTTCCTTCCAATCGAACTGTGACTCTGAGCCCAATGAATGACTCGGCATATGAGTTCTTTGAAATTATCGGTCGCAAAATAACTGACGTGTCCGGCGATAGCCGAAAAGTCTCATTTCTTTTTCAAAGACTGCCAGAGATTTAACGCGGCCCTGTTTCGTGACACGTTCATTTTGCACGTCGATCCGGACTTCTAGCCATTCCAACTGCTTGTACCAGTTTTGTTTTTATTGTTTTTAACCCTTGGGATCTATACTACCAGGGTTAAAAAATAATAATGGTTTTACTTGTTCTGCAGCACGATCGCTGAATTACACTAGTAACAGATGCGGTCACTTTTATTTGTGTTGTATTTCAATCTGTTGGCCGTATCGAATTCACTGCAAGCGATGATCCCGTAGCGCGGCTTGTCAGTCTGTCTGTCTCGCGACGGCGCTGTGCAAAAACGGCTGAACGGATCGAACTTTGTGTTCAGAGTGGAGACTTTTAATGATCAAAGGCACACTGTGTTAGATAAACATCTTGATCCCTTTACCAAAATAAGTAAGTAATTAAGTAAGTGAATTAGTGTTCATGCAGCAGTCCTTACAGCCTAAACTGTTACGGAGGCGCTAAGTTAGTGTCACATATGCTCTACAGAATAGCGCAGTCTTCAAAAGCACACAGAACCGAGTCGGTGTCAGTGCATGATGGGTCGCGAACTGACAATGGGAGTGAGTCCCACAGGATCAGACCAGAAAGAGCAAAACATCTTTGGCCGTATTTCGTTGTTCTGGAGCGTGGCACTACAAGGTCATCACGTGCAGTGGAACGGAAGTGACCACAATTGGCTGATTCAGACACCGGTGAGCACAGTTCAGTGAGGTATGTTGGTGCGGCTTGATGCAGACACTTGTACACCAGGACACACACTTTGTATTTCATTCTCTGCTAAACAAGCAGCCAATGTAGTCGATCTCGAACGTCAGTGGTGATGTGGTCAAACTTCTGCTTGCGCAGTATGCTTCCAGCTGCAACGTTGAGCACGTTCTGTAGAGGCTGGACATCGGCCGAGCTCACACGGTGGAGGACACTGTTAGAGTAGTCTACCCGACTCATAACGAACGCGAGTACCATGGATGTGGCAGCGTCTTCCGTGAGTGACATACGCACGGTATTCAGCTGCCGCAGATGATAAAAACTTTTACTGAGGGGGAAAGGAGACCATTATTTCTAAAGAGAATAGTCGACCCTACCAGGTGAAGGTAAACTTCCGAACAACGTCCCCGGGGTGCTTCTGGACAAATCTCCCGGATAACCTCGAGGTAAACTCCCGAACCGCGACAAGCCCCAAGGACACCCACCGAGGCAAATCGGCGCTGACAGAGGAATGCGCATCATTTTAATGTATTTTTAGTTTGTAATATGCAGACTGAAGACCGCTACAAAAGAAGATATTCGACAAAAAGTGGTTGTCTTAAGTCGCACGACAGCTGGCACTTCGGATTACAGCATGTCGGCACGACTAAGGTCAGTAACAAATGCGCGCGTGTACCACGTCTGGAAAAAACTTGGTTTTTGGAAAACGTTTTAAAGTTTTTAGGCTTTTAATGGTTTTTAAGTTTTCGGGGTTTATATGTCTTAAAAAAGCTAACATGCAGACGATAAAATAATAAAATATCAAACATTACAAAAGTATGTATGTGTTTATTTTAACAATGGCATACGCATTTGCAATATGTAACAGAAGGTGCAAATGCAATACATTTTATTCAAAAAAATATAATATACCTAATGATTAATTAAAACGCTAAAATAGCTAAAAGTAAGACAAGTTTAGAAGCTTAGAAGCTGCATAAAAATACACTACAGTAATACATAGCAAATAACTAATAAAATATTCAGTGTCTCGAAATAGCATTTTTTGAACAAACTTTTATTTGATAATAAGTAAGTCAGCGAGTGAGTGAGTGAATAAGTAAGACAGTAAGTAAGTAGTAAGTAATTTTTATTGCACAAACGCATATGCATTTGCGTTACAAACCACAAACAGTCAATCAAAACAACAAACGGTAAACAAACAACAAACACATATAGTAGTATAATTATACACAAGTTTAGAAATCACGAAAATGCAGAACAAAAGTAAACCAGAAACATGCTTCAGATCAATAGTAATTACTTACTGGCATATAAAATTTTTAAAACAAAAGATTTCCTGGTGAGGCTAAGTATATTAAAATAATGATCTCTAAGCCGCAAGGACACTTGTAACACAGGGTTGTCATTTTCAAGCAAATGGTATAAACAGTGATTGAAACAACTACACGTGAAAATGACTGTTCATCAGACTGTTCCATCAGTTCAGGAAATGTTAACAAAGTGTCAGTAAATCCATATCGTTTAGCTTTACGTAACACTTTATTTTCACGACATACATTACTCTGACTGATCTAACCACCCAGGCGGCCAGAGCATACAAAACCTTACGAAAAAATATTGCATGAAACAGTATCTTTAAGTTTAAGCAATCATTAACACTTCTCATTCAGTCCTTGTTTACGTATCTGTTGCAACAAGTAAACTCTCTGATTACAAATTTTTGCAATCTGTTCAACATGTTCATGAAAACACATAGTAGCCTATGATGAACCAAGCAACTTAACAGTATTAACTCGAACGACATTAGACAAAGTATAGTCTGAAGTCTCGTGCTTTAGGTTATGCTTCTTGAATACCGCCTCTCTACATTTTTAGTTTGTTTTGTTAGACAAAGAAATAATGTGTTCAACTTTATTCGCGGTAGAGACACTATTATCTGGGACTAAAAGTTTCATAAAACAGTCTGCTATTCTAAAAAATATTTAACAGAAAATTAAGTAGTAAGTAAGTTAGTTAGTAATAAGTTAGTAAGCAAACGCGACAAAGTCGGTGCATGTAAATATTGTTTGTATTTTTCGCCAGAAGTGCAGCAAATTTAAACTTCTTAATTCCCAAGATATATAGTGCAGCAACATACTTAAGGTGTGATGGGAACGTGAAACATGCTTCAGATCGATGGTCTATAACGTCAGTAATAAATGTGCCAAGAGTTTTTATAATCAAACGATTCTTGTTGAAATTATAATTGAAGATGTTGTTACGTGTTTTTTCTTAGACACAGTGTAGGTTGTGGTAAGTTGTCATACAGGGTGGGCCAACAAAAGTAAGCCCTTGCTGCACTATCAATAAATCGTCGTAAAACCTGCCAATAAGGTAGTTTTTCGTTAAATTTGAAGCAGTAGGGGATTACTTTTTTGGCCCACCCTGTAGATTGTGACAGGTGCTTTTGGGGTGACGTCAGAGCCAATAATTTCGGCTCATACTTTTGCAATCAGTGTTAGAACAACACTGAGAATTGTAGGCCTGTGTTTGCAGACATTACTTTGATACTAATCCGAAACTGCTTTGGTTGCCCCAAAACATCTACTCTTGCCCAAACGCCGTCACCTTAAACCTCCACTGCCGGGAAAACGGAGTCACTTGCCTCATCGCCATCGACGCTCTACATACTTACAAGCTTCTGGGAGGTAGGCTACCGCAGAATGTATTCTATTTTTTCATCTAAATAATTAGTCATTGCAGGTTTGTGTTGTTGCCAAATTACTTTGTTGTCGCACAATGGCAGCATACTGGTCTGGCAAATTTGGTTTTGTCACACTGGCACTCTTAAGCTGTGAAAAGAGGCGTTTGTCTGTGTGTTTCTGGTATATTGTACTTTCAAAGATGCATTGAAAGCATGAAATGCAGACTATTGCAAAAGATGATTTCGGAGTCTGTCAGTCTGTCTGTCACGCGGGCGGAGTGTGAAAAGCGGCTAAATAGATCGATGGTTTGGGGTAAAAACTGTTGGGGAATTACGAACCATTGTATTAGATGTGGGTCTCCATCACCCATGGCGAAGGGAAAGAGGCTCGATGCGGCCTTTGCCAAATTACTTTGGCTACTTGCTGTTCTGCGTGTATTACTGCGTGTATCAAAGTAATGTAAATGTAAATGCATGGCCCCGTTTAATGTGGTCCACCCTGTAGTATTTGTTAAACAGTCGACATAACAAACGTAAATGCATTCAGTATACGGTGACAATGTACACCCGAGTGGCGGTCACTCGTCCCTAACTCAACTTGTTAAAACTCGTTAGGTTTTCGGTTAGTGTTGGGGTTAGTGTTAAGATTAGAATTAGGACAGGGGTTAAGAGTTAGTATCAGGGTTAGTTTTAGGATTAGGGCTTATGGTTAGGGCCAGAGTTATGTAGCCTCATCGCCTGCATGTGTACAAATATTTTTTCTTGGGGACAAGTTGACTATAAATACTTAAACTGTGTCCGCGAGGAGCACAGACCTGTACGCTACCTGCCGCTGTTTTGCGACCGTGACCTTGAGATTAACTCAATGACCTTGAAACTCGATAAAGTGGAGCCCAAGCTGAAGTTTTATTTACATTTTTGTCAACAGTTACGGAAATACAGATCATTCAGTTGCACAATCGGTCTGCACTTTCAGACAAGTGCAACTTTCGTTTCCTACCGACTATATTAACGAAATTTTCAGAATCTACAGTAACACTGAAAACAAAATTCTGCAAATTTTATTAATTTAAGTTATATATTTCCAGAGATATTAAATTTTTTTCATGGGATTGTTTTTATTCCGCACCGTGTATGTATATTTGTCTATTATACGATAAGTTTCGTTATCCTTCACCTTGAAAGTTCGTTTTTGCCTGCAGGTACACGTTCTAAAAGTACACCTTAGGTTCATTATATTAAGGTCATCCGGTCAGCAACTGCAATCCCGAGGTGAAATTAAAACTTTTGCATTCTTACTGCAGTGATTGCTACGGTAGTGTGTTATGGGACTTGGCACATCCCTCCGTGGAAGATGTTTGTATTACTTGGCGCAAAGGGTTAAAACGTGTCTGGGATTTGCCTACCCGCATTCACTCTACTTTAGTTGCACCTCTCTGCGGTCTGCTTTCTTTAAGATTCGAGTTAGTTTGTCACTGAGCTGCTGGTTTCATTGTTAAATGTTTGAATAGTTCCAACAGCATCGATAGGTCTATTGCTAGACACGGTGTCTACTTTTAGAGCATGTTCTCACCCATCGGCCGAAATACCCAATATTCTACTGCCCTCCTGAGAACTCAAGCCAACTGAGGCCAACATCATTCACAAATGCTTTGTCTCACGTGATGTTGCAACTTTATGCCGTGCTTTTGTTGTTTACGTTCGGCCTTGACTAGAGTATGCTAATGTCTTCGGTCGCCATACCATGTTGGTGGCTCATGCCTAATGCGTTTCCATACAGACTGCCTTGAACTGAGACGGCTGAGCCGTGACTTAATCTACACTGACAAAGTTGTCTTCGGTTTTGTAAATGGCGGTGGCGACTAGTTGTTTACGCTTACAAGCCACGTTCATTTCGTTAGAGCGCGAGGTCATACATATAAATTATTGCCTCACTGCCATCGCCTCCATGTGTACAAATATTTTTTCTCCAAAAGAATAATAAACGTATGGAACAATCTGCCTGCAAAATCGGAACATTTTAGTAATCTTGGCCAGTTCACCAGTTTATCAAGAACACTGACTTGTCACGATTCTTAGTACTTGGATTTTAAACTTAGATACCCTGTTTTTAAATTTTAAGTGTTGTGTACAATAACGCCTGTCAGAGCCAATTTGACCTTAGCGTTTTGACTCTCGTGTATGTTTGTACTTGCTACTACATGTATTTTGCGCCTCATTATCATATATGTGTAATTATGTATGCTCAGAGAGCGCATAAATCAATAAAAAGGTTGGTGTCGTTAGAGTATTGAACTTGCCCAATGACAGAGCACATAAAGAATATACCTGTTTAACAATTTATGTAGTTTACGGGTAAATTTTCGTTGAGTTTGACGAAACACTGATACATTTTTCTGACTGTCCATCAAATGCAGATAACTATAATAATCTTTGTATTCGTGCAGAATGTCCGGTGCCATATGCCGTAGTTTTTCGTGGTCGAGAGTTGGATAGACTTTTGAAGTCTCGATCAGATATGGAAGCGGTGACACGGACACTTCTTAAAGCCAGGTAGGTGGCATTACTCCAAACACATAATAGTGTAATTTAGTTATGTTTCTGCATGAGGATAACCCGCACGGTTAGGCAATTTTTGCTGGACAAAATATTAGGCTAATCGTCGGTAACTTGGAAACGAGAAAACAGATCAACTAATAAATTTTTGTACATGTTTATTTGTAAGCGGTTATGTAAGCGGTGGTTTAACAACACATTTTCACTACCTGTGACACTTATTAAATAACAATGTTACCGACAGCATTAGCGAGAGATATCTAGATTCGATTCAGTTTCAAGTTATTGAAACAAAAGAGCCAGAAGACCACTCACATTGCCTACATACATGCAGTAAATAGTATTATTTCGTGGCCTACTTTCGACGCCTATGTTTTACCACAGTATCTGGACATTTATAACCGCCCGCAATCATCTTTATTTCACCAGTAATGGTACACAATATAACAACAGCAGATAGCACAGAAACTTAACTAAAACTTAACTAAAACAGTGTAATATCAAATATCATTACAGTCAAATGAGTTGGAGCAATGAAGCTGCCTTTTTACCCGTCGTGATTTTGCGAACCGTATTGTTCCGGTAACAGTAACCCCGTGTGGGTTCCGGAGCTTAGAATACATGTAGACCCATTCCGTCTCCTGGCCGGATGTCGTAAAAGGCGACTAAACCAGGCACCCCACAACCTCTGTAGTCTCATCTGATTAGGCCTACTGATGATGGACTGGAGTACAGTGCAATATTCTTGTTGTGCTATGTTCTAGGCAGCTTATAGGTCCAGCAGATTTGATTTTTGTCAGACTGGGACCCTTACATTGTGATTAGCCTAGAGGCGGTTGCCTACAGTTAGCCTAGTTCATACTGTAACACAGTGGAGTGGTTCTGGTGGGATTGAAGCCTATATCAGTGGCCAACTAGCTTCCTTCAGTGCTTTGACGCTGTTGGTTGGGTCACCTGACCTGTAAAAATCGTCGAGTGGGAATTTAAGCCTCTACTCATTACTCATTACTCCAGTAACAATAACCGCAACATCGGAAACCTTTCACTGCATACATACACACCGTGTCTCAAAAAAAACTGCACAGATTTGTTTTTGTTACAACTTCGTCAAATTTCCACCAATTTGGATAATTTTTGGCAGAAAGATGGCAAAGAGGCTAAAATTATATCAGATGGACTC
>Ga0126335_1001558_pt1 | contig 12965 bp, 13 predicted proteins | sample OlaspJWI45metaG_FD_108409 | JGI IMG/M metagenome (GOLD analysis project Ga0126335, IMG submission 108409) | Marine gutless worms symbiont microbial communities from Oahu, Hawaii - Olavius sp. 1 OAHU.JWI-45 metaG | ecosystem: Host-associated > Annelida > Digestive system > Unclassified | place...
ACTTGAAATTTTGAGTGCATATACACGGCTGTGGATCCTATCCAAAAATACACGAACTAGGTTATTCGGGGGTCCTCAGTGGAATCATGACCTACTTTTAAATTCTTGACATATGTCAAGAATGGCTGAGTCGTGCGTGCGCAGTGTGTGTGGTGCATCGTGTAGCCTTTGCCAAATTACTCTGGCCTCTTGTTTTATATATTAAACATTACATCATTCACACTGGCATTTGCCTCGAGACCTGACCTTACCTCAAGGCAGCTGGTCTTGATGTAGGTTATGTTCTTAACATCCCTAGATAATCCTGAACTTCTTAATCAATATAAAAACATAATGGACTATTAAACAAAATAATCACAGAAAAACTCATAAATGATTAAAACTCAAAAATACTGCAACTACTGGGGCAAAGTCAGAAAAATGGCACAGATGATACATCATCAATGTATATCATCCACTTAGCTAGCATAAATATGACACTGTGTCCATAACAGCAGGATATTCACAGAATAGCACATGTAAAATACACACCATAAAATACAAACCATAAAAGTCATGCAACTCTGAGAGTGTAAATGTATGTATCACGCAAAAATAAATTCCGTTTAATGCATAAACAAATGACAAGGAAGAAAAATATGTTGTTAGTATTACTGTCACAAATCAAGTAATTGTAAAAATATAATTAATTTCAAATCCTCATTAACTGAGCCAAGGACTTTCCGCTGTAGCATGCTATAAGTCCAATACATATGCATGTTGAGTTTTCTCTGTGGCTGGTCCATTAGCGTGAAATCTGCTGCCAGACTACATAAGACAGAAGTCTGCTGGCAAGGAAACCTTCAGGCCACATCGGAGAATGCTTTCATTTGCATCAGACATACATCATATATAGCACATTAAAGGAGTTTCTATAAGATTCTGTGTTACATAAACTGAAATTCACATCTGACAATTATTAAAATGTTAAATTTATTTGCTTGTATGCATGTCTTCAGCAAAATCATGGAACTGACGTTACTGACTGTACTATTTTTACATGACCAACGGTGACAGTACATAACACAGGATGGTATGGCGTACAACCAAAGTAGTAATTCAGCTACAAATTCTTTATTTAATATAAATTTTTGTGAAACTATTTATCACAACGACATACTGAAGCAACACCTTTCTGTTATGAACTTAAGTGATGGTACAGCATAACACAAATGATATGTAAGCAGTTAAATACAAGGGCAGTGAAGAAGAAAAACTATTCCCATAAATGTTATATCAAAATAGGGACTACACGGTTTAGTGAAAATGTCAAAATAAATACAGGATAAGTGCACTGCAAGGATACAACAGCATTACACAAACGTCAATAAGCTTCACAGCACGACATGCAGTGGTAGCATAACACTGCTGACTACACAAAATGCTCACAGTAGCTGACTGACTGAAGATGTTAGACATCTAGATTACGACTTTACAAACTATGTGAAGCCACATCTGATCACATATGAAAAGCACTGACATTTTGACATAGTAACAGTGTCAGACTCTTGCAAACAAGAGACTTGTTGACCATGTATGAAAACTATGGAATCACTCCGTGTTACGCAGCAATAGTTGACAAAATGTGGCAGTCTTCTCTGTGCTGCAGAGTTTCTACATCAAATCCAGGGTCGTCGCTGAAAGACAAGAGTCGGTCGGAGTCTGACTCAGCAGTCAACCTGACAACAGTGTAACTACCAGACCCACTGAAGGGTTTCAGCTCTATGTGTTTGCCGTTGCTCTCTCTCACATCCGTTGCCAGATCGTCTACACCCGCAGCACAAGCACTGTGTGACATTTTCCATGTCGGTATCGGAGAATACTTCTCTTTCAGATAATTATCAACAACCCAGAATATGAATGCCTACAACACACACAGCCATATACTACAAACATGCATCACAGAAGCATAGTAAGTTAGCATCGCGGCTTTTGGACCGACAGGTTGTGAGTTTGACACTCAGAGCCTGCTGCATTTCCAGTTACTCAGTGAGGCGTGACAGTCTGAGCAGTTAATAACTGTGATTTCCATCACGTAGCAGTCCTGGGCACTGTTTACTCACCATGGTGGTGCCTAGGCCAACTCAGGCTTCCATCCTTCTGTAAATGAAAGCATAACCACAAAATACTGTAGTTGGCAACAATTCAGTATATATGCACAGTAATTTTATGCTACACATATTATTCAACTGAATTGTTGCAATAATCAAGAAAAGTTTAACAATCAGTACAATTACACACGACCAAAATTAGCATTTAAATAAGGCGCCTAACCACCACTAACATAAAGGCAGTCAACTCACATTGACGACAAATGGGACAATGAACATGACGATGACTAGCTCCAGAGTTGGATTTGTTATCGGAGACAATATTAGCCGTCTTACCTGATACACACAACCGATAACCGACTTCAACGACATTTATTAACAATGCCAATACATTACTCAATACAATGCAAATGACTTGCTTAAATCCATCCACTGTTTTATGAACAAATATAACTTTGGTTACAAGAAATCAATTTCAACTACAAATAAATCTCAGTAGGTAAGTAAGTAAGTAAGTAAGTAAAACGTGAATTTATATAGCGCATATCATTTAAAAACCTCTAATGTGCTGGAACTGATGTGTTACACAATATACATTTCATCTATTTATTATAGGATCACTATTTCTTGTAATCTAACATTATTATCATCAAAGTTCAGAAAAGTATGCTGCAAAGTGTAGTCACTAAACATACTTTCTTCCAAAAATCAAACAGCAGAAGAACAGTCATGACGATCTTCTCAAAAACTAAAACTGTAACGTAAACTGCACACTGGCCCGCCCATGCTCTGCACCGCCTCGTATGTCCTACAGAACACACAAATTTCATTAACATACCACACTGTTTTCATAAATGTGTATGAAGACAAACAATATGTATCCAGTTTCAAAGAAAGAAACTTGACATATTACATGGTTTGGTTAATTTCCCTCAGCTTGTCTGTGTGTCAGTTCCCTTGTTATACAGTACAAGTTTTAGAAATATTATTGGCACATTTTAGTAGAAATAAAAATTCCAAAAACTGGGACAGTGAATAATAAAGATTTCAGAAAACAACTGTCAACAGCATTACATCAAAAATAACATGCATGAAACAATATTCGTATGGCACCCACTAATAATCCTGTGAGTTCAGCAAAGAACTGCACAGTAGCTTTAAAATAGCAAGCATCTAGAGTGAGTGTGAGTGAGTAGAGGCTTAACGTCCCACTCGAGTCTTTATAGGCCATTTCGGGGACGATTTTTACAGGTCAGATGACCCAACCAACAGTGTCAAAGCACTGAAGGAAGCCAGTTTGCCACTGAGATAAGCTTCAATCTCACCAGAACCACTCCACCGTGTTCCCGGTGTGACAAAAACTCAATGTGCTGGACCTATGAGCAGCCCAGAACATCGCACACAAGAGTATTGCACCGTACTATAGTAACTAAAGCATCATCAATAATCAGATGAGGCCATGCAGGGAGATTGAGGGATGGCAGTTTAGTCACCTTTTATGACATCCGGCCAGGAAACAGGGTGTGTCTTATTCTAAGCCCTAAACCCACACTAGGGGGCAAGCATCTAGACAAACTACTACATGTACTGAGCAAATAATATGCATTCTGGCAACTTCAACTCAATGTGTTCATTCTTACTTAATTTAAAGAAAAAAAACTAGAAACCATATTCACTAACTCCTAGCTAAAATGACAAAATCATCCAACAGTGTTAATTACCACAACTGTCAAGTGACATCCAACAGTATCTGTTATCCACACATTCATAATACAAGTGAATACACACCATACTGTCCAAACATCAAGCTATGGTATCCTTTCTTCTTGAAGATTAGACGAGCAATTTTTAAACATATGCATATTATCAATAGCCCAACTGACGAATCTAACAGAAAGCTTATGAAGTACCTGCAACAAAAACAATGCATCAACACTGAAAAGTGACATTCATATAACAGAAGGCAAGTTTTCAATTCTTTTTTGTAACTCATTTCCAAGACCGAAACCTTTTTTATATTCACAAGTAGACACAAAATATTGTAGTGGTACACCAAAGTACAAATTAGCAGATAACAGTTATCAAGTTAGTGAACCTATAATAAAGGATAATTTACCATGTGCATGGATCACCATGAAACAACTCTGACAAGAATACATTTGCAAAATGAATGACAGCTGCTCCAATTGCCTGCTTTGAAGTGTCAAAAAACCTAAAATCAGACAATTATAAGTTTTATCACAAAACTACACTGGGTCCCAAAAAATGTCTTGCGTGTTGTCTGCTATAACTTTGTCAAATCTTAACCGATTTTCAAAATTCTTCACTGCTAGAAAGCTTATGAAATTTGTAACAGAAAATGTACAATATCTCCTACCATACCATTAAGTATGTTGCTGCACTATCTGGGAAAGTTAAAAGTTCAAACTTGCTGCAAATGAGAAAAATGCAAACAAAATGCATCGATTTTTACATGCATCCATTTAATGTAACTCACATATGTACTTATTGCTTACTTACTTATTACTTCAGTTTCTGGTTTCTATTAAATATTCTTTGAAAAGCATACTTCTCTATGCAAGAGGCCTAATGTTAACAGTGCCCTGCACATTGGACAGTGGGCATGCAGTAATGTACGACTTTTTGACTAGGTAACAACTCTTCTACTGGACCAGATCTGTGAGGCCCGAACTCATTCTGGTCTACGGCAAGATATGGGGCACCCAGCACCAAGTTTGTTGTTTAACGTTAATGAATTGAAGTAGCACTTCCTGAATGCTTAACGTGGCATTAACCAGTACTGTAATTCTTCATTTCTTATGCTGTGTCCATCTATGCTAATTATCAGTAATAATATAAAGTTATCTAGATAAAGATGTGTTTATTTCATTTGCCTCCATTAGGCAGTAGGTACAGTACTTTTCTTATCCTTAGACTTTGTAACAACTTCATAACTGAATTCTCAGTCAACAAGACTAATATACTACACAAACAATCATACTAATAGCCATGACAAAAGCGTAACAAAAATTCTTTTTCATTTGCACAATAAAAAAGTATCAGTATATAAGAAAATAACAAAGTGCTTTTACCAAACTGTCCACGATCGTCGTTCTCTGAGAGGTTCGCAAAATCTTTTTACTGCAAATACAACATCAGTTCAGCAATAAAATTCAGTATCAGTAGCACACAAGTTTTTAGAAAGAACTCATAAACATCATTTCTAGGCTAAAATCTACAATCTGTAAATAAAAACTACAAAAATTACAATCTACAAAAATGGCAACAGTAAATGTAAACTTACTGACAAGAGCTCCAAATGCAACTATGGCAAGCAAAGCCTGAACAAGAAGACCAAGTGATCCAGTCAAAGCACCACTGCTACAATGAAACTGATCACTGTCTGACACCACTGACACATCTGCCAATGTTACTGAAGCCATCAAATGTCAGAAGCTGTTAAACTCTCTCAGCGTACGTAGCCTCTTGTACTTCAGCTATAATAATGTCTGTAAAATACACAGCAATACAGCATAACAGCAACAGAGATAGTTATTGTTATTCAAAATTGCCACAGTTAGTGTTGTAATGTTATAAACCAGCTAGGCTGCAAAACAAGCGTATATTTCGACACTGCAATTTCATTCATTGCTCCATGTACACCACTTCTAGCTGCATGCAGCTTTCTATGCAGGAACATGCTGTAAAATGCAGAAAAGAATAATAGAACACATTTCAGGCGTGGTGTTCAAGACAAAACGTAGGCTTGGGCAGGGCTGTCTTCCAAAGTGCCATCTTGATCTTGGTCTTAACTACAAGTCTCTGTCTTAAAGCTCAGAGTCTACTCAGTCAAATTTATAGAATGCAGCTTTTGTAACACGTTGTGTCTATTGTGCAGGAACCGGTACTGTAATTATGGACCTTCCGGTATGGGAAGGCTAGCTACTGCAGCACGGCAGCAATATACCTACCCATAACCCAAACCTTTACCCTTACCCTAATCCTATCTCTATCCCTAACCAATGTAACCATATGTGTCACCATGCAAAATTTTCGCCACATCTGGCGATTAGTTGCCAAGTTATAGTGATTAAAGTAATTCAAGATGGCCGCCGCCCGCCATCGTAGATTTTTGAGGAAAGCATACTTGGACCATTCTGCACGTTGCGTGACTCCATTTTATATGTAAACACTAAATTTGGTAAAGATATCTTGATTGGCGGCGGAGATATGCCCCCAAAACAGAATTCGAAAAAAAGCCCGACAGGCAGCAGCCATAGTAAAATTGCCCGTATGTGCGTGTACTGGGTTGTAAGCGTAATCCGTTGCTGACTAGTGTGTAGTTTATCGGCATGACGGAAGTAGTCATGAAAAAGTGTAACGAAATTTTTCTTTTTGCAAAGGCCTCTGAAGCTGAAATTTGGACACGCATTCGTCATCGGTATTTGACGTCTTTTCCTGGTCTCCATTCTGCAAATTACGCACGATTGACAGAGTTAGATGCCGCCGAAGATCGGCAAAACAGCCAGTGTGTATCTAAAATGCGGCAACAGCGGAAACACTATTGCGATGTGATTGGTCAAGCTAAAAATAGATTATACTTTTATCATGACAAAGGAATAATTGGGCGTGGGTTAAAGTCGTTTCACAACAGTAATTAGTGCACTGCAGAATCGACAGGTAAATAGTAGACAAACTGAATGTATTGTTCTATAACGTGAAATTTGTAAAAATACTAGTCAACTTCTTTTTTAGTGTTAAAAATCTGAAGTAACAGTGTGGTTTGAGCGAAGTGATAGTTAAAAATGGCAGCGGGAGGATGTTGGAACAGCCGCTTCCAATGAGCTCCGCTCTCCGGGCAAGCGCCCGGAGTTTAAGTTTCCTAATGGGTTATATAGTGTAACAAACGCCTCCTCTGTTGAATATATAAAATTTCTCTTAATCAAACCCAACATGGTGTATGCTCTGTTTATCTTCTCTTTACAATGAGAAACAAAACTTAATTCTGAAGTCGAATACTACACCCAGGTCTTTCATTACATCGACACTTTCCAGAGCTGTCGATGAAAGATAATATTTGAAATCATAATTAATATCTCTTCCATAAAAAGCCATCTTACATTTATTTATATTTAACCTTAACAACCACCTGTCTGACCATTCTTGAAAAGTATTCAAACCCTTTTGAAGTATCTGATGGTCATCGTCAGTAATATATACGTTTATTCACCACTCAGGTAGACATATAAAAACATAAAATAAAGAAATACAGACTGACAGACAGACAGATCAATGTCCAAGATTGTATAAGAAATGACAGATGATCAACTTTCACAAACTGCTCTGAACTTCGCAAATACATCAAAAATCAACGGACTAAAGCCCACTATATTATACTCATTACACAACTTTGTAAAATTTTTACATCTACGATACCAAGAACAACACTGACAAATCACTTCATTCAGACTACCACAAAGTCCATTCAAAAATGTTAATCTACGCAACTGTACAATTACATGCTTATATACCTTAGCGTCGTCTGCAAACAGATAGACGTTAATAAACTGCTTACATACCTCTAGTAAGTCATTAATGTAAATAATAAACAAAATAGGACCTAAAATAGTTCCCTGTGGTATTCCATTTAATACATCAGCCCAGTCTGAGTAAAAGCCATTAATTTTAACTCATTGTTTCCTATAACACAAGAATGATTCTATCCAAAGAATGACTGACTCGTTAAACTTATAATAACGTAACTTACGGTCCGTAAGTTGCATTATTATAAGGTCAACGAGTCAGTCAGTTACGGATTAATAATTTATGCGATACCTTATCAAATGCATTTTCAAAATCTGTATATATGACATTTATCTGTCCACCGCTTTCTAGATATTCAGTCCATTCATCCATTATACGAAAAAGTTGTAACATTGTTGATCGTCCTTTAAGAAAGCCATATTAAACAGATTACTATCAGTAAAGTCTTATAGGTCGATAGTTTGTCAAATCTGAATTGTTTCCTTTTTTGTGTACTGCAGAAATATTTGCATTAACCGAGTACTTAAATAACTACTTCATGCGAACAGATGCTTCAAAAATAATCCTCAAAGGAATTGAGATCACATTTCTTGTTTCGAACAGAATTCTAGGATGTAGCCCATCAGAACCTGGAGATTTATACATGTTTAGCTTATCAAGAGCCTTGCTGCCTAATCATGTCCGTGAAAAGATTCAATACAAATTCAAACATACATTAACCAACAAGAAATCACATTTTCAAAGTGATTAGCAACTCAAAACCCCTCCAAACAACGTAAAAAAACAACGGACAGCATAGAATATGTAACACATGCGACAGCCGCCGATGATTCGTTGTCTATATCGAAATATCGGCGATATATGGCCGATATCGATATTATCGGTATCGTATTAGTATCGGCGTTTTAATTTGTTTTTTCCCGGCATATCGATGTCTTATCGGTAACAACTAAAATATCGCTAATTTTCGGTTTTATTTATACTTATCCCGACGGTTTAGGGCCGATTGCACTATCGCGATTCAGCGTTGAACTCGATCAAGTACGCCGCGTGAACTGGTTTACGGCAATTGCACGCTGCACCATTTTTAAATAAACTCGTTCAGCCTTAAACTTGAGTTTAAACCTGAACCACCGATTTTGAGCGATCAAGCGCTAAACTTTGCTTTCACAAAATTTTACAAAATGGCGGTTCGGGCAGATAATTACGATATTTCTGGACTTTTTTAGATGAACGAACACAAGTAGACGACGTAAAGTAAAAGAACGAATAGATCGACTCACGAAATACGATGACAGCGAGTTTCACGCACGATTCCCTCTCGAAGCTGACCGTTCACCATCGGTCGGACGTATATGTCAGACAGTTCATTTGCCGTTTTTATACGATCCACATACTGCGAAAATATGGGAAATTTACAGCGTCCTTCAGGCACCACGTCCTGCAGCCTAGGTCTGCGCCTGCCAAAGCAAAAATCACGCCTGCAAAGTAAAATTTCAAAAACATAATAATTTTAATGCATCGTAAGCTTATTTTGTACTGTGTAGTTTTTAAGCACATATATTTTTGTAACAATAATTGACGATAACCTAAAAATAAAATATTTATAGAATGACGAGTGGGCAATTGATGGCTGCCATTAAGCCGATATTTAAGAAGTAACGATTTCGATATTTCACACATCTCAGTTCGGTCCTCAAAAAAAGGACCGAAGTGACTGAGGACCGAAATGACAAAGGACCGAAGTGGATGTACCCCATCTCTAATCTCCTGCGAGTACCGACCTTGACATTTAAAGTTAATTATTTGTTTATAGGTGAAAAATGTCGCTGTTGTTAGCTGATGCTGTTGCTGTTCAAAGAATGGGTGCGTAATCGGCAAATCCACATCACCGCACATCCACTTTATACCAGTGCCCCAAATTCTATGCTTTAGTACACTCACGGCATATTTTGTAAGTTTTTCTCGAATGGTCGGACCCCGTCGGACCTATCTACTCACGTGACAGATCCAGGCCGAGTAGATCTGTCTCGACGAAAAGAACGGGTTGCAGTCATTGTTTACAGCTATAAACTCGTGATTATTTGCGGTACTACTAAAAGACGACGGGACAGTTTGAGCGCTAATTAGACAGACGTTCAAGTGTCCCGTCGTGTTTTCATGTTGACAGCTGGTATGCATGCTTTCTGTGACGCGACGGGACTAGCTGAAGTGTCCCAGCGTTGCTCATTAATTGCGAATTACTGTTCCGTCGTTTATCATAAAACATGAAGGACAGACGACGGGGCTATTTGAGTGACGGAGTTGTCCCATTGTGTGGCGGGTCATCGTTGACGACGGGTCTCAAATGTCGGTCTAATTAGTGCTCATTATGACTCATAGTGTCTCGTCGTCTTTTAGTATGACCCATTATTTGTAATTACTGGCAGAAATTTTACTATCTTCAGAATATTACATGATTTTTTACATCACTGACCTGTGAATACACTGTGAAGTAGCTAAACACAAGTAAATATACTTACGCATTACCTTCTGATGCCGTCCGCATATTGTGTATGACATGGGCATGGCATCCATGGCTTGGTGTGGAAAAACGGTCATCATCTGTGCTCTGGTCAAATTTGGACCAGCCAAACCATTCTGGCTGTTGATAAATACATAGGCCAATTTGGTAATATCTGGCCACAGGGCAAAAAAGAATGTCCGGTTATGGGCATGATCGGTCAGACCGGTCTGATAAACAAAAAGCTTGCCCAATGATTGATTCATCTTTAGCGTATACATGCATCAATACAGCAAATGAATAGTACACGACATTGAGAAATACATTAGCTTAGTCTGACAGTGTCTGAGACTGAGACTAATGTGTAGTGTTAGTACAGGTCCAAAACCAGTTCTCGACTGGCCTTGGCCTTCTAGCCGCCGGTCCAGACATAGAGTTTTGTTATTGTACATGCACACACTGCACTAATGTTGACAAACAGCACGCGACTCAATCCTGCTTTATTTGATCATGTGAATAGACTGTCAGTCAGCGATTGGTGCGGCCCAACATCTCAAACAACACTGGCAGGTATGATGGCTGTGGCAGGAAGGGTGTGATGGCTTTGTGGCACAGCGATGCATGTTTGAAGCATGTGGGTGGTCCAGGAATTGAGCAGAAGTGTTGATAGCGATTGTTGTAAACAACAGTTGCATTGTATGCGTTGACCCCTGCATCACAATCCAGTGTCTAGGCCTACCTGCACGCTCTGCTCACTCTCTCTCAGCTCCAAGGCAGATGCAGACTAATTCGAGTAACAGCAGTAAACAAGAGGACAAAGTGATTTGGCAAAGACTGCACTGAAAGACCTCCGCACAGTGAAGCCGAGTTGAGCCGCATGACAGACAGACACCACACACATCGGTAACAATGGTCTGCATCTCATGCATTTGATGTTTAAGTGATTACATGTAGTGTAAACTTACTACGTGTTTATTATGATCTGCCAATTAACCTCAAAAGTCTTCAAAATGTAAGCTAATTAAGTAGGTTACAAAATGAACTGACATAGCAATTTATTACATTACTAAACCCATGTTTTCTGCTTTGTCAGTGTCTGCAGTGGTGTCCTGTAGTGGCATGGGAAAGATGGCATAGTCATTAGTCGATGGCACAGTCTCCTCGCCACTTGCGGCGTCCTTTGATCACTTCCACCACTGGCCTCATTACCCCCATCTGAGTCACTTATATGAACATGTTGCCCTGTACAAGACTGCATTCAGCCACGCGTCGTACGTATCGTGTAGGATTGTTTATTACAACTGGTAAAGACTGCATGGCTAGTTGCCAAGTACCGCATCACCAGTGCAGTAGCAGAGATAACTCAGTAGGCATAATACTGTGTCTGTTGTACTTGCTTGTGGATGAAATGACATGTGATATCTCAAGTTGGAGAGAAAGGGAAAGGCAAATATTGTGCGACCGACTGACATCAATCACAGCGCAAATGTAAGCAGATAAGCATTTAGCAAGTGGTCTCAGACTGGAGGTAAATTGGCGAGTTCCTGGTTCTGTCCCGGTACACTTTTAAGTGGACTGTACTAACACTACTAATGTGACTTATGTTTGATATGAGTACTAACATTAGGCACCGCATGTATGTGATACATCTAGATCAGATTTGTTATAGTATTCGTCGTCTTAATTTATTGACTGAATTTCTGTCATTTGGTTGCGATACAGGTGAGACACCATGGCCAGACAATGTGCAACTGTTTCAGCCATATGAAGGTAAAGCCTAGTTAGATAGTTACATTGCTGGAGTCTTTACACACTGTTTGCTGTGAGTCAGATATTTGTTGAAATGGTTTTTGTGTTACTTTAAAATGAATGAGCTTTCACAAAACTTCTGCAAAATTTGGCATTTGCCCAAAATCCGTGGCAGAATTTCAGATTTTTCTCCACAAAATATTGCTACTGTTGACAATGCCATGCTTTATTTTAACTATTTACAATTTGCATTAATGTCACTTTACTTTAAAGCAACTTGTTAAACATTACACATTTCTGTGGATGACAGGTGGTGTCAATACAGTCCATACTAGCATTTGAGTTCATACAGAGCTGTCATCTCACAAGAACAAGAACCAACGTCTGTTGTCTGTTTTGGTTGTACAGTTGGACAGATACTGATGACAGATTTTGCAAGCTGCTTAAGCGTGAAGACATACCTCAACATGCTTGGACTCAAGTTTCAGACGGAATTGAGGCAGAATGCTGAATACATGTCCCCATCCGGTTGGTACTTGGTTCATATCTATTCAGTTCTTATTCAGTTAGATTTTGAGTTGTTGAAATTCAGATAACTTGAAAAATTTGAATGACTAGTGCTCAGTGCTGGTAATAACATAATTTTCTACCAGTTACCTGATATTATTATAGTTGACGTTAAAGTTCAGTATTAAAGTATTATTTGCTACAGTTACAGATAAATTACTTTCTTTATGTTTCAGTTTTGTGTGATATTTGTTATGTTTTTGCTTCTGGTGACATTTTTGACATACGAGTATTGTAACTGTATCTCCACCAAAGATAATAGGAAAGTGATATGCCATCTGTATATGTATAAGGTGCTTTCTGTGTCTGTCTGTCTGCTAAAAACTCGGGAACGGGTAAGGCGATTGTCTCCAAATTTTTAGGGTACCTCCAGGGTGCAGCATGGGTGGTTTGTAGATGATAAAGTTGTGGGTCTCGGGTAGGGGGTCAGAAAATTTACACTTTTTGGGGGGAGTTGAGGAGGGTTAATGGGATGTTGGGACTGGCGACGGGGTAGGGCATGGGATGGAGGG
>Ga0126335_1001559_pt1 | contig 12962 bp, 18 predicted proteins | sample OlaspJWI45metaG_FD_108409 | JGI IMG/M metagenome (GOLD analysis project Ga0126335, IMG submission 108409) | Marine gutless worms symbiont microbial communities from Oahu, Hawaii - Olavius sp. 1 OAHU.JWI-45 metaG | ecosystem: Host-associated > Annelida > Digestive system > Unclassified | place...
AAAATGTGTGTAAACAACATGACATAGTCACTACCATAGACAAAAGAATATTTAACTACCTAGATGCATTACTGGTCGATTTCTACATAGAGATCAATGACTCCCAGAGACAGTGTATGGCAAAACTTGTCTGCTTTTTTACAGCATAGCAAAACCTGCATCCAAAATACTTTAGTATAGATGAAGGACGGGTTTCCATGATGGTTGCCATCTTGCCGTACATTGTTTCTGCCGCCCGATGAAAGCAGCCAGTAAGGCCCCTGTGGTCATTACGTATCAACTCCCCATTATAAATCCAACCATCGCTTCAACCACTGCAGCATCACACCACAGTGCTGCTCAAAATACACAATGTACACAGCACACAGCTCACCTGTAGTGACACATTCACATCATCAGCAAGTGTCTTGCCGGCCAATGCATCCTGCAACTTCATCTTCATTCTGCTCAGCTCCATCGTACCCTCTGTTCATGTCCACACATCAGACTACATCATTTCCATTTAAGCAGAGATGTTTCAAGTACACTAAAATGTTTATGAAGTTGTTTTATTCGTTTCATTTGAGATCATTGCTGTCCATGCTTCCATCTCACTTGCATTTCAAAAAGATGCGTACTGAAATGTGATAGTTGGGACACCTTAATGTCCTTGCTTTGCTGATAGCCTAAGTCGCAACTGACCACGCCGCAGTCAGCCATGCATTCCTGGATGACCATCACTCCACGGCCTTTGCACTCACTAACATCTCAATGGTGCCAGTGTATATCATCAGATTGTCAAAGTCACTGTTATCAGCTCAGCTGGACTGATAAGATTCACTGTAGAACAGATCTTACATGCAAATGTAAATGCATGCGAGAAAATTCATTGAGACAAGGCAAGTTTGACGTCTCAGCGGGGGACGAGATAACAAGTTTTCACTCAGGGTGTCCTATGTAATAGCACCTTATACTGAATGCTTCACTACAGCTCCAGTCACTGTATGCTTCCCAATGCAATGACAACTTACACAAGTGTGAACAGCTCAGTTGAAATGTTATAATTTTTTCAAAAGTAACATCCTACAGCTATGAGTATGTCACCCATGAGTATAAGTATAACTACAAGTACCTAAGATCCAAGTACGAGTATTGAAAGTACCAAGTACTACATCTCTGCATTTCAGCCATCAACAAAAATCCAATCATCCGAATGAATATCTATTGCATTTTAAAAATCTATTCTGTAAACTCCAATATAAATTAACAATATAAGTTGTCAGCCAAACTCTGACAAAATTACTTTTTGAATAAGAATGACAGTGCATTGTAACATACAACAAACTTGGCGACAAAAGTTTATCAGAACCTGATCCCAAATTGAGCAGTGACTTTGACAGCAAAATCTGCACTTTACAGCATTTCAACAGCATATAAGATATGGTACAGCTTAGTGATATTTTTGCAGAACAAAACTACGCTAGATGTATTCACATATTAATGACATCATATCAACTTACACAACACACAATAATTATGTCAAGTAACAGTTTGCTAGATGAGATAGATGACTAACGAGCTTCAAGAAGTTCACGACATTCCTGCTGGCTCTGTTTCAGACTGCGATGCAAACGGTTGATCTCCTCTGCATTCTCCTGCAGTTGGGTCTTGTTGGTTTTCTCCAGTGCAGCAGTTTGCTTCTTAAGTTCGTTTATCTGCTCATCCTGTGTCACCACACAGCATCTTGATCATCTTAATTGTGATCAAGGTGTTCTGCAGCTTCCACATTAGTTGCTTAATTGCAGTGTTAACTGCGACTAATATGCAGACTTAATGCTTTAATGAAGCAACATTAGTTATAGATGTTAAGAAAAGCAACTGAACAAAAGTTAGAAGGAAAGAAACAAAAGGAAGACCAAGGACAATGTCACTTGACCAACAGATGACCAAGACCGGTAACCAAAGATATGGTCAACTGAAAGAAATGACACAATGAGAAGATTGGTGTCGTTGGAGTACTGAACTTGCCCAAGCACACAGCATCTAAAAACGTTAGAGACGACCCAAGATAAACTTTAGAGGTATTGTGAAAGGAGCCATTCTGCCCATCCAGCTGGGCATTATACCTATAGTTAAGCTCCACTCCACATCTCGCCCGCCCCATGTCTCCCTTCACCCCATTAAATAGCACATGCAGCCCATCTGCCCACACCACAGTGTAACACTGTATCATGCAGTTCACGCCTCCAGCGGTGAGGCTGACTTGTAGCTATTGCTGCCCAAGGCTGTATGCTAGGGCTGCCCAGTGCCGCCTACACCTCAACAGCAGGTGCCGCGGTATACAAGAAATGCCAATTTTCTGGCTCCTTGCCCATGACTCCAAATTTTTTTTGCACCTCAAACAATCTCTGAGGTGCCCTAGAGCTATCCTGAAAATCTGGAGGTGATCGTCACAGCCATTTCCAAGTTTTAAGTAAACATATATACATAAATACACACACACAAAGTGCCTTATATATAGATAAGTGATCAAACCAAACATGCGGCTTTAAATTGACAATACATATCGTGCAGCCATGCAAAACATTCTGTCACCAACCATTCATCTCGTGAGTGAATGAGTAACTACTCATTAATGCCACATCAGGCTATCTGGTGCCATACAATGATGCAGAAATAATTACTTGTCGTGTTTTCGTACAACTAGGTCATGTACCACTCGACCATATCAAATACAGATGATCAATCACCTTTTCTGTGAGCCGTTTTGTCAACAAATCAATTTTCTCATTGGCAGCGAGAATGTCCGTGTCGTATTTCTGCCTCATGCTGTTGACGACAGATTCGTGTTGCTGCTTTGCACGAGTCAATGCATCACTGGAATTAAGCTCTGTCAACTCAGCATTCAAGCTCTCAACCATCGACTCCAGAGTCATTATCTTCTTTACCAGCTATATAAGTACCATCAGCAATAACCAGTAGGTAAGTAAGGAAGTATGGTTTAACATCTCACCGAACACCAGTGGTGTAGAGTGTGCCATGGGTGTAGTAGTTAGCGCATTGCACCACTAAACAGGAGGACCCAGGTTCAAACCCAAGACACAGCGGGGTTTTATGATTTCACTTCAGGTTCCTCAGCCCACTCAGCTGTGAGTAGACCAAGTTACTAATTAATCGAAGGTAAGGTGGTGAGACAGAAAACTGGCCACTGCCCTCATATGCCGTGGCCAAGAATCAGGATGTTAGATGTTTCAAGTACTAACACTTCCCGTCCTTATGGATGTTAAGCCTATGAGACTACCTTTACCTTTTTTGACACATGCTAGGTGTTCTCTGACACAAGATCATCAGCCAGCTATAACTGATAATAATTATAACAGAATTAGGTACAATGTTTTCGCATTCCAGTCCATTCTCAGAGACAAAATGAAAAATTTGACAAATTGTTTTGTTGCTGTAAAAGCAAAAGCAAAATAGCACCTACAAAATTAATTCTTTACAAAGTTAATAAGATATAATTCAAAGAAATATTGGCTGCAAAATTCTACACAAATATTAACACAATCAAAAAATAGCTGTCAATTCCCTTAACACAAAAATAACTCGAAAATCTCACAAATTCAACAAGTAATTGATAAAAATACTATTACTTTAACTGCAACTTATAACAGATCATTTACCAATATCTTACTTACTCAGTCTCCAACAGCATCCACTCAGAACTATTCAACTATTTTACCTAAGATCTGTGCTGAATGTGCACCACAAACTTACATCATCTTTATTGTTTTTCAGAGAAGAAACTTCTGTCTGCAGCGCAGCTATCTGTCCATCCAACTGGCTTATTGCAGCTTGTTTGTCCTGTACAAGTTGTTCACTCTGATGTAAACTCTGTGCCAAACCATCGCGTTCATCTATGCACCAAATGCACATAACAACATCTGCTAAACTACGAATAACGCCTCACAAATATACACTATTCAGTGGATCATCATCATCCATTGTGTGAAATTCACCTACTTCATCGATGTCAGCAACGCCTAAAAGACACAGCTGATGTAACTGAGCACAAGCTATTGCCATATAATGCCTATTATCTGAAGTGACAACTTAAGACTGCATTGCTTCTGATTCCTATTCAGCTGATAGATATTTTTTGAAAGTGAGTATTGCTGCAATTGCCATTATACCACTGCAGTACCATAAGCATGACACAATGTCTGCCATTATTCTTTGACAGCAGGACAATATATATATATATATAGATAATCCAGCCAATGTTTCTTGTGTATACAGCGAGACATGTACATTGTACAACATTGCTTATCCCACTATAATTAAAAGTTGTCTACTTAACTTACTTACTGTATAATCACTGTAGTTAAATAAGTGGTATTACTACATTTATAAGGAAAGGAAGGGTTTATTGGCAGCTATAAGATTTTGATCTCAGACAGAGCAAGACAAATACAGGACAACATATGAGAAAGCATGTCAGAATCCTACAGGTGACAGCAGAAGACTAAAGAAAAAGAAGTTTCAAGAATCAAATAACAGCTGCGACACATATACAAGACCTGTCATCATCAGCAGCTGATGCTTCATTATACGCATTTCACGCTCCGACGACTCTTTCGAATCACTCAGAGCATACTGCAACTCTTCAATCTTGTGATCTTTTGCATCCAACAGTACCCGCATTTGTGCTTCTTTTTCAGACCATGTCGTCGCTTCATCTACCGAACACATTACAGCCTTGCCATAACAGCAAGTATTGGACGTAAATATCAAACTGAAATTAAGAAATGCCTAAACAAATTTAACAACTGAATCTGTATTATTCAAAAACAGATGTTGTTTGAGGCATTACCTGACATCATTACCAAAAAACAATGAGACTTGAAACTGAGACCAATTTCAATTCTCGACAAAACAACAGCAGCAACCATTTACCCGGCTGCAGAAATGCCTGCTGAAGTCTTTCAGTAACAGACTTTGCTGCTGTGCTTTGAGAATCAGCTTGCTCAGCATTCAGTTTCTGACATCCATCACCAGCTGCTGAAACTGTATGAAACTGATCCCTTCCCGGCAGCCTGTACTGCACCTGATAACCACCAAAGCCACCATCTCCTTTACTGGCAATCGTTGTTGGTGACTGGACTGATGCCTCTCTTTGTGGTGCAACTGTTCTCAGCCAAGTTGATGCCATGTTGTTCTGATAAGCAACCGATGTTCCAACAGGATTATGATCAGGTTGAGCAGCATGTGAAACAGCATGAGAAAATGCTGCTGTTGACTGCCACTGTGGTTGACTGGCAGCATTCACTACTCTATGATCTTCACTATAAGGCCAATAAACCTGTGTGTTATCATAAGAACCATTTCTATCTTCAGCTGTTTGAAGCTGAGTGGCATCCGTGACATCTTGTTGTTCTAATGCATACATTTGCTGTTGGCTCCACTGATGTTCCACACATATCTGACCAAATGCATTCTGTTGCTGCTGTGCAAGTGTTAACATTGGACCAGTGTGAATTGGGTGACCCTGGTCCATCACCATTTGCCCCATGTTAGCAAAATGTCGATGGCCTTCTTGATCTACATATACATATTGCATTTCATTGTCTTCATCTCTATCAAAGTCAGCTTGTCTCACAGTGTCATCAAGCATGAAATTCTTTCCATCGTTTTCATCAGGCCACATGTGTGGCTGAGGAGTAAACTGCTTTGGCTGAGCCTCTAGCTGCAGGCTATCTTCAGCTTCGTTTCTTTGATAACATGACACCTGATACTGCTCGTCAGTTGCAGAAGCCTGAAAGTATGGATTGAAATCAGTTGCTGGTGTTTTCAAAGGAGGCAGCACGCAGTCCGCATTACGAGGGGTAGAAGTTTGGATGGCATGCAGTCCAATGTTGTGAGCATTTGGTGCAATGTCAAGTGGCCACGACAGTTCACTGCACAGTACCAACAACAGCACAAATGAGAAAAGAGTGCAAAGTTACAACAACACCAACAATTAACTTAACCCCTAACAAAAAGTTCAGTTATGGCTGACATGCTGTAGTTTATGCATCGGGTGGCAAAACGCCTCTCCATAACCTGTGTCCATAATATCCTAAATTTACCCTCAGAAACGTGGCAATGCACGCTATAAATAAACTGCACGATAACTAGCCCATAGTAACGTCATGCACTATTAACAGATGATAACTCACGTTGCCGCACTGCGAGTGATCGACATTACCGCAATGTCGGGCCTCTATAAAAAAGCTTTGAAATTTTGCGACTTTTCACCTATGCCTCTTCCATTTGACGCCCTTAATGAGGGTGATCCCCTCGAGCTATACTGGGTTATTTGGTACCGGAAAACTAGAATGGCTGGGCTACAATCTCCTGAAGGTCGCATGATGACTGACTCAAGTCATTTGGGCACAATACATCAACATGACAGACAGACAAACACACACAGCCACGTCGTGACAGCTGCCCTAATGCACTGCATTCGGACGGCAAAATTAAACAAAATGTAGTACAACACCGACAAGATGTTATAAACTTTGGCACAATCACTGTAACATCACTCTCATGTAGTGATGAACTCATTAACAATACACATGATCCTTTTTATAGAGAAGCAACACGCAAAGCACATGGGTCCTCAGCAGAGCTCAGCAAAGCTGGAAATCACAAACATAAGAGTGTCATTTGTTATTTGTCATAAGCTCAATTGATTGCCAACAGCCTTACCTATTATAAATGTGCCAAACATTGATGACATGTCACTGGCATATGCTGATGTAATCTGCGAACTCGTTATGGTTAGGGATGGTGTACTAGTGTTTACAGACTCTCATTTCTCTACTGCCGATATATGTTCTGTTACTGATTTTCTGAGCTGCACATAGCTTAGCCAGTATCACATGCAATATGAAAAAATCTTTAAACTTATTACCTATCAGTGTAAGACAATAAAGCATCACGTTTTCTCAGCATGCATGGTTAACTAATTGAAGTAAGTAATATTACAAAAATCTGAACATACCTTCCATTATCACCGCCATTACTGTAATCATGTGACAACTGTGAGCCAATACTTTTACGATGCACATCATCTTCGTCATCATCATCATCCAGCAGATCATCAGCATCAAGAGCATCAGTTAACAATGCTCGTAACTGTTAATGTAACATAACTGCATAGTAAAACAACTAATTTAATACTATAAAATTACTTTCAAATTACATATCAAGAACAGTTCTGCATTTATGGATAAATAAACACAACAACAGATTTCTTTTATATTTTTTGTGTCAATGTTAGCGCTCACAATTTCACATTTTTAAAAACAAATCTGTGCCACATCTGGAATAAACATATAACAAAAATAAAAAATAATAAAATTCTGTAATGTTAACATAAAAATTGCTTAACTAATAAGCTGTTTTACCTCATTTTGTCTCTCCAACTCTTCACGTTCAAATTCAGCTTCTTCGTCATCGTTATTCTGGTAATTAACTTCCAGCTCTCCTTGTATCACAGCAGCTTCCATCCTTTCACATCAATCACAATATATGTCAAATCAATAACTGACAGTCTATATTTCATACAACTGGCATTTGGCTCTGTATACAAAATATGAAAAGCATATCTATAGATAACAAATATTGGAAGTGTCACATGTTGTTGCAAAACAAAAATAATAAACATTTTACATAAATTACTCTCATGATACAGCATCACATATTTCTAAGCTGACTGTAATATAAGCTAAGCAAGCAAGCCTAATCAGTCATTTTCATAACCTTACCAACTATCACATAGGAAGTATAAATAATCCATGCCAAAGAAACATATGAACAATTAAGCAGCAGCTAACATACTATGTCCAAAGTAATACAAGTGGCTGAGATAATGCAGATATGCAGTTTATATAGGAGGCATAATAGTCAACATGTCCAGACATGACTTGTTTGGACATGTTCTGGTGTCCACGTTGCGACAAGTCGCTTACAAAAAATATTCCAGATTCCGTTAATTTTTAGAAGCATTCAGTACTGTAACATATACACTGCAGATATACTAATGACCATGGTAAGAATGAATTACTACATTCATAAAAAAATCATAAACAAACCTTTTGCTTTTGCTGTCATATACTGCAATCTTTCGAAACAAGTAACTAAACGCTACAAAGTATAAAAAATGTATAAGGTACGGTAATGTACAACACACTTATGTACAACCGATTCACGTATACTATAAAAACAAATTTATTACGGAAATTTTAATATTGTTTTTCACAAAAACTATTTTGAAAGAATCCGCTTCCTTGTATCATTTGCTTAAGAAAATGACACTTTAGTGTGAAATCATACAGTTAAATACGTAACAGTAAGTATGTTTACGACATGGACTTGAGAAGTGCAGTAATAACGTGATGCGTTAAATTAGTAATAGAAATAATGTTGTTGCATAATATAATTCAACAAGGGCTTGATGCTTACAACAGCAATTTATAAAAGTTTGATTCAGTCGTCATTAATGCGTAGTCGCAGGGGATGTGGTAGGCCTATAATGACGTAGTAGCTCTACTCCAGAGTGACCACCAACGTTAAGTCTAGCATGGTTTATGGTTATATGATAATTCGGTTTCCCTTACAGTACTCCCGTTCGGTTAAGATAACGCTAGGCCTACTTATTTGGGTGTAAGTTGACTTAAGGAAACTGTTGCTAGTGTGGTCACTCAAACTTTGTATTGACGTTGTGGTTGTGTTCTGTGAGGTTTACTATTAAAGTAACATTGTATTGTATTGTATCAGGACTGGTTGCTTCTGTTTCGCTTGCCAACCATGTACAGTGATCACCAATGGACAGACAGACAGATGCACAGATAGCACGAATAGAATACATATATGCCTCCTTTGCCAATACAGGAGCAGAAGTATAAAAATAATGTATATGACAAAATAATAATAATTAACGACGTGGTTGCCAGAGCATTCTCCGCAGCTGGCATTCCAGTCACACCAATGTCCAAAGAGCCAGCTGGTCTCAGCCGCACAGACGGAAAACTTCCAGATAGCATGACACTCATCCCATGGCGGGCAGGCAAGCCAGCTGTCTGGTACGTGACGGTCGTCTGTACCAGTGCCGTCTCATACTTGAATTCTTCCGCTCGCGAGGCGGGTGCTGCAGCAGAATTTGCAGCAAGCCGCAAAACGGCCAAATATGTCAGTCTGGCAGCAAGTCACTTATTTTTTCCGATTGCTGTCAAGACTCAAGGGCCACTGAACGAAGAGGCACGGCAGTTACTATGTGACCTTGGTTGGCGGATTTCGGCGTCCTCTGGCGATGACCGAGAGGTGAACTTTCTTTTCCAACATATTTCTGTTGTCGTGTAGCGCTTTAACTCTGTCTTGCTGCACGACAGTTTTTCTGTTGAGTACCAGCCGGATTAGAAACCATTCCAGCTTTATTTCTTTGTACTTAATTTTTTGACCCACCCTGGGAACTCAGTACCGGGGTTCAAATAATAATAATAATAATAATAATAATGTTAAGGTAACACTGTAACAAATCACTTCGATAGCATTTTATATTAACGAACTGATCAACTAATATTTGGTAGGCCTAATTCAGTAAACGGCAAGTCACAAAGCACGGTGAACACAAACTAGCGGTGATCCATCATGATAGTCTAAATATCTATTGCAACACTGTACATGTACTGTGAATTATGTTTGATTATATTATACAACTATAGACATGATAACAAGTTAACAACAGAAAAAACTGAATATAAATTAGTTTCCATGCAGAAAATATTACTGATTTGTAATAAAAATTCTCGTAATAAGCAATAAGACCAAGCATTAAGACTATGTCCAAACGGCTTCATACACATAATGTAATAAGATGTTATTACTGAAAATCACTTTTAAGCTTCCAAACACCAACATCATCAATTTTTTGCAATGTACACACTTCTTTCAACAATGCTTTAAATTTAGCAGTCAAATCTGAAGGAATACGTGTCCTAAATTGATCCAGAATTTCCTTCGTTGTTGCCTGGCCATCTACTGAAGCACCACATGCCACAAAATCACGAATGTCTTGCAGTAAATCGGCAATCTGTGGATCTGTATCCATGGCAGCGTCTTGAGTAGTTGCAGCATCATCACCGCGGCTTGGAGAACTCGATGAAATGAAAGCATTCTGTGACCTCATCCGTGATAGAAGTTCAGCAGAAGATTCAATGGCAGGTGTAGTTCTACGACCGGACTTCTTCAGTAGTGCTGAGCCATCAAATGTTGTCGACGATGTTGCGACAACAAAATTAGACTGCTGCAAACATGTTGTATAACGCGGTTTATGTTACAAATTGCAGTAAACAATTATGATCACTCATTACAAGCTAATCAAAAACCACAAACCATGCAGTTTATATTGTATGGTAAAGGTGAAAAAGGTCAGGACACTTGATATGCACCTCTTTGTAACAGAACCTTACTGCAGAAGCGCTCAGGTATGTTATGCATTGTCAAGGGATCACACAGTTTTACCTGTACACCCACACGTTTACCCACAAACGGAATAAATTTATATTTATTCACTTCTATCAAGCTCGAAAATAAAATACACATCACAGCATTAGCAAGGCATAATCTTATATCAAAAATCGTTACAATATAATATTATTTAATAAGTATCACTGTAATTTTATTTCCAGTCTATAACTACAGTATATAAGAAATAAATGGACAAACATGAAATCAATGAGTACCATACCTTTGACACTGTAGTGGGGAAATTATGTCCACTACCTTCAATGGCAGATAGCAAAGCAGGATTTTTCTTCTTCCCAAATCGTGCTCTGAAAAACATCACAGATGACAACCATCATCAGATAATTGCTGAAACATCTAAACGAACTCAATTAAGTAAATAAACATGTAAATAGAATTTTAAGTCCAACTTGATCAACACAAGTCTCCTGGCAATTGCATGCATTTGTACAAACAACTAAGCAGAATGCAAAAACACAAACATAATCAACAGGCAAAAAAACCCAAAAAAAAACACAAACCACCAGTCAGAACAACTAGTGACTTACAGCAGACTAAAATCAACAGAACATCCAGCTAAGAAAGGGAGCGGGTCTATTCATGGGACATCAATGCAATTACCAGTTATCACTGCTATTATTACAATACATTATAATACATTCTGAATCATCATGTGATGCTACTGGATATTAATTAACTGACAAACCAGTAGTATACATTTCTACCTGTGCATAAAAAAGGGATAAAAAGACTCATAAAATTCATGCTTGTATTGTACAAAACGTTTCCACTTTCCAAACTGACACAAAAACACATCATGTTGCCATATTTAGTTAAAGCACAGGCACTTCACGCTGGCAGCCACCTGCATCAAGGCATGTACCTGAGCTAATATGAAACATCTATAGAATGACATATACCTCGCAGGGTTACATCCATGTGTACCAGTCCATGTCAGAGTGCCGATCGACGTGTTTGAAAGACAATGCTGGCGAGACAAACGCAGAGCATGAGCAGCATCCCTTGCCACCCTCTTGGCCTCACACTCCACCAGTAGGTAGTCTGGGTTAGCCGACTGCATTATGTTATCATGCAGCATAGCACTATGCAGTCCTGACACATGCACAGTTGCAATACTTAGAAGATCATACACAAATTAGAGGACAAGACAATAACCTCATTACTATACTCACAGCCAGCAAGTGAGTTAATACATTATCGTCATAATCATCATCATCAGTTCTGCATAGCAGGGGAGGCCGTAGTATCATTCTAGCACCACAAAAATGATCAACTGCTTTCCTTAACAGAGCATCCGGGGAACAGTTAGAGTCTTGCTGGACAAGATCTAGCCATCTGTTCCTCAGACGACTGGGACGACGTTGCCGATACACATAGATCAAAACATACACAAATATATAAAATACAAATATTATCATACAAACTGTAAACCAGAACAATACAAAGATGAACTATGGTTACTGTCCATTCTATAAGAAAAATACTAACACGTTATTGAGTGATTCTTTTATGCCAACTCACCAGACTTTTTCAGCAGCCTCCGCAGTACATAGTCATCGTGTTCACTGTTGTGTGTCTCATCCACGGAGTCACTGTTTGGCTGATATACATTCATTCTGTCAATGTGCGATATCTTCTTACCATCGATAACTACAACAAGAATTTCATTCATCTTTCACAAGTGAAGTTTTTAAAAATTTAAAATAAGTCCATCTATTGCAGTGTAACTGCTGGTGTCCATCAATCTGTACCATAACGCAACAGCCTTGCAAAAAAGTTGGTAATGTAAGCATTCTGTAAAGGAAATACGACCTATCCTATTTCTGTCACAAAGCCGTAAGCTTCCACAACATATGATGGCCAATCGTAGCTGCTGTTATACGTTCAGCCTAAGTTTCGCCAATCACAGCGGCCAATATACATTGTGTTGCTAGGCAGCGGGCTGCAGACGACCAATAATGTGGAAGATGCTATGACACGAGAAACGATTTAATGGTACATCTGCTGCTTATGGTGCGTGCACAATATTTTAGGTAAGAATTCCATTCACTCTAGTGTTACTGTAGGGTGCGTTGCAGTATGTTTCAGTACGGTACGATGGTTACGGTGTGTTGTGGTGCGTTGATGATTGGTGGAAACCACCGGTAACCAACTAATGCTCAGCATTAATCCAAAAGTACTTTTATACCAAACACATGAGAAATGACCAATGATCAATCAGTTATCAGTAATAATGACGACATATTATTTTACAGCACACCAGCTGTTCTCCTTTTTTTGTGGTGTTTCTTCCGATGTTTCTTCTTGGTTTCAGATGACTTGAATATATCGGCAACATCTCGTTCGACTGCAGGAGCCACATTAGGCTCTACATGGCAAGACTCTTCAGGTGCAGC
>Ga0126335_1001560_pt1 | contig 12960 bp, 7 predicted proteins | sample OlaspJWI45metaG_FD_108409 | JGI IMG/M metagenome (GOLD analysis project Ga0126335, IMG submission 108409) | Marine gutless worms symbiont microbial communities from Oahu, Hawaii - Olavius sp. 1 OAHU.JWI-45 metaG | ecosystem: Host-associated > Annelida > Digestive system > Unclassified | place...
CGGGCCGAAAAGATCCCGGTTTATGATTTCAAAGAAAATAGGTTGCTTTGAGCGAATTGAATAATTCTATAGGTGGGTCAACTCGGTTGAGTAAAGGCGGGTCAGTTTAAATGAGCGTCAAGGTTGATGATGAGGTATTGGTTGAATTGTCAGAGCAGGCACGGGATCTAATTGGGAGTGTGCAGCCGGGCGGCATCAAGCGAAACGATGTCATGCGGCAAAAGATCAAAAATGGAATGAATGAGCTTAAGTCTGCAATTGACGGGGCCATCGAGGATATGCCCCGGCGAAAGATTCGGATGGTTAGCTGAGTGTTGGATATTCGGATATCGAACTGCGGTTGAGTAGCAAGTTTTGCGTTTTGGGGCATAAAAAATAGCGATTCCTAATAAATATGGAGTTGCTATTTTTTTTGTTTGTTTGATATCAAACCAAAAACCATTTAAAAATTTGGCGAATAATAGGGGCCACCAAAACACTTGGATTATCAGAAACAAGTCGTCATCTTTGAATGGGCAGCATTCCGGACGCAAAGGCTTAAATAATGCGGAATGTGTTAGAAATACTGGTTTAGCGGATATCTGAAAAAAGAGACCTCGTGAGAGGATTTACACCAAGAATTTTTTATTTTTGAATTCCAGTAAACACAATCATGGTGAAACGAATCCTGATTGAAAAAGGTATCAACAACCGGATGCACCGCGAGGATTACCATGTACTAATTTGGGCTTATTTCTGTAAGGGACTATATTTAAAGAAAAATCCAGCATAAAGGGTTTTGGAGACCCTGAAATCCAGCAATAGACTTGTACCTTACCGAATATTTGAAGAACGGTTATTATGGGATTTTACGTCTGTGGCGTGCTGATTTTGAGGATTATTTGAAATCAACTGGTAAATCTAAGTTGTTAGACTTTCGAACTAAACAGAAGTCGTTGCAAATCACAACGATTTATGGTTAGCTATCCCATTAATATTCTTGAATTAACAAGTTTGCAATTACCATGGGTAATTTTTTTACAATTTTCTACAAACTGTGACCGTATCTGACAATATAGTATGTTATTATCGACTCGCTGAATAGGATAGGATTTTTCCTAAACGTTACTGCCCTTTTCAATACATAAGGCTCAATGATGAATTTTACAGCTCAGTTTATAGATTTGTTCTCCGGATGTGGTGGGCTGTCCCTTGGATTAATGAATGCCGGTTGGCGAGGAATTTTCGCGGTCGAAAAAAGTCGTGACGCTTTCAAAACATTGAAGCACAATCTGATTCAGAAGGGTGATCATAATTTAGGTAAACCTCGATTCAGGTGGCCATCCACTCTCGATATTCAACCGTATGAAATAAAAAGTTTTATCCGGAAACACAAAGAGCTATTACACGAAATACAAGGCAAGGTCCAACTTGTTGCGGGTGGCCCCCCTTGCCAGGGTTTTTCTTTCGCCGGAAAACGAACTGGAAATGATCCACGGAACGAGTTGTTCAAATACCATCTACAGATAGTCGATATTGTGAAACCAGCACTAGTCCTCATGGAAAATGTTCAGGGGATCGAAATCGTCTTTGGAGTAGGCAAGAAAAAATCAAAAAGGAAACGTGGCAGACCCCGTAAAAGTTATGCTAGCCGAATAAAAGGAATGCTTGAAAAGCATGACTATGTTGTCCAACAACATGTTATCAAGGCATCGCGCTTTGGTGTTCCACAATACAGGCCTAGATATTACACTCTGGGAATAAGGAAAGACCTTCTATATCAGCGTGAAATGCCTGATTTTGGTAAAATCATGAACAAGGTTCGCTATATTTTTCTTGGTAAGCTTGGACTATCGTTGTTTAACCCTGTAACGGTAAGTCAAGCGATTTCAGATTTGAAAACCAAAGGGAAAATGATCGTTAAATGTATGGATCCAGAATCACCTCCTGGTTTTAAGGAAATCGTATATAACGGTCCGAGGTCCTGTTACCAGAAACTCATGCACAGGGACTTAAACGGGAGACCATTGAACAGTATGAGGTTAGTGAACCATCGCCGGGAAACAATATTGCGCTTTCAGTTGATACTTGATACTTGCCGTAAGGGTGTTGGACTCAGCGACGCTGACCGTGAAAGGCTTGGTTTACGTAAAACAGCTATTACACCTTTAGCTCCTAACAAACCATCTCATACACTTACAACACTCCCGGATGATTTGCTCCACTATGCCGAACCCAGAATACATACTGTTCGAGAAAATGCAAGATTGCAATCATTTCCAGATTGGTTTGAATTTCGTGGCAATTACACTACTGGAGGTGACAGGCGCGCTAATGAGTGCCCTCGCTATACTCAAGTTGGAAATGCAGTACCTCCGTTGCTGGCAGAGGCAATTGGGGAAGCACTTTTCATTATTCAAAAAGACCTTGGCGCTCGGAATGATCTGAACAAGTGCTCGAAGTAATATCGATAACCTAGGATTTATCGATGAATGGTAATAACGAAATAAATAGCTTTTTAGTTGATCTACTGAGCTTGCAGCAAGACGGGAAGCAAGCCATAAGTGCACCTACCAACTGGATCCAAGAGCCACTGCTTGAAGTGAAAACTGAGGTGGACGAGATTGTGGAGGAACTGCTTGAAGCGATGCTAGTTGGAAGTGAAGGAAACAAAACTGCTCGTTGGCACTTCTTTATAGGTTCACCTGGCAATGGCAAATCTGCTGCGATGGGTAAACTGTGTAGACAGCTCATGTTCCTCAAGGAGTGCCGTGTATGTGATGAAAATAATGTAACAATTGATGATCTTCCATCTACTGTAATTCCTTACGCAATTAATGTTTACGAGAATAACAACAAGTATTCCTCGGCCCAAATTGTACAAGACGCATCGGTTGTTCGAAATCCTTTTTCATCAGATATTGATCCGGCGACAGAATTGGTAGAAACGCTTAATTATGCTTGGGACAAAGGTATTTCACTTATCATTTGCACAAATAGGGGTGTGCTGGAAAAGGCCCACCGGGATAACCATACCAAAAAAGAGACCAATTCAAAGCCATGGTTCAAAATTCTCTCTGCAATCGTCTTGGCAAATACTTCGCTAAAATCAACGATTGAAAAACCGTTTGATTTTAATGGTAAGAAAACGGTTTTCAGCAGGGTATTAGTTGGTTTCAGTCACCTGGATAACCGCAGTCTGCTCATGGATCGAGATACATTTAACAAGCTACTCTCTATTGCAACGAGTCCAGATCACTGGGAATTATGCAATTCATGCTCTGCTGCTGATATGTGTCCTTTCAAAGCAAACTGTAGTTGGCTTCTAAATGAAGAAGCGAGAGCTGGGTTTCTCAAGATTTTAACAAGAGCTGAGGTCATGTCGGGCCAAGTCATAGTATTTAGGGAGGCTTTAGCAATCATATCGCTTATTCTTGCTGGATGTCCAAGGGACTATGGTGAACGCCATCCCTGTGAATGGGTTCAGGAGACAAGGGCTAATAATGATATCTATTCATTGGCTGTTCGACGTATTTATATGTGTCTTTTCGCCTCTTATTCACCACATGGGTTAGAGTATGAGGATATATTGCGTAGAAAGCAGCTAAATGCCTTGCGATGGCTTTTCGAAGTGATGGATGAAGAGAATACTCAGGCCCGGGGAGCTATAGAATGCGTAATCAAGCCTAATCCCCCTTCAACTGATGTGGGCGTTAAGCGTATTTTAGGGGCACAGGGGATTCTCGCAAACCTGGATCCTTGCATGGAAGGACTCCCGTCGGAATTTTATCAGCGCTGGGATAGTGATTATGAAGCTGTAATCGATTCTGCCGGTGATCTGTTTACAGAAATAGAGTTAACTTGCCTCTTGGTTTGGAAAGAACTTGAAGAATGTCTTGAATTAGCTTCTGAGTACTCGGGAAGCGAGGCACATTGGGCTTTGCGTCGTTGGAGCAGTAACTTCCTATTGCATTTTGGTGCACTGTTTGAAGGACTCTCGGCATGGTCTGAAGAGTTGGACGATTTTGCAGGATTACTCGAACTGATTAGGACTGCACCCGAAAATCGATCTTCTGAACAAAAACGTAGTATAAGAAAGCTTAACATTTTGATCGAAAACCTTCTAAACACAGTTGCAGGGAATCAGGAGGAAAGCTCGGTACAGCTGTCAGAGGCTGTTACGCTTTCAGGGTTATGGGTTCGTAATAAACTTAAGCCAAAGACAATAGCCAATGAAGAATCTGGAAGCGTTTCTTTGGCTGTTGAATTTGAAGGCGGGGAAAGGGCAAAGTTCGCAGCCCCAATGTATTTATGGTTGACACGCCGGGCTGGCGGGAAGTTAGACCCCAGATGTTTTCCTCAAGAACTGCTAACCGGGGCAATCGATGCGAGAGTTCGGGCTGCATCCAAGGGTAAATATGCATTTGAGAACGATGAAGTGGAGTTGGTTATCAGATTAGACAATGATGAGCTATTCAGGCTTATCAGGGTTGAGGGTGGCGAGGTGGATGTGAGTCATGAATGATCCCCTTTACATGCAAAGCCAGTACAGGACAACGAATGAACCGAAAGTCCATCCGTTAATTAGGAAAAGTTTTGTTTTTGTTCCATCTGCTGGTATGAGGCTTGCCCCGGAGATCCTGCTTCTAGAGTTAATGAGAGAAATTTTCTTTTCAAAGCACTATGGAGAAACCACCGGCGCACGAAATTTAAACCCGGATGAAATGGACGATGAACGTCGCTATCGTTTCCCTGATGAGGAACGTGCTGTTCTACATGCTTTAAGAGGTAGGCGGAAAAAAAGCAAAAACTCAATTGCTCAAAGGTTTTATGCACCGGCATACCCTAGTCTTGCAGCATCGGGATGGTTAAGGAAAAGAGGAGAACGCGTTATTTGTAACTTCCTATTTTCAGGTCCAGTAGCTCAGTATTTCTGGGGAAGGGGGGCAAACACCGAGGATGGAAAAAAAAAACAACAAACTTTCGCAGAGGAATTGCAGAACGCATTAATCGGTAAGGAGTCCTGTTTCGATGACCAACTTGAAGGCAAGGAAATTCTTGCAGCAACCCTCGGGCCTGATGCATTTATGATCGATCCACAATTGCCGCTGAGAAACATATTGGAAAAAACGACTTACTCTGACACGGTAATCAGGACTGCCCATGATGAGTTGGCAGAGCGAATCACTCAAGACTTGTTGGCAATCTGTCATATCGAGGGTGCAATTCCTCGTATGCAGTGGATGTATCTATTGATGACTTTTCTTCGCTTTGCTCTTCCTATGTGGTTGCTCGCACAGATGCAGATTACCAAATATCTCCACGGTTGGCTTTTAGACGCAGTTGATAAGGGGCTTATCGTAGACGATCCTGAGATAAGGCGAAAGATAGAATCACGAAATCATAACCTTTTGCATCCGACACTCACGGCAACGCGTGAATTGTTTGAGCAAATAGAAAGCTTCATGAAATGCCGAGTAGAACTGAATATTCTCATATATTGCCTGGAACAAGTTAGACCAGAGCAAATTAAAGGAAAAACAATTACACATGATGGAACGATCTCGAACACGTTGAGTCTTGAACAATTGATATTTTTGGCCAAAAATGCTTCAAATGATATTAAAGGCTCACAGCGCTTTAAAGATGTCGCCCAAGGTTTAAATATCAGGGCATTTTTAACCCGGGAGGGTGAGCAATTTGCAGTATGGCGTAATCCTTTAATGAAGGGTCAAGGCAAAAATATTGATGAGTTTTATCGTGTTTTATATAAAGCTGCACTTGGCGACGAGGAGGGGGGGTATCTCCTTACCCCCGAAGGGCGAGGCACAACGCGCGGTTTTCGTGTCTTTCCAGGCCAGCTTCTACTAAAAACGATAACGTTTCTGGCGGCTAGGAATAAATGGAGCGATCCGTCTAAAGGGGTAGCTGGAAAACTAATTCTTCAAGATGTAGAAGAGCTTTTCGCGCAATATGGTATTAACTTTTCAACTGCTGCCGACGCAAGACCTCTTCTTATGACACAATTACAGGCAATGGGACTACTTACCGGAAGTCCAGACGCTGGTAGCAGCGTTGATGTTGCCTGTCCGTACTGAAGACAAGGTAAACACTGGAATGAATAAGCTTGTAATATCATGTATCCTTAGTGGATTGATTGAGCAATATTTTCACTCAGCAGTCGAGGGGGGTAGGGATTGCCGCTTACTCGTTCCAGGTCTTACAAAAAAGATTGGAAAACAGGTTCATCGTTGTTTAATCGAGAAGGGTATCAAGTCATATCTCGTCATAGGGTCTGAGGAGAAACCCAACGAATCAGAGCATATGCTTCGGGCTGTTGGCTTAACAAGTAAGCGCATAGGATCTTTTGTCGCCATCGTTAATCCTGGCCAGCTAGCGCATATTCAGGATTCAATTCGGGGATCCGGCGGAACTATCCGCTCATTGACTTTTTCAGAGGAATGGCCGTGGATAGACGACGGCAGTGAACCCTTTAGATTCGATGGACCTGTCCTCGAGGCATTAATCCAATTTTGGTCAGGTGATCCTGAGAAACAAAATTGGTTTCGTGAATTTGTAATAAAAGGGTTGTTGGAATATACCCGATCAAACTCAAGACGGGCAAAAATTCTTCTCGAAGACATTATCGGGTCATTTGACCCTACCAAGTATCCCGAAATAACCGATGTTAGGCAAAAGCTTTTATACTATGCTGGCGTACCGCGTTTTTTTGGACAAACTCCCGAAGTCCAAAAGGTTATTCAGCAAACTCTTCGCCTGTGCAAAAAGATTGTAAACCATTGTCAAAAGGAAATGGATGCCCGGAAGAACGCAAGAGGCATGATTGAAGAAATCGTCGAAGTAGATGAACGTGATAATATCAAAGCTTCTTTAGATACATTTCTTGATGGTATTGGGGAAAGTACAACTCTTGATCTTGGAATCCTGGCATTCCATGGTTGTTGGGGCACAGATAGATCTAATACAATTCATTGGCGCAGACTTCACGCAGAAAGACTGACCGATCTTTTCGGTGTTAGAGAACGTCAAAAAGCAGAGGTATCCTATGTCATTGAATGCCCGCGTGGAATCATTGCAGAAGACGGTAAAAAGCTTGCTACGTTCGTAGGTGAACTCGTCAATCTGACCGTCAGGTATAGGATACCAGAAGACCAGTTTATCTCCGGCCAATGGATGATAAGGATACTGAATAGACAGCGCATTACGAAAGAGCAACAGATAAATGAATTTGAGGGAGAAGTTCAGTTGGAGTTTGACACTGCTGCATGTGCAACTAATTTTTCCCGAAAATTACCGATTCGTATTGCTCTCGTCAATGATAATGATGTGGAGGCATATGATAGGCTCGAATTGAACCTTTGTGGAGAGGATCGCCAGGCATTTGCTGTCGTCGATCCAGATTTTGAGGTTATAGATGCATCACCTGAAAACGAAGAAGAAATCCCCGACAAGAAGATAACGGTTGATAGGCCGGTCCACGTGTATCTTTTTAGTCACGCTGAGAACAATGTTGGCCTATCCGATGAAAATGATGATGAAATCGACTTAATCAAAACAGAAGTGCCTGGAATATGGCGCTCGACACAGAGAACTGATGTTAGCAACATTCCAAGTGGCATAGCAATTAGAATATGTAGATTTGGCACATTTATCGCAGTTTTATGTTTTGAGGCTGGTGATATAGAGAAAGGCGAATATACGTTAGAGGATGAGATAAGAATAGCAATATCAGGTGGCAGTGAGAAACGGCTAAAGGACCTAACTGACCTGTTTGAAGGAAAAAGCACAGAGCCGTATCCTGCATTGGGGCAAATAGATGACTCAAGCCGAAGGAGATCAACATTAGCCCAGTTTATGACTAATCCGAGGGGCTGGCGACCACTTTTGACAAATCTACTTGTTCCAGATCATAAGTCGTCAGGGTCATTAGGAGATTTTATTCAATATTTCGGACGTGTTGAAGGAGAAGCATTTAAGACACTGACCTTTTCGGATGAGGCTTTATCGCTACTCAAAGACTATTCTAATACAAGAGATGCTATTCGACAGGAAATAGATTCTTTCCTCAGTACGAGCTCAACAATTATAGAGCACCCAATGTACGCTTCTCACCCGGTTTTCGTACACCAAAAAGCTGCTCAAATGGAATCTCTACTCAAAGGTTATCTTGATGTATACCGGAAAATACTTGTTTATGCTGATGATAAACAGGATGGTCTCGAATGGAGCCAGCTTTTTGTTCTCACTCATCTTGATTGCGTTGTCCATTGGGACAATAGTCGGCTGAGAAATGCGATTTATCTAATCGGACCATGGCACCCGCTTGTATTGGCTAAACGTTTCATGGTACAAGCAGCCCTTTTTTCTCGTGCATACCGGGTTCTAAAAGTAAAAGACGGTAAAACCTTCAGACATCTATCATTCTTGCTTGGCGGAGTGCAAGGTTTCAGATGGGGACTCGGGATGTCTGCTGACGATAGACTGATTGAGCCAACACACGTGATAGTAACATCTGACCCAGGGTGGCATCTTGCCCTAAAGAAAAACACACCTGAGCTAGCAGCCAAAGAGCTATATGGCGCTCTTTCTGACATAACAGATGTGCTTAGGCAAAATTATGGCATAGTTGTTATGGTGGGAACTGGCAGCAACAAGACATTAGCAGTGACTTGCCTATCCAGCTATCTTCGTGCATTTCCTTCGCGACGCTCTATTGGCATAAGGGTTCGGCGTGGATATGAGGATAGTGATATACTGAGGAACATAGATGATTACATTCACACTGACGAAGGAGCAACGGAAATAGGAAAGCAGTTGCCAGGTGGTATCCGGCTATACTTCGAGGAGCAGATTAAGAGCGAAATTGATGCACGGTGGATTGACCCGCCTCTTTATGTCTACCGATTCGAGGATGACGAGGAATGCTTAGCTGAAACCTTTCCTGATATTTATATGTTACCTCCAGTAAATGAATTTTCATTTAAAAGCGCTAACAAGAAACATCACTTACCCCGTGGTGCTGGGCGTGAGGCGGTATTTAGTAAACGGTTGGAATGGCTCACAGAAGGGCAGTTCCAGATTCCTAAAAGTATAGCTTACGAGTGTGATATTCCGAAAGAACAAGGAGATAATTTCGGAGGGGCATTTAACAATGTAATTTGCCAAATTGGATCCATTGCTGGGAAACATATAACCACGGTATGTACCGTTGATCTTCCTCAACGCCTCAGTTCACCCTGGGCGGTAATACCTGGATACTCAATAGATCCAGCGATTCTTGTAAAATATGTTCGGGATGGAGCCGACCGGGAAATTCAAGATCGAGCATTATGGGACTATAAGTTGGATGTGACCGGAAAAGGCAATTCTTACTTTGTGCTTTCTACCATTCCTAAAGGCTACGAAGTTGCGGTGAATGGATTTTTTGAGCGAGAAGATATTGCACGTGATTTCATCGCTGAACTCGGAAGAATCGGTATTGCAATAGGAGGTGAAGCCCTAAAGTCCGGGCGCCACGCGCTTGGGGTTATTGGACTCATCGGAGCTGTTCGGCTTTTAGTTGGAAAAACGAGCAATGGTCTAACTCCTATCAACTGTTCTGCCAACATGGCCGGTTTCCTTTTACCTGTAGATTCCTTTACATCATTCTTTGGGAAGGGGGGGCCGGTAGAAGGGAAAAGAACGGATTTACTGGCAGTCCAGCTCGTTTTGCCAGAAAGTGAAAATTGCAAAATTCGCATTTCTGCTTGTGGTGTAGAATCAAAGCTTGTATCAAAAAAATATGGGCTTGAATTAGCACGATTAGCTTTGGAGCAGGCAAAAACAACTGGTGATGAATTTAAAGCACTCGTCGAAACCAGTCTTAAGCAAGGAGCAATGCCAGAAAGATTGGCGCTTTTAGAAATGCTAAAATTCGGTCTGCGTATAACAAGCCCAAGTAAGCCGTCCAAAATAGATAATTGGATAAATATTGAGAGGGTAATATACAATGCAGTCCTTCAAGGAAATTATGAATACTTGGACGCGAAATATAATGGACTGCTTGTTTCAACCGAGGGCGGACTTCGTGGAGTTGCAGAACATATTGTAATGGGAGAGGGGCTTTGGGTACGTTTGACGAAAGGACATTGGCCGGGTATATCTGATACTCTTCAACTGGAAAACATTCGGCAGGTTTTGTGCAAACTATTTAAAATTCCAGTTAATTCATCATTATCCCCTATTTTGAAACCAGAATCACCTCCATTAGCTGCACCTACCCAACCCGAAGAAAAGCAGAATGCAGTGCCGGATGTTCCTTATATTATAGAAGAAGAAGGTAATGTAACTGATTCAAGTGTTGAATCTCAGGAAGTTACCCAGTCAGCAGATGTATCTTCCGGTAAAAAGACGGATGCTCTCATTGATCGAATACTAATAGGTGTTGATCAGAATAGAAGCGAAATATATTTTGATCCACAGTCTCCTGTTGATCCATTGGACAATATGAATGTAATGGTCACTGGTTCGTCAGGCACTGGAAAGACACAATTTTTAAAATACTTGATTTGCCAAATCCGGGACCAAGATAAAAATGTACTTGTCCTTGATATGAAGAATGATTTCGCTAGTGACGAAAACTTCTGTGAAAGGGCGAGGCTTGATAGAATATTTGTTGCATTTGATGGTTTACCACTTAATCCACTGATTCCTTACCCAGTACCTCACCCCCAATCTGGTGAACTTTTCATCCAGTGTGCACAATATATCGCCGGTGTGTCATCAGTCCTTAAGCGAACGTATGGTTTAGGTGTGCAACAGCAAGCTGCTGTAAAAAATGCTATTGTTTCTGCATTCACCACTGCCGGTATTACAACAACAGGCTATTTTCCATATACTGATGATCTCAGCTTCCCAGATTTCTCTAATGTTGGGGATTACCTTGAGGATGACAATCCAAATGCATTCAACCGTTTAGATCCTTTGTTTACACTTGGACTTTTCCGACCAGAATTTCGAAGCCAGTCTTTCCATGGACTTGTTAATAAGGCAGCCATATTGGATTTAAGTCAGATTCCCAGCGATGAAATTAAGAATGCACTTGCACAGCTTATAGTTCTAACTTCTCATGCATACTACAATGCCCAACCCCATTCTGGATATATTCGTCAATTCTTGATTTTTGACGAAGGACATCGGGTATTGAGCTCGGAATATATGCTGAGACTGGTAAGAGAGTGCCGTGCCTATGGGGTAGGAACTATTCTTTCCTCGCAGTATCCTTCCGATTTTCCGAGTGATATATCGGCATCAATGTTCACCAAGATAGTGCATGGTAATGGCCGTGATGCAGAAAGGGTCAAGGAAATAGTGCAGTTGCTCGGTTGCGGAGGAAAGGAAGGGGATATCGCTAGCTTAGGAAGATTCCAGGCTTTTGTAGATAATCGGCATTATCCGCACACGCTTTTACGCACGATGAATTATCCGTTATACCTCGTATGGGCTAAGCTCAAAGAGTTGGGTGAAGCAGCTCGAAATGAGTTATCACAGGCAGAAGGACTTGATACGACAAAACTTCCAATCGGAAACCTCCTGCAACAATTAGAAATAATGGGACTGGCGGAAGAGAGGGAAGGTCGAGTGTTTATTTTGTAAGGAATTTTAATCAATTCATGTTGAGAAGGTCGCCAAAAAAAGGGTCACGTGCTAATAGATCGCAGAATATAACTGACCATCGGATTCATAGCCCTCAAAAGCTTGCAAATTTTAGAGTCAAATTGCTAAGATGGTATGAAAAGCATGGGCGAAAATTCCCGTGGCGCAAAGCGTCCTTAAGCAAATACCAATACGTTATTTCCGAAATATTGCTTCAAAGAACTCGAGCGGAGACTGTGGCAACCTTTTTCCCGCGTTTCGTCGCTGAGTTTCCTTCGTGGAAGAAACTCGATTCTTCAAGTGTTGCACGCCTTCAAATTTATCTCCAACCGATAGGCCTTTGGCGCCAGAGGGCTTTGTCGATGCGAGCACTTGCTAAAGTAATGGTCAAAAGGAACGGACGATTACCGAGAACTCGCGATGAAATCGAAGCGCTACCCGGCGTTGGGCAGTATATTACCAATGCGATTTTACTCCTGTGCCATGGTGAAGCACAGCCCTTGCTTGATGGCAACATGGCAAGGGTATTGGAAAGAGTATTCGGACCTCGGAAACTTGCAGATATTCGCTATGATCCATACCTTCAATCTCTTGCATGGGAAGTTGTACAGTGCACTAAGTCAAAAGAGATAAATTGGGCCATACTTGATTTAGCTGCCAATGTTTGCCTCTCACGAAATCCACACTGTTGTGACTGTCCTATTAATTCCATATGCAGTTATGCTATTGGACAGGATTCTCTTTAACAAAACAGAAAAATTCAGCTTGAATCACCATACTCAGATACTAACAACTGAGTACAGGATAATTGACAAATCTTTGATAAAAAGCGGGGAGACACGATGAACAAACTGGAACTTATCGCCACGTTGAAGGATGAATGTCAAATTTCGAAAAAAGAAGCCGCTGCCGTTGTCGATATTTTTTTTGATCAAATCTCGACGGCGCTTGCTGAAGGTGACAGAGCTGAAATCCGTGGATTGTGCTCTTTTTTTGTTAAGGAATACGAATCCTATCAGGGCAGGAATCCGAAAACCGGGGAAATAGTTCGGGTGGCTCCCAAACAATTGCCATTTTTTAAGGTTGGGAAAGAATTGAAAGAACGGGTGGATTCTTGATTAATGAAATCTACAAATGTGCTAATCTTAAGGGTAATGAACCGCCCCGGGTTTTCCGGAGACCGATTTAGTTGAGTCCGACCGCCATGGGTAGCGTCAAGAATCTTTCGCACTTTTGATTTGGTGGCCCATCGGTTAAGCTGCGACTTCTTCTTTTTTAAGTTCCGTTAGCAAATTCATATTCAGATACCGTCGTGTTCCCCAGCGA
>Ga0126335_1001561_pt1 | contig 12959 bp, 8 predicted proteins | sample OlaspJWI45metaG_FD_108409 | JGI IMG/M metagenome (GOLD analysis project Ga0126335, IMG submission 108409) | Marine gutless worms symbiont microbial communities from Oahu, Hawaii - Olavius sp. 1 OAHU.JWI-45 metaG | ecosystem: Host-associated > Annelida > Digestive system > Unclassified | place...
ACCCCCAACCCTTTGGGTAACCCCAAGATATTTTATTTCTATGCCAGACGCAATACAAACACCCCCTCTCTTCGAACAGAACCCCCACCGCCGCCCCGGATAAGCTCCACTTCCCGGGTAACGTACGCAACAACGGACTGTGGACACAGGCGGAGGCATACCCATCGACGGCTTCCCGTCGACTTCCATCATAGTTTGTTGAAGCAGTTGCGCGGCCAGGAAATGCAGAATGGGTTCTTGCATGAAGCATCAGTTTCAAGGAGTACAGCCTATGCACTCCCTACACGCAGACTATTCCGCCTGTAGGCTGTAGGATTTTGCCCAAGAATCAGCTGGTTTGTAAAGAAAGCTCACGGTCAGCAAAAATCCAAAAACGCAGGCGGTTTGGTATGAGTACAAGAACCTCAGCTATCGCTGACATGCCGCCCGACGCTTGTACGAACGCATTCGCCAGAGGCCAAAAAGCAAATGTGAGAATAACGTATTCATAACGTATTACCAACATTTGACTTCAATGAGGGGAATCCCCTTGAGCTATCGAGTTCATATCTGGTACAAGAAAACAACAATGGCTGGGCTACAATCTGGTGAAGGTCGCATGATGATCGACTCAGTCGTTTGGGTGCAATACATCAACGTGACAGACACACGTACACACAGACAGCCACGTCGCCATAGCAACAGCCACCCTAACGCACTGCACCGGGCGGCAAAAAAGGCAACCTTGTTTCGTTTTGAGTTTGATTTTTCCGTTTTATTCTATTTCTTTAAATACCTGCAGTTTCATTTATACAGTTATAGGTTAGCTAAGTTATTTTAAGTCACCTTTGAGAACTTCGTTGATGTAGCACCGCAGGTAGTCAACGCGGTCGTAATCCTCGGTCGTTCCTGTACTGTCTGAGAATCCATTCTCTGTAATGTAAACCGGTGGGTTGTCATAATGATCTCTCAGCCAACAGAGTGTGCGACGCATCCCCCACGGTACAACGTACAGCCATGCAGAAGCCCCTCTGCACAGAATTTATGACACTAGTTTTATGACTTAACAGTAGACGAACTCGTAATCAAACCGAAACTACAGAGTGGTCCAAAAAAGTGAGAACCGGTCACCTTTTTACCTCCAACTTTGTCAAATCTTAGCCGATTTCCGAAACCCTGTCACTGCGGCAAAGAGTAAAAAAAATTCCAATAAGAATCATGTAACACGTCCCGCCATACCTTAAATATATTGCTACACTACCTTGGGAAATGGTAGGAATCCATTTTCACGCTGTATTACAAAAGATGTTACTTAAAAGCGTATCATGTGTGTTAAAAATTAAATGTTTCATGTCATATGGCTGTATAGACACTGCTACTGTCGCGACAGTTACTCTTAGTGTCCATTATATGCCGCAGACATGCTCAAAGATGCCAAAACCACTCATCAATTGCACTGTCAAATGTGTCAATAATGCCTTGCAGCTGCACGCCATACCCGTGGCTAAACTTGCTAAAGAGTAATTTAGTGGTGGTCACATCGAACCTGGCGCAATGTGGCGCATGAGCCAAAGAAGCCGCATTAGTGTACTGTGCAATGGGCAGAATTCCCCCCCCCCACATCCCTTCCCCACAAGGGAATCGAGATTCGAGACCGCCATCTTATACAATGTGCCCCAATCCCCAAGAGTATCACCCCAAACAAGACCTCGATCCGTTCAGCCATTTCTGATGGCGTAGGAACGTGTCAGATTGACAGACATCAAAGCAGAACATAGAAGAATGTCAATAAATACGTCTGTCAATTTTGTTGGGTGAGATGCGATCACGTGGTCAGTTTATGAGCTAGAGCAGAGATGGAAGCCGGTCGGGTACCGGCGCCGGATGCCGGTCGGCTTGGATCAGAGTCTTTTGACAGGTGCTAGTTAGAAAAATTAGGTAAATTTCAGTTTCAGAACAAAGTTCTTGTCCAAGAATATCGACTGCAAAAGAATACTAAGTATAAAAATAAATCGTGCAAGTTTCTGATTTGTGTCATGTTTTTATGTTCCTTGTGTGTCTTGGTAATAATTCTTAATTTCATGTGTTGCATTGGACTCTGTTCTAATTGTTTTAGTTACTGGGTAGCCCACAAGCAGATCATTTGCTCTTTGGGAACTACCCGTCGCACCACATTTACTATACACTGTGTTCATTCTTTTGCTTTTGAACCATACCTGCCGTTACCTGCCCAGCCAAAGACTATCCTCATTTTCCGACCCCGGAGTCCGGCTGAGTTTACAACTGTGAACAAGTGAAGAATTCAAACCGTTTCCAAGAGGGATCAGTCTCCAGCAGCACGCCCAACAATCCAGCTTGTGACACAATCTCTTCAGCACTGGTCGGCGTGAATTTACTCACGAGGCGCGTTGTGTAATGGTTCAGACCGAAGAAGTCCGACGTTCCTGGTAGACAGACTTGTTCAAAGTACTGCCGGTCAGTAAAAGTGAACGTAGGCTAAGTCTCAATTGTACCCATCGAAAAGTAAGAGTACTTTCGTTCTTTTCAAGTAACTGAAGTGAAAAGTAACTTTTGCGAAAAAATACTTTTTTCATTTGCTGTAAACATTTCACCATTACTTGCCAGTAACACAGTACAATGCTGTAAACCGTCTACTCGGTACAGAAACCACAAATCCGAGTATTTGTGAACTCAATGGGCGATCATGACGCTACACACGGTAGGCCTACATCGCCAGGGAGGAAGACATTTTGCACCAAACGACGGAAGAGATGGTGCAAGTCGACATACTATCCAGCATGACATCAAATCTCGGGATTGTAGCATGACCTTTCTTCTTCAAAAAAGTTGCTTGTAACGATCGACACGTTTTAAAAGGTGACAAAGTAAAAGTACAAGTAAACGGCGAAAAAGTTACTTCATTACAAGTAAAAAGTACTCTTGCATTGGAGTACTTCGTTACTTTAAAAAGTAACTAAATGTTCTCAAGTATTGTAACACGTTACGTTTCCTGCATAACTGGACAAGTCTGCTGGTAGACCACAAAGGGTGGAAAGGTACTTGTCAGTTTTTTCACCTGTAGGGTTAGAGTGAGTAAGTAACGGTAAAATTAAATCGGGTGGAATCATCGACAAGTACCAGTGGCAGTCAACTCGTCCCCCCATCAAATGTGTGCGTGTAGAGGCTTAATGTCCCACTCGACACTTTATAGGTTATTTCGAGGATGATTTTTACAGGCCAGGTGACCCAACCAACAGCGTCAAAGCACTGAAGGAAGCACTGAGATAAGCTTCAATCCCACAAGAAGCACTCCATCGTGTTACAATATGAACTGTAGGCAACCGCCTCTATGCTATTCACAGCGTAAGGGTCCCAGTGTGATAAAAACCCAATCTGCTGGACCTATAAGCTGCCTAGAACATCGTGCAACAAGAGCATTGCACTGTACTATAGTAACTAGAGCAGCTGTGCTAATGTTTCCGCTTTTACTCTAGACCGTCATCACTAATCAGATGAGGCTGCAGAGGTTGAGGGGTGGTCTCCACGTCAACTCATTAGTGTTAGAATTACGATTTGTGCAATGGTTAGAGTTAAGATGATGGTTAGGCCAGCCTTGGAGACGAGCTGACTTGGCGACGAGTTGGCTGTAAAGATGCAACTTTCTGAAAATAAATGAACCAAAAACAAATATTTAAAAAATTTCTAAAAACACACCGAGGTAATCTCGGTTGTTGCCTTCGTCCAAACAGTCATTACAAAGTTGCGTTAAATTTCACCGAAAATTTGGTTATCTGGCGTCATGACATGACACAGACTTACATCTCCTCGCTCTCTTGGTAGACGGTACATCGACATTCCAGTCAAACAGTGGAGGTCTATCATGTCTAAGGATGTACCGGACAGCGATTTTCACTATCCGACCAGAACCGAAATTTACCAAATACCGGATGTTGACGTAAGGACCGTACAACACACTGACAACTGAGCTGAGTCTACTATAACTACACCGTCTGAGTGAGTACTCAGTAGCTTGGGGACCGTACTAGTTTGACTTGGACACCCAGACTGCTACATGAGTGGAGTCACAAATTTCATGTTTGACCTTGTGATGTCCTAGTTCAAATCCAGGGGGCAGCAAAAGAGGCAACAAAATAATAAGTAAGTAAAATTATCTGGTTTCATTATCCGGTTTCTTGACTGTCAGGTACCAGAACCGAAACTGGATACAAGTGGATATAAGGTATGTCCCTAAACATGTCCCCTCCCTCTCTCCCTATTGCTGTGAAAAGGAAAATATCCACCACGGGTTTGGCAGTGACGTAATTATAACTGTAACAGTTAATTGAGAATCCAGTTAAATACTGGTATTATCAAATACTGACGAATGTGAAAGAACAACAACACAAACTGCCGCTCTGGGCTGTCTGAGTTATGAAAAACTTCTACTTAAAAATCTCTGAGAATCACGAGGCCCCAAATGACATTTCTGCAACGACATAAGTGAAACAGCCAGTTTACCTCGATTGTACCTTTTGTCCTCTTCACTAAACTCCGGCAGTAGAGAATGCTCGAGTTGCAAGATCTTGGCAGCCTCAGCTAGACGAGTTTTCATGACATCAGGGTAGTCACCGTTACCAAAGATGGGATTACAAAACCACCCAGTGGTCATCTGTAATGCACGTTCTGCTGCCTCAACATCATCTGAATTGGAAGCATCTTTGGGCTCGGACCAACTGACGTTGACTGTGATTCCAATCTTCCCTGAAAGTTTAAACATTATACAGATTATGCCTGATGCTACAGGCATCATGCGAATTTGTTGACCCAAAGTTGTCAAATGTTGAAGGCCCTTGACAAGTGTGGGTCAACAAATTTGCATGATGCTCACGGTATGTTTTGTTATATCATGATATGAAATGCAAAAAATCAGCTGTGAGCCTGTGAGAGGCATTCTATGCATTGAATCACTATTTCGAATCTGGTATTTCCAATACTGCACCCTGCTAGTCGCGATTTATTAGCCGCATTTTCCGACTTGCAGTCATTCACCAGAAAGCAGCTCTTGACACTGACCGACACTTACCTACACCTCTCCCATTTGACGCCCTCAGCGACAGGAATCCTCTCGAGCTATCGGGCTCATAGTTGGTACGGGAAAACTAGAATGGCCGGACTACAATCTGGTGAAGGTCACATGATAATCGACTCAGTCGTTTGGGCACAATACACCAACATGTCAGACACACCGACACACAGACAGCTACGTCACCACAGCAATAGCCACCCAGCAAAAACTGAACTGTTCAAATGAGCTTGCTAAATTTCAACCAAACTGTTCGCGCCTGCGATTCAATGCCAGCGTAGACATATGACGCCTCACAGCTTGACTATTACTACTACTGCTACTACTATTTTCTGTTAGATTTTAGAGCACTTTACAAGTTTACTTACTTACTTATAAGCCTACTCTTGAACTCACAAGGTTCACATGGGGCAACAAGTAACCTGACTGTGTCGGTCTGAAGTCATCATGGTACGTATGCCAGACACGAGCATGAGCGCATATGACGGTGTGCGCCGCACGGAACAAGCCGTTGAGATCCTGTATGCCTGGAGCCAGCACTCCACAGCCATAGCCGAAATACGTGAAGATCAGCGGCTCATTAAATGTTATCCACAATTTTACCTGCACGACAGACACAACAGTGCACTTTCACTCGTAATTTTACAAAGAAAGACAAAAGTAAAGGTAATGGTAAGGGAGAACACTTGTTATGGCGCCTCTTTCAATCATCAATCAATCATAGATATTCATAGTGGTCCAAGTAATGAAATGAAGGTGGGGGAATGATTTAACTGGGATCGATGATAATGTCAGTAAACAAGGCCTAGAAAAGAAATGTTTTCAGATGCTGATGGAAGTGTACATTTACTTTCCGCTGCAGTACTGTCAGCACATTAGAGGTTTTCTTAAATGATATGCGCTATATAAATTCACGTTTTACTTACTTTTACTTACTCACTTACTTATTGTCCGAAACTGTACTTTCCAGTAGCAGAATGCCAGTAGTACCTGTAGGGCCTATTATCAGTGCCAGTTGGTTGTTGGCCACATAATTACAACTATTCGCACCAGAGGATGCCGAGTATCGCCTTTGATTCCTCATATCAAAGGCCTCCAGTTTCGCTATATCAGCTTTCAATAGTGTCCATATTTCACAAGCATATAGCAGTGATGACAGGACACACGAATTGTAGATGCGAAACTAAGTAGTGTTAGTGTGAACAGAACCCCGGTGGGTAACCCCAGAAAAACCCCTGAGTAAATCCCAGCGATGGACACCATCTGAAGGAGTGAGCTTCGGAGGAAGCTAACATCATTTAAATGCATCTTTGTTAGCTACAGAAAACTGCAGTCTAATACATTACCAACAAAAATGTAGAAATGTAGATATTTACCCTGTCACCAAATCGTGTAAAACAGAGCCGAGCAAAATCATCAAAATACTGGACCAGTTTATCGTTGGTCCAGCCACCGATGTCCTGCAATGCCTGAGGCAGATCCCAGTGGTAGAGAGTAACAAAGGGCTGGACATCTGCCTCCAGCAAGCTATCAATCAAATTATTGTAGTAGGCAATGCCCTTCTCGTTGACCAATGATGTCGTCCCATCAGGCAGTAGCCGCGGCCAGGAAATTGAAAACCGGTAATGAGATAACTGCACATACGTTACACGTACATACATACAATGAATCATCTAAATGGCTAACAAGTGGCCAAAGTAATTTCAAGAAGGCCGCGAAGAATTTGTGGGGAATATGGGGACCCTCATCTGACATAATGTTCTTTGGGTCCCCAGGAATTTCCACCCCAAGCAGGATCTCAGCCCAATCAGCCTGTTTGAGCAGCGATGATACGTGAAGCCAGTAATGGGTAATTGTAATTTCTGTAACTAACTAATTACAATTACAATTACCTGATGTCTCACAATTACTATTATAATTAGGATTTTTTGCACATCTAATTAACTGCAATTACAATTAGCTGCCTGCTAATTAATTACAAAATTTTACAATTAGTTCTTTGGGCAGTGCTGAACGTAGCCTAATCAAAATTCAAAATACATGTATTGTTCTGTCGCAGTTAACATTTGACAGAAAATTTAAAGGTAGTGACTGTCAGTTAATTTAGCACACAATATACGAACATAATGCTGCAAAAAGCCAAAAATATCAATATAATACTGCAGCAAATATACTCTGCATTGTCCTTGTACCTTGCCATGTAATGGCGCAATTAATTGTGAATTTCAATTACAATTAGCACATTCGCAGTTACAATTACAATTACCTGAACAACTAATTAATTAGCTAGCAATTACAATTAGTTTTTACAGTTACCCATCACTGCATGAAGCTGCATGACTGCATGACAAGACAAACTGAGTGCCAGCTGCACATGATCATCAATTGCAACAGACTGCATCAAATTGTTCTGACCACGTTACTGCTACTGAATTATTGATACTGTTGCCTGCTAACCGTACCACGCGATCGATGTATCACAGTTGGGCATTCTCAGTCGCCGGACCCACTGTCTGGAACTTGCTTCCAGACGAGTCAGAGACTTCGACTGCACTGAGTCCACATTCTGGCAAAACCTGAAGACATTCTTCTTCAACAAGTATTGGTGTGTCTAGCGCAATGAAAGTGTACACGATTATGCGCTACATAAGTCCATATTTTACTTACATACTTACCAACACTTTACACCATGCCTATAGTGCTTGCAGGGACAATCATTAGTGACGAATAGGACTGCCGCTATAGAGTAGTTTGCTACTCAAGTACTCGATGAGTACCAGAAGTAGTGGAATGTCCGAAGTTCTGAACTTGCCGTTTCTGTATAGAGTCCACTCCTGTATGGTGGCAACGTTTCAATTTAGCAATTTTGCATTGAAAACTATAAAAACTATATTATATTATATAATGATTGCTTATAACGTAACAAACACATTAACACATTTTTAAATACTTTTTACTAAAATTCATACATTAGAATCCTATGCAGAAGAAACAAATATAGTCCTATGTCTGTTATTACTGTATTTATAGAGTGTCAATTTTTTCTTGATGTTTTGATGCAGTGTCTGGTTCTAACTCATTTTATTATTACTAATTATAGGTTTTTCCTTAAAATTAAAAAATAAATTTTTTTAAATATTAATAAATAATCTATGTTGAGCATTCGAATAGTAAAAAACTACCTGAGTAGTTTTTAAGCTCGGGTACTTGCGAGTACTCGAGTACTCGCTGCAGCCCTAGTGACGAAACAACAGGCTGGGTAATATTTGATGCCTGTTCCTGTTCCCGCATCAATTACGTTCAAAATTTGGTTCCAGTTCCTGCATTACTAGGCTGCATTAAGTACATGAGATTGAGATTCAGACTACTGCAGTCAATGATCCCAGCATCTGTCAGTCTGTCATGTTGGCAGACGTGCAAAAATGGCAGAACAGACCTACGTCCTGTCTGGAGCGGAGACTGCTGGAGACTCAAAAACATTGTTTAAAATGAGGGGCCCATCCAGTCATCTCCCTTTGCTATAATGGAAGGGGTTCGATGCAGCCTTTGTCAAATTACTTTGGCCACTTGTTCGAAAATTTACATCCACTGCAGCCCCAATAATTTACTGATGAAGAAACAGCCAGTATCTAATCATTTTATATGAACCGCTTTGAGCCTATAGCAAAACAGTGAACATTGAAGTATCTAGAAACTGTAGGCATACTCCAAGTGACTTGATAAGGTTGACATCATCATGATATTTATGATAGCTGTCACACGCAACATCTCCCGTATCACCATTCAACACTTTGCCTTCTGTGTGACAGAATTTGTCCCAGATGCTTAGTCCCTTACCTGCAACATAATGCCAACAGAGTCTCTCTTTCAAGCATAAACCTAGAACCCATTGTGTGGAAGCATCTTCGGTGTGAAACGTCTAACATGTGTGAAATTTCTGATATTCTCTTCCATGTATCTGCTGCACAGATTGCTGTGGAAATCACGATTGATTTACACAGATGTAACTTGATGGATGTGTTGACTGCTGCTGATCCAGACTGGGTGCAATTGTTGATAAAATGTTTGCTGCTGTACCATTCATCAATCAAATGTGACAGTCCACTTAATATGTTCTTTGCAATGGATTCAGGTAAGACATTATACAAGCCGTTGCCCACAAGGGACTTACATATTTCTTTGCAGGGATTGCTCACTCTCCGATCTCATAGCTTTGCAAGCTTAGCCTATGTGTAATACCAGTGACAGCAGCACCACCTCACATCTAGTACATGCATATGGTATTGCACAACGTTAAGCTTGACTCGCCATAGAGTAAGCAGTCCCAGCAAAGCAGAGTATTAAGTCCCTGTTCCCACATTGACAGTAACTGCTAATTACCAAAGCTAAAAAGTTTCAACTATCTTGAACGTCACAACTATGAGCTTATGATGCTAGGCCTATACCTTGTTGGAAAGCTGTTTTCTAAGCTAGAAGTCTAAAACACATTAAAATTTCACCTCTATTTGTCTACTTTAAGAGTTTTATAGCAAAAAAAACGAAACCAGTAAATAAATTCATATAAAAAGTTAGCGGGAACTTCTGCGAATTGCTCTAGCGGTTTACTGTTAGCGAAGCTAACTTCTGAGTTAGCGGACTATCGGTTACCAAAGGTAACTATTTGGTTAGCTGTGCCCACCACTGTAACCTTAGAAAGACTAAAAAATCCCACTAACTTAAAATCTCATTCGCGCAACAGGACATTATTGAAGCGGCTTGTACTGTTTTATGACACAGCGCAATACGAATTATTACTAACTGGCCTATAGGGTCGGTGGGACAAGCAGGTTCCTATAAATCTGCAACGGTTATGACCAGACCTTACCGTCTTCACTCCAGGCACCCTCCACCTGGTATGCTGCAGTTGCAGTGCCCCAGACAAAATCGTTCGGAAAAGTTCCGTAGTAGAAACTATCCCGCTGAGTTGCTGCACCTGTCGCCATACTATCTAGTTAGTCTTGCCACCCACTGTATACTGTCGTCTTCTAAGCAAACTCCAGCTTGCTACACGTATGCAAATATTTACTAAACGTCATCTACTGAAGTAAACTCGCTAGGAATTAAATGTTTGTTTATGTTTACTATCGAGTATCGACGCGTACCTCGTAGAGGATGGACAACTCTCGTGGTGATGCGTCAATACCTATAATTAGATTTCGAAACCAATACGATATCGAAATAATCATGGACTTGCATACTGCTTCGCAGTGACTGCAAACTGACGAATTTTTTGCGCACATAGCGCTTCTAAAGCAAACTAAGCAACAGGTATCAAGTTACCTACTAGAGATAGATAGAGAGATAGATCTTTATAAAAACAATTGACAGAACGCAGGTGTAACAAATAGAATGAGTATAGTAAAAGGCAAATCGGCATGAAGATAACATGTTAAATCAGTAAGTGTGTGTAGAAAAAATTAATGAATGAATGTTCGTGTATTATGGAAGAAAAATACCCATATGTGTTCTTATATAACATGCTTTGTCCAAATTTCAGCTTCAGAGGCCTTCGCAAAAAAATCGTTACGCTTTTTTCGTGACGGATTTTGTGACTACTTCCGTCACGCTTATAAATTGCACACTAGTCAGCGGCAACCCAGTACGCGCACGGGCGAGTTTACTATGGCTGCAGCCGGCCGGGCCTCCGGCCCGACCCGCGCTGGGCCCGGAATTAGGCTACTCGAGATTTTCATGTCCCACGAGCAAAAAATGTATTTTCAGAAATTACGCTTTGACAGCAGCGCCATCTTGTCGCTAGAAAGACATCTGGTGTTACACAACGGTAAGCTTGATTCGCCGTAGAGTAAGCATTCCCAGCGAAGCTGGGTATGATGCAGAAATATCGCGATAACGATATTTAGTAAGTAGCCTATATGTAAAGTTTTATTGCAATAAATGTCAACCATTCACATGTTATTTTTTATCTGCATTGTTTTGACGACAGTGATGCGTTAGCCTTGCGGTAGCTTTTCTGCGTTCCTTCATCGCGTGTTCATCTATGGTCTCCGTTCTCTGCTTAGAACGGATTGCATCACGATGAGAGTGAATTACAGTGAACGACTACTGAACTCTTCCACTATATTACAATGGACCTAAGCAGCTTTTGCTTCCTACTCTTATAATTTGCAACCCTAGACTCTGACACAGAGTGGAAAAATTAGGTCCGTATTGCGTATGTCGCTATTCTAGGCGCCCTATATGTTCCTCAGTGCATTCACTGGGGGTCGCAAAATGGTTCGGATGGCAATGTCGTAATGACTGAACCAATTAATGAGGGCGATGGTTAGTTTTTCTAACGCAAGTAGCAACTTGAGTTGCTCACATATTTTCGAAGTGTGGATACTAACATTTTGGGGGTGTAAGTGTAAACCCTGCACTATTGCCTTGCTGTCGAGTAAGAAGCCGTTCTGTAATACAAGCAGGTGTCTTGACGGCGGATACTAGAGCTAATGAAACACGGGATTGTGGTATGAGCGTCATTATGACGTATTATGCACACTTGTGGCACCTGACGTAGCAAAAGTTTCGCTTTGCAGTAATAAATACAATGCCGAGAATCTGGAGTTTTAAATACATGTTCATCGGTGAAGCGGGCGGTTCTGATAGAAGCCGGATCTCCAATACAAACCGGGGGCTTGTACTACAGGAAATACGGTATTCCACAACTAGAAACATTTCAGTGGCTTGGCAAGTAATTGCAGTACTCCAAGAATATCCAAGCAAGAAATACGCACGGGGTAAAGAGAGGAAAGAATACTTTATATGTTGCTACATGTATCATACAACCTCCCGCTGGCGTGCAAAAATTACATGGAGCATAATTCTCAAATTTCATCAACTGAATGACTCAACTGCGAATCGCATGTACTAGCCGGAAAAATTTCGGAGACGATTTTTACAGGCAGATGACCAATCAACAGCGTCAAAGCACTGAAGGAAGCCAGCAAAATCAGACTTCCATCTGCTTTTCTTCAGTTCTTTGAAAGCAAAACTTTACAACTGAACAACTACAACAAAATAACGTTCAACCATATAAAACTATGTCCACAAGAAATCGACAGCTATGATCTATAGCAGTTTCGTCTGAATCACCGCATACGCACCGAGCTGACTTAGCACAATACTGCACAAGCATGCATAGATCAACTAGCTATATTCATACGCGCCTTGCGATGCTACGGTCTCGGAAACGTAATGAATATATTTCGTTAGAAGCAACGACTGACGTAAGTAACGAGAGCAATGCAGAGATGGGCATTATACGCTCGTCGGGCTGTGACCTTGGCCCTTGACTTCTGACCCCAAAATCACTCCCAGGATTGCCATAGGCTGTGAAATTTTGTCATTTTGGGAGCACAGGATCTCGCATTATCATCCGAAAAGCAAAAGTGAGGACAGACAGAAAGTTCTGTAATACGTATTGTCTTAACCTCTTTACCATCTACCACGAGGTGGTCTTGAGCTTCTCGTAATCATACTGCAGTGGCTACCATGAGAATTTCTCAACCCACAAGCTGCAGCCAGGTGTCGAGGTATGACAGTCACGCTGATTATATGCTGCAAGTCTGCAACGTCCACAGAGCACAAGCAGCGTCTGCGGTTCGCTCATGATACGGACACCGTGCAGTAAGCGAGCAGCCAGTGCAGCTGTCTCCTCCCGTGACACTGATTACCAATTATCTGTGCTAACGATACACTTAGTCTCTCCACGTCTCACTTGTCTGCATGAACTGCACCAACAGTAGCCACAGTCACAGTGGCAAAATAAATAACAGCCACGAAACAGTCTAAGGTGTGAGTTAGTAGATGGTAAACATGTTAATAATGCAGGGGCGAGGACAAGGGAGGGTTTGGGGGG
>Ga0126335_1001562_pt1 | contig 12953 bp, 5 predicted proteins | sample OlaspJWI45metaG_FD_108409 | JGI IMG/M metagenome (GOLD analysis project Ga0126335, IMG submission 108409) | Marine gutless worms symbiont microbial communities from Oahu, Hawaii - Olavius sp. 1 OAHU.JWI-45 metaG | ecosystem: Host-associated > Annelida > Digestive system > Unclassified | place...
GTGCAGGGGGAGGGCTTCCAAGAAATTTATGTAACTGCATTCCGGCTCCTTGTATAAGTACCCCAAATTCCACCTCCAGTTTACCTTGAAAGCCAAAATCTGGGCAAATTCAAGAAATTACCCCGCAGCCATACCTACCTTTAAGGGAGGGACTGCAGCAGATATTTTATTGAAAGCATGTGGTGGGGGATTCCAAAAAAGTTTAAGTCCCCTTTCCCAGAATGGATCCCCCCAGAAATCCCTCTCCTGGGTAACATATGCAACAATGGACTGTAAGCACAGGTGGAAGCATACCCATCAATGGCTTCCCACCAACCTTGATCTAGTTGTGATTGCGATTTGTGATTAATTAATGCATTTGTGGTTTTGATTTTAATGAGCTACTTTAGTAGATGTAGAACGGTAATCCATTTGTGCACTACATAACGCTAGTCACTGTCATGAGTTTCCTATTAAACTTTTGTGTTTGTGGTTGTACAACAGGTCTAAAATATCTCCACTCTGCTCGAATTTTACACCGTGACATCAAACCTGGGAATCTTCTTGTAAATTCTAACTGCTTGCTGAAGGTGATTTTAACCGTATAATTTATTACAACATTTGCTGCCGACTGCCGATTGAAGTTTATTGCACGTGTTACAAGATAATGGAGATATTCTGCAGTTTAAGTTTTAAAAAAGCTTGTAGATAGATAGATAGATAAACATATTTATAAAGCACCTATATACTCAAATGAGTCACTAATCGCTTAAGTGAGTCCATTCAGATTTATATAATTTTGTATGATGTGTAAAGGTTTTTGCATCCTAGATGCGGAGCTGTTACTGTTTGTTAGTTGGTGAGCATACTATCGCCTTCTGTCGCTTTTGCTTTAATACATTGAGTTTTTTACATTGAGTTTACGTGCAGTCGCAATGAACCAGTTCACGGTGGCCTACTCGATTAAATTTAATGCTGAACCACAATGGTGCAGTCTGCCCTAAGTGCAAAACCTGTGATTTGTCAAGCGCAAGTCCAGTGTCCTAAACATTGAACCCTACCCTGTAGTCGATCGTGTAACCGCAGTAAATTGAATTGATCTTCTGAAGTCAAGTTGATCTAAATGATCAACTGGAAATCGAGTGCATTTCATTCTGTCAGTCGACTGGATTATCAAAAGAGCTACTTAGTTGACTTTCCATGTTTTTTTTCAAATCCGGTTGATAGCGATAGCTAACGTTTACCTTCTCACAATGTAATGTTTTCAGATCTGTGACTTTGGCTTGGCTCGAGTGGTTGAACCTGATGATGATGTGTCGATGACGCGCGAGGTGGTGACGCAGTATTACCGGGCACCGGAGATACTGATGGGTGCTTGCCACTACACGATGGCTGTTGATATGTGGTCTGTGGGCTGCGTCCTTGCTGAGCTGCTCAGTCGACACATTCTCTTCCAGGCTAATGGACCAATGCAGCAGGTATTGCAACATATTTGTCCTTGTCTTGTGGAGTTTGTATGCATTGGATTGTACACACGTCACCCTGTGCAGGCACCAGAGTTGTGAGAGTTTCCTGGCCGGGTGTTCTAAAAGGCGACTTAACGAGGATTTAGTTGCATTACATGCTTTTTAGGTTTCATCAAATGCATGAGCAACGGGCGTCTGTCTGTCACACTGCTTCGTGCGGCCTCGCTGTGCAAACACGGCTGTGACAGATTGACGTCCTGCTTTTGATGGAGACCCTTACGGAACCAAGGAATCAAACACAGCGGTCGTAATTTTCTGCCTGGATTCAGTGCGGCTTTCACCAAATTGCTTTGGCTGACTGTTTCATGTCTGTTTTGACAAGAGCCAGTTTTTGTCATTGCTTTATTGGTTTGTTGCATGTTTTCTTGCGTTTGTTGGCATTTTTGTTGTCAGTACACTACCAGTCCATTTGGCAATCACCTGTATGGAAAGACTGGTTCTTGAAATGGAAATTATATATAGAGTGAAGCATGAAACCCTACTAGCCTAACCTGACTGATGTGTGTGTAAACTGCGACAACAGTTGGACCTGATAGTTGATGTGGTTGGATCACCGACTGCTGATGATCTGTCGTCGGCGTGTGAGACTGCAAGACAGCATGTTCTGCGACGGGCACATCACCAGCCCGACCTCACTATACTCTACGGCTTGTCTAGCGACTGTGATCACGAAGTTGTCCATCTGCTCTGTCAAATGCTAGTCTTTAATCCTGTATGTCAGTTGTTCCGTTCACAGATGTAACATATTTTATGTAACTTTGTAGGGTAGTTGCACAGATATCCATGTGCGTTACAAGATAAACACGCCATGACTCAAATGGTTAATACTGGTTCATAGCCTATACTAAACTTTCTAGGAACGACTGGTAGGCGATAGCTTCACGATATCTGCCATAAATTATTCATAGCCAGTTTGTTTTAGTGAAAATGTGCTGAAAATCATAGGTGTCTTTTTTTGAGACAAGGTGGTTAAAGTATCAGACTCGCTATCAAGCAATCATTGGTTCTTCCAGTCATTTCTCTTTCATTTATCTTACATATGCATGTGTCACGGCGAAACGGGATGCTATGTAGTTGGGCACATTTTCTTTGCTTGGAAGAAAGTTAGGAAGCCTGTCGGTGAGTTTGTATAGACTGAAATGCTGTTAGGTTTGGTTTGGCCACACCACTTGAACAAAGGCTGAAAACGTGACGTGACTTGTTGTCTTGGCAACATTAGCATTGCATTTGTGCTCTGGCAGCCCATATTGCAAATGGTGTTTGTCCATGTTGTTCGGTCCAGAGTGAGATGAAATGCTTGATGTGTCCAGATATAGATGTATCAGAGCTTCATGTTCATGATATAGCAGCAGCATTGAATGTTTTAATTAGTCCATAGTTGTGTTGTTGTTGCTTGTTTCATTCTGTGGATCAGTTAATCACGGAGAATCATAAATTGAGACTGTTCGTATGTTCCAGGAGAGACGCATATCGGCAGCCGATGCACTTCTGCATCCGTATCTGGAGGACGGACGACTGCGCTATCATTCGTGCATGTGTCACTGCTGCTATCGTGTCACCGGAGGTCGGACGGTCTTTGCTGATGACCCAGAGCCCTGTCACTCACAGCCGTTTGAACAACACTTTGAACAGGAACTCTCATCTGTGTCACGCGTCAGGGGTATGACAAGTCCCGATATTTTATAGGACTTGAACTGTGATCCAGATTTTAAAATCAGAAATTGGACTCTGATTGCAGGTCAGAATCCCGACTGACAGGGACTCTGACGCCAACTCCACGACTCTATTTTTAAGACTGTTTTTGAAGATTTAATTAAGTCAGTCATTTCATATTGAAAACTCTCGGTGTATCAGGTTTTGAATTTGATAATTTTTTATGTAACAGGAGCACTGGATTGACCATTTTCAGTTGTAGAATAGTTGCCTTTCCTGAGCAGATTTGGTCTGGCAAGTTTCTTCAACGTTGAGTAAATAGAGTGAGTTTAGCTGTATATGCTTTTAACCCTCATTAACCCATACTCTGTTCCTAACATTTAGCCACAGAACTATTATAACAAACCTGTCATAGATCGAATTTGCCGAGGACAAAAATAACCAGACTAATCATGTTGCTTTCAACTACGTATTACCTCGAAGGACCTCGTGTATTACTATGAAGCAGTCGTTAGACCAGTGCTAGAATATGCAAGCTCAGTCTGTCATACAAGTTTCACAGCCGACAAAGACTCTTGGAGCAGTTAAGCGACGAGATTGTCAGATTATTACCGGTGGCGGTACATATACAGAAAACTGTGCACTACGATGGTTAGAGAACCTTGCTGATAGACGTTACTGGTAATCCAAAAAACTATTCAAACAAATTACAAACAAATGTGGCCACTGAGACAGTGGCCACATTTGTTTGTAATTTGTTTGAATAGTTTTTTGGATTACCACTACCTGTTGCCGGCAAAGCGTGATGAGACAGTTACTAGTCATCCTCGACGTTCTGTAAAACTACCTCAGTTGTTTGCTAGGACAAACAAATCCAAAAATTCTTTTATTTGCTTTGGACTTTCTAATTTTCAGTAACTCTATTTGTAACTTTGTAGGCCTATATGTATGTGTTTCATGATTACTTGTTTGTTTTATATTGTACTGATAATTCAGCCTTTTGGCTGCAAGAACCCAATAAACGATGATTGAATGAAAAAAGTGTGAAAAATGTCTGTTGCATTGGTACTATGTACAGATAAATTATACCATCTTTGCCGTGAGATACAGTGTCGCAATGCTATGCTGTCGTGCATCACTAACTCTCTGGGTTTGTATTTTGCCAGTTTTGTTTAATATAGTGAAGCTGTCGTTGATTGCTGTTCAGCTTCATTCGTGTTACTCATTGTATTCACTGTAGCCAGTTGTCGTCCAAATGTCAGTCACTTAGTTGCATATTTTAGCCGTTACAATATGGTGTTTCTTAACTTAAGTTGTGGACTTGATTGCTCAAAAGCTATGAAATGCCAAGCATAAAATGTAGCTAGCAGCTGCATTTTAACCCTTATACGGCCATTACCAAAAGGTTCCCAAGGTACTGCAGCAGAACACCATTACTGACTATGGTCGGATATGTTATTGCGTTGACAGGCATTGAGCGCCGGTGCTCAGGGTGATGCTAATGGCCTGTTTCCTGTTGATAGTGAATAGATCTATAAGATAAGATGTAATTAGATCAGATAACTGCTGTAAACTGCCACAAACGGCATCTCTGACACTACACTAAAAATGACTGCCTGAATGACAACCTGGACGTGATGTGGAGACAGGCGTCGGGTTGCAGCTGCTGGCACGTGACAGCATTGGCACCCTGCTGACACTGTTAGGCCTACGAGTTTAGTGTAGAAGTTAGCGTACAAGTTGTGTAGATTGCTGTTTTATCGAGATTATCCTTTCAAGCTTGTTCCTTTGCTTATCTTAGTCTGTGTATTGTAGTAATGCTGTCAGCTGTTCCCGGCAGCAGTAGACCTAACTGCACAGTCCATAGTTCTAAGTGCCTCACTGACAACTATCGCAGCTGCTGTTTTCTGTAAAATAAACATGATATGCGGGGAAAAGATGCTTCCACTAAGCTTCCTGTGACATTTACTCTATATTTGTAAAAAAAAGTATTTGGTGTCCTGCGACCCAGAACCCACAGAGTATTTGGCGGTATAAGGGTTAATATGAGGATGATGCCCATATATTTTTGTGTTGATTTTCTCAAATTGATATTAGAATGAACTGAGAGATCTGTATGCCACCAGGAAATCCACGGTGGTGGGATGTCAGTTCAGCAGAATAACCCTAACCTTAGTATTGATGTGTTTTGCATGTTATACATTGTCATTGTTTGCACTTTTGCAAATTCCACACAGCCCGATTTCAGCACTGACAGTGTGCTGTGCTGTGTTGGTTTGTGTGACATTATAGGTCGTGATCCACGCAGTCCATGATACTGGTCAACATGCTGTGTTGCAGGCACCGTTACCACTGGTCATTTATATAGTTGTGTGCACTCTTCTGTTATGGGTGTTGACTTCTCTCTACTTGTACAGTGGACTGGCTTGTGTTGTATGGCAGCATTATCTGGATTGTTTGGTTTCACTTTCTGTTTTGCCGTTTGAGGCTTTCCCGCTGTACATGTGCTTTCACTTCTAGCCTCGTCAGACTTTATTATAATCAGCTACGGAGTCAGGTCTATTGCTGTTTGTCTGCAGTAGCTGCTGTAGAACTGTTTTAGACCAGAATTTGTGTCCTGATATAATGTATGTCGATAACTGTTACAATTTTTGGTTTATTGTGAGGCTCAGCTCTGTGTTAGCTGATGGTATTGACCAATGAAGTTGCACTGCATTGAGCCTGAGCAGGATGGATGTGGATTAAACATCTCACTGTGTGACCAGCGTTCCCGGCCAGCTCAGCCTGGTCATCCCTTGGTGGCTGTACTGATGATGGCCATGGCTAGGAGATTAGCTAGTTGTATTTACTTGTCACTTATTCTGCTGGTTAGATTGCAGCAGTCCTGAGGTCAGCATGCCGTGGATATGACCGTTAATCGTATGTGTGTGGTGCCGAGGCTTGTGTGAGCGGATTGTGTGCATTTTAGCATTGCACGTTGTGTATGATAAGTAAGCTCGTGTCTTGTGTTTCGTTTCTCCGATGTGTCAATTTGTATTTCGTACGGATGAATTACGAATTTGTATGTGCTTTTGTCGTACGTATTTATTTGTGGCGTTGAGACTGAATAAGCACAAAAACTAAACATTTATTCGATGTTTGGATGAGCAAGTGGATTGTTCAAGTAAGTAAAACAGCGTAGACTTGATTTGAAAAAAATGCGTCATAGTGGCTGATGTGTGTTTAATTGTGTCAGTAGTACTGTGTATTGTGGTGATATATTGAAGTTCTGACAGTGTGTTATTGTCTGGGTCAGTTGATTCTGTGAAAGTAAAGTGTGTCTGTTTGTACATATTTTATGCCACATGTCTGTCTTCTGTGTAGTTAGAGTATAGTAGTTAGTGACTGTTTTTATCGGTTTATGATTGTGTCGCCACATGCTTTCTGTGTTACTTCAATGTATGATGCATCTATGGCAGATGTGTTAATCATGACGAGTCATAATGATTAGGGTTGGGACGATAGCACAGAAATACGATAGTTGGTAGTTAGTGTAGGTCAAGGCAGCTGTCCAGTGCAGTGGCCGTGCGATAGTTCTTAAAGCGTCCTTTTTAAGCATCAGTGTTCAGTAAACGTGCTTCAGTCAGCAAAAATGCAGCCACTGAAAATCAGTTTTAGGATGCTTTGAGTAGTCGTACTTAACTGCAGACAGGTTCTCCACTATCATTGTACAAGGGGGCCAAAACTATCTGGTATAGTCCGTCTGATGCCCGATGTGACAGTATGAAAGGACTTTAGTCCTAACCCTGGTGATAATGATGATAACTGTGATGTTGGCAGCTGTTCTAGCTGATATATGTTTTCGTGCTGCAGTTAAAGCCCCGTCTGACTTAACATGTTTTCTTGATAGTGTAAAAGGTTCATATAGATGTTGTATAGTCCTGGAGAGTGCTTTTATCTGAAAATGAGGAAAAGGAAAAAAACTGTGAGGAAAGTATTACCTGAAAAGTCCTCCTGGATGTACATTTACTGAAAAGAATATTTGGTGACTCGAAGGTTATGGAACTGGATTGCCTACTGGCAGACCAATGGGTTCAGTCCTCATTATCACAGTCGAGATTGTTGGTGAGACAGGCAGGCTGTCTGGTTAGAAGTTATTCTGTGCTCCAGTAAATTTACCTTGTGTGTGAGTGTGCAGTTTTGAGGTGTTGAATTAGCAAGCTTGTGATGTTAAAAGTTACCATCTTTTTATGTTGTACTAGCCATTCTGCCCATCCAGCTGGTGGTTTAAGCCCCACTGTATCTCTTGCCCGACCCATGCTATCCTGCTGCCCGGTCAAAATGCATGCTGCCCACCCACACCTCAGCCTATCACACAACCAGCGACGATGCCCACCAAGCCGTCCTGTTGCTAATGCTGCCCAAGGCTTAGGCTACAGCTGGCCTGGGGGCTGCCCAGTACCAACTATGCTTTGCCAGCCGATGTTGTGAGAAATGAAAAATGCCAATTTTCTGACCCCCTACCCAAGATTCCCCAAGTTTTTGTGACTGAAACCATTCCTGGGGCACAATGGAACTATCCTGAAAATTTTGACGCTATTGTTCCATCCGTTTCTGACTTATAAGTGAACATACATACAGACACACGAACAGAATTATATGTATATAGATGTTGACTGCGTTCGCCGAATCTGTTGGCATGGATCAAATGGCATATGTGTCTCGCTGGATCATATGCAGTGAACATTATGAACTCCTTGATAGTGAGCTAATAGCAGCAGGTGCTGATACTTTCACTTCAGGGTACGTGATTTATTCAGTACAGGATTAAGTGAGAATTGTACATTTTATCTGTGTGCCTGCAGTCGAATGGGCTAGAGTGACGTGTCGTGCTTCTGCTAACGACTGCTCCATTGTATCTCTTGCACCAGCCAAAACTCTGTTAAATTTGATCTACAATTCTTAGCTATTTATTGCTGTTTGTTGCTAATCTTGTGTTTGGCTGTATCCTATGTAGTCGATAGCATTTTGCTGTTCATATTGTACTGACATTCTGACGGTGCTGATAGGTGTGTAGTAGCAGCAGATGGAGGCAGATATTGTGTTTGAATTGTTTAATGTGTTGATGAATTGGCTGGCAGTTGTGTTTTCTCAGTAACTGTGCCAGCTCGTGTGAAACCAAATGCTTTATGGTAGCGTAGTTTCTGCATATAATGTGCAACATTAATCGGAAAACATTTACAGCGACATGTATTTATTAGGCTGCAATCGAATGCACGAGATGCTGACTATTCTTACCGATGTTTGCGGTGTCAGTCTGTCTGTCACGCGCTTGAATCGGCGGCGGCACGAGCAGTGTGTGCCGTGTGTGCGGGGTCATTCGGTGCAGCCTTTGTCAAATTACTTTGGCCACTTGTTGGATGTTGGCAGTTGGTCGGCTGGATTGAACACTTGCAGGAAAGAATGTAAAGGTTGGCCAGTCTGTCGCAAAACGTTGTAGCACTGGATAAGATAAAAGAATGCCGAGCCAGTGATGTCGGAGTATCGAAGGATTGATGATGTCACAGATTTGTAAATACTTTCATTGATTTGTGATAGCTGCCTGTCTGGCCAAGTGCTGCTTGCGTATTCGTAGCAGTAAGCTTTCGTTTAGCGTGATCAGTTGCTTTTTGCAGCAGAGTGTTCTGTAATTATTCCGGTAGCCTAGAGTGCTTGTTTGTTTTTGTGTGCTTTTGTCTGTTAGTTGTGTGCACAATGTCTTGTATGTGGTGTTGTTATGTTGCCTAATCTTGTAATTGTGTAGACAAGTTTGTAATCACACCTAGTGTAGTGTGTGCACGGCATTTTGTTTGCATCATTATGTAGAAGAGTTTTCACATTTGCTTTCATTCCAGAGTTTTTGCTGTTTGGATTGCGTGCAGAAGCACTGGCATAAAGTTGCTGCCATTTGTAAACATTAGCCTCTTTCGAATCCATTTTTGGCGTATAAATACCACCATATTCAATGTGTGCTAGAAAACTGACATTTTTCCAGTCTGTGGCGTGAAGTTGAAAATTGTAGAAAAAGCAGCTGAAACATGTTAGTTTTGTGTAGTGAGATAAGTGTCTTGTTATTGTTGAAGTCTGGGTAAATAAGTACTGTTAGATGTATTACTGGTGTGTTGCTTTTGAGCTTGTATGTGACTACTCAGTTCACAAGATGACTTATTGTACTGCAACACTTTAATGCCATCTTGAACATCCTAAATCATTTTTAATCTAACATGTGACATTTGGAGTTTGTGATTTGCTTCTTTTCTGCATTTTTTGTATCAGCTTCTGCCAGCTGTTAAAAACTTTTCCGTGTTCTGTTTTAGTTCATGATTTTATCGTATAACTGTTTTTCATTAGGCTTGGTTATGAACTTGGTACACTCCAGTGTCCCTAGAAGTAGGTGTGTTATTTAGGCCACTGTAGAGATTATTATTACATTACGTTTGGTGTTGAGCAATAGTAATCCTATGTTGTCATAAACTGTTGTCACAGTGATGCAACTAAGCACATTCTTCTGTTACATTGAGTTTAGTGCTATCTGACATTAATGTTTGATACAACATTGTGTCCAAAAAGTCGTCCCGCGTTTTTCTGGCTATAACTTTGTCAAACCTTTGTCATTTTCAAAATTCTTTAACTGTTGGAAAGGGAGTGAAAGTGGTGGGAAATATTGCATGACTTTGTAGCCAATTTCTTACTCTTTCCAACAGTGAAAGAATTTAGGAAATTGGTTAATTTCTGACAGAGTTATAGCCAACAAAATGCGAGATGTTTTTTGAGACACAGTGTACATGTATCTGCTTATTGTGTGTTATAGATTTGATAGCCATTTGGAGTGTTTTGTTTCGTTTCCTAACAAATGTCCCACTCTGATTTATACCTCATCGTCTGTTGCATAATGTCGTCATTGCTGTTCTGGTATTCGGTGTTGCTTATTTGTTACTAACTATAGAGATGCGAGACTTGGTTTGTTACGTTTTTCATATTGCGTGTTTGTTATATTTTTTTGCTAGTTTGTTTAGATATAAGTTTGTTTCATCATCAAAAATCAATTGGAAAAATATTTGTTTGTATCTACTTTATTTTTGCTTTCAACTTTATGAATCTGTCACCATTTTGTGTTATAATATGTACTTAGGTCAGCAGTTACTATTGATGTTGTGATAAGGTTCACAAGGTTCAAAAAGCATCCGAATCAGCTGACAGTATGCAGTGATGCAGGGAATGGTACAGGTCCACACAGTTACTTGTACACTAACACATCCAGTTCCTGTATACAAGCACGATATAAATGTTTGACATTATAAAACGGCGTGTGTAATGAGAAGCGAAGTAGTCCATCAGTTTGCTGTATTGTGTTAACTTATATGTGGTAAATATTGCATCTGTGGTAATGCTTTATTAACCTAGTATTTATTACTATGTTGTCAGATCAAAATAAAGCATGTGTAAATTGCAAAATATATTTTACAACTGGGCTGTTGAAATGTGACTGAAGTGGTCAAATGTGAACAGTCTGAAATGTTTCGTTGTCTGCTTTATGTGTGTAACTGTGTGCAGTTTAGAGATTAACTCACAGTTGCAGCTATGATTGTTTAGCCCAGAATTTTGTCGATTATTGTACAGGATTTTTGTTACTAATTGTGCAGCTTGGCGAGTGAGCTTGTTGCAATGGCTAAGGTTTTCCAGTTTACCCGTGCTGTTCAAATCTGGAATGCAGTACATTTATTGTAACTGATGACATTTGCAATACCTTGTGTGTTATACCTCACACCTCAGCCTCTGCAGCCTTATCTAATTAGTGATGTTGGTCTGGATATATAGATAATATTGATAGAGCTGCTTTGATTTTGTTATGGTATTGTGCAGCATTTTGTAGTTCCCACACTCTTGACAGCTTAAAAGTCCACACCGGGACCCTTCCACTGTACTTGTAGGCAGTTGCCTTGAGTTTGTCCATTGTAACATGGTGTAGTGGTTCTGGTGGGACTGAAGTCTGATCTCTACGACCAGCTTCCTTCGATGCTTTGATGCTGTGGTTGGGTCGTATCGAGTAAAATGGTCCCTGAAATGACCTATAGTGTTTTCAGTGGGACGTTAAGCCTTTACTTGCGTACTCTGTTGGATTTGAGACATGACTTAGTCTAGCTTAAAGTGACGCTTAGCAGAAGACTGTTTGAGTCTTAGTCATGCCTCTGAACACTCTGTTTGCTGATAGTCTGGTGTCGATCGTGTACAGTCGTCTGATTTTTGAATGTAGTCTTTATGTGTGGCGGATGCATATTCTTTCGTAATTTTGTTGTCAAGTGTGTTTAATGTATTTGACAGACTGAGTGAGTTAATGACTGAGTGGTTAATGTAATTTTCCACCTTGTTGCATGCAGACAGCTTTCTGTTGCATAGTTTTCCTCTTCGTTCGGCTTTGTCTGTTGGATTGCATGAGGAGTTGTAAGTTGTCTTTATGATGCTGTGTTGCTTACTAGTTAGATTGGAAACATGTATGTTCGTTTGTGTGCACAAGCTGATGTGGTGTTGTTTAACTTCTCAGTTGAGGCATGATCTTAGTAAGCAGATATATTCATGTTTATTTCACAGTTCCATTTTAATTAACAGTTAATGAGTCATGTGCAAAATTTCAACCTGCTTTTATGAACATTATAGTTCTCACATGTGTGAACAGTTTGCCACACGTAGCCTACCTACATATATGCAGCATACTGTCACAAATTATGGTGTAGTTTTGTTGGTAAACAGTTACTTTGATACACAAACTAAACTTTTGCATTAGTTTATAAATAAATTTGAAATTCGTTGTATTGACTACTGATATATGTTTACTGGAAAATTAGGCTTTATCTATACAGCAGTATGAATTACAACAGGTTAAACAGACGAGAAGAAGATAAAAGAGTTTTATGACAAATATTTTTGCATATTTAGGTTATGCCTCTAATGTTGCATGTTGTGTGCACTTATTTACTTTTGAGTGTGTTAACGACATGAAGACGTAATAAAGACATATTTATTACTGTGAAGTGCATAATTTATGACTTTCTCAGTCTGAATATCTGCTTTGGCATGTGACTAATGTTGAAATATTCCAGATTGTAATAAAACTTAGTTCATGTTGAGAAAATAAAATATCTTGTAGTTCTTCATTATGGTTTGTTTATTTTTTGTGAATTCTGGTTATTTGTTGCTGGCTTGTATATTTATGTACAAGTTAGTATCTGCTAGATTTACCGGTAGTTTTCGAGGGTAATTGGATAAAGGGTAAGGTAGAGGACACTTCATCACACTAGCGTCCAGGAACACATTGTCGATGTATCACACAGGGCATTTCCAGTGGTGACAGGTTTTAGAATGTAAAATGTTAAATATTGTTGGTTGATCCTGGCCATTAACTATTTTTCACTAAAGGGTTTTGAGTATAGTAGCTCCACTATCGCTGAGTCGTTATGGTAGCCAACCATGAATCAAAAGACGTTATAGTACCCTTTCCTGAATTCATTTTTCGATACCATAACGTCTCACTACTGTGTTCAGACTATAGAGGGCGGGGTCTGTTTATATACACCGTGTTTCAAAAAAACGTCCCACTTTATCATTTGCTGTAACTTTAACATGCCTGCATCAAAACAGACAAAATTTGGCACATAGAAAGAAGAAACTCAGAGCTACAAAACGCACATAGCCATCCTCAAGTTGTTTCACTTTTACTTATTTAATTTTAGGTATAAATCTGATATGCTGATATTACGTCATTCACACGTCACTGCAGTA
>Ga0126335_1001563_pt1 | contig 12953 bp, 7 predicted proteins | sample OlaspJWI45metaG_FD_108409 | JGI IMG/M metagenome (GOLD analysis project Ga0126335, IMG submission 108409) | Marine gutless worms symbiont microbial communities from Oahu, Hawaii - Olavius sp. 1 OAHU.JWI-45 metaG | ecosystem: Host-associated > Annelida > Digestive system > Unclassified | place...
CCTCCGGCCCTAACCATTCCCCAAAAGTGTAAATTTTTTTGGCTCCTTTATCCAAGATCCCCCAATTTTGTGCACAAATAATCCCTGGGGCACCCTGGGGCTACCCGTTCTTCAGTTGTTTAATTGCCAGTCTCACTTCTGGCTCAGAGATGGGGGTCCATATTCACTGATAGTTGTGAGCTAGTAAAGGCGCTGTTCCAATCATGCGTCACTGTGGGTCCAGGACAGTTGAACACAGACTGGTAATCCTGTACAGCGTCTTGTATTTCCCCTGGTTGCTGCTTCTTCAACCTCACCAGCCTCTGAATCATACCACTGCTGTCTGTCCTTTGCACATCTTCTTTTGACTTTTTTTATTAACTAGTGCTACAATTCTTACTCCCAGCGGCGAAGGCCCCCTTGGCCCTCTGGCCCTAACATTGCGGGGTCTGCGGGGGCGGTAGCTATGTCACTGATCCATTCCGTCGTTTATGCACAGCGCAGGCAGATGCATGCAGTTTAAAACTAGTGTGACGTTCCCATGTATCGTCATAGACATATCTCCGTGTAAACCTGGCGCTTTCGTCGATCGGTTGCAATCCAATTAGGCCACATTGCTGCGTGTCAAGCACGTAACCTCCCAAGTACAGGAATATCGACTGCGTTGAGTCATAAATTATTACAGTGTTACTGTTGCAGTTGATTGAGTGGCTTTGTGCATCTGCCAAAGAAGTATTAACAGACATAATTTTCTGCCATTTGCAAACACTTTAATTTTGATATAGTGATGTACGGTACAGTACGATCGCAGCACAACGAAACAACATTATTTAACACAATAGTGATAGGCCTAAAAACGTTGCGTAACAGCCAAATGCGGCAGAGGGGGTTAATAGCCCATATAAGTCTAAGCACCGGAATAAAATATCATATTACGATAACAAAACAGAATCTTTTGCAGATATCAGAAAAGCCAGTGTTGTATGCTTTTAGATTAAGTCAAAGATCTGTAGGCGACATGCACACCGCTCCCAGCCTCCCTCATAGCTTCAGCCTCGGTTCTTTGAGTTTTTCTTGTTCCATGGTCCAAAAACTTTTCTACGCCAGTGACAAATATATGAATTAAACTCTGTAACTGTCGGAATAGGCCTGATATTTATGATGTTATTCTGATATGCAAATCAATAGCATACCCATACCCGTATTCCTCATGCACGTAGGACGAGTCCTATGTATACAACAGACAGTCTAGCTACGTTTAGAAAGCTGCATGAAACTAACAATGCAGAAGCAAGCACGCAGTCACATTGGTTCAATAAATTAACGGAAATACGATACAGAGCGCTGACTATACTAGGCCTAGGCATAAAAATTTCATTAACAGCCCGACAGTTTATATACATATGCAGGCCTAAACAATCGAAGAGTCTGATTAGCTCAGCTAGACTGTGGCCAGTCTGAGCTAAAGCAAACTGATATTACAGATATGCACTGCAGTATACAGTCAAGCACGAAAAAACAATATACAACATAGGAAGGTTCAAAATATTTGAGGTTTGAACCCCCTTTCGGCTACGAGCGCGTGTTAAGATCATATTCACCAGGGTATAATTTGTTTATATCTGTAGCATCAATGGGACGAAATTAGCGTATAAAAAATCAAGTTTTGATATTCAAGTGATGGAACCCGCTATGTGTATTTCTCCATATCTTTACACGTGTGTCTTCCTACATATCACAACTTTCTCCTCATTGACCCCGCTTACTTTCTTACTACTAGATCCTGGCCTCCACAGGCTCCACTTTCTCAGGATAATTCAACCGTTTGAGGTTATACGACCAAAAATTATTGCAAAATGCAGGCAGAAATATATGACAAATCGATCGATCTGTTTGTGTTGTTGTTGTTGTTGTTGTGTAATTCGAGCCAAACATCAAAAAGTTGTCCCGTGGTCGTTGTCAGCAAGTTGCATTGCAGCGCACCCACACGAGACCTTCTTCGTGGACAACAACTCAGCCTTCCCTCTGGGGTCGGTACATGAGAACCAGCTTCGCGACCGCGGCTGATAAGGCAAAGGCAAGTATGGCTCATTCCATTCGTAGATGAATGCGTGGGTGGCAGCAGGAGAAAGTGTTTTATCTCTTACAGCACGTGCCATACCTGATCGCATTTGTGGTGAGATTACCTTTACCTTTTCAATATCAGCGTACATTAGTATACGGTTTATCAAGTCGTTTCCACGTTTTGGATTCAGCGGCAGTTCCACGGAGGCCTAACAAAAGAAAGGCCCACCCGGAAGACTGGCCTTCCGTTGCCCCTTCCAAAAAATGCAAAATGTACAAATGCTAGAACCGCCATTGTCTGAATACCGTAATTGACAGGGTCAAGTAGCTAGACAATGCTGCACCACGATGACAAGTATGGACGTAGATAGAACGCTGCAGACAGCGCTGAGGCCGCGGGCTGCTGCTGCTGCTGATACAGAATTGCATCTTGCCGATGTGATGTCCTTAATGTCATTACTGACGTCAGTACACTCACTGATGTTGTAACATAGAACGGATTGACCGATGAGACCGCTAGGTCCATAGCACGTTGCCATGTCAACGCGGACTGACTGGGCCAGCTGCCGTAGCCACGCCAGCCGACAGTCGCACTCCAGATGATTAAACATCACGTCGAACTGCTCTAGTTGCTTCAGCGCCGTAAACTCCGAGTGATCAAGGGTTGTTATCAGGTTATCTCGGATGTCAAGATGGACCAGGGACGCTTTCAGCGACGACGTAAAGTTTCTCGGCAACTGTTGGATCGTGTTTCGACGCAGGACCACTTTTCTGACGGTAGACTCTGTCTCCCGATTAGAACCCCAGGTGTCGAGATTTGTAAGATGGTTTGAGTAAAATGTCAGATTGTTGCGGATGATGTCTAGGCTGTCGAAGACGACCATGGGAACCTCTGAGAACATGTTGCCTGAAAAGTCGACGTCGCGGACTTCCGTGAGAGCGACAAACAAGTGCGACGTCGGCGAAATTCGACGTAGTTGATTGCCAGTGAAATCAAGGCGATCTGCGATGCCAGCAAACCGCGCCGAATCCACATCTGTCAGCATGTTATCGGCAAAGTTGACCGACATTGCACTGGCATAGTTCTGAATGATGACGTGAGGCAGGCGCGTCATACGGTTGACGGAGACATCGAGCCACTGGATCAGCGGTAAATATCGCAATCCGGCTGGAAACGCCGCCAGGTGGTTCACTGACATTGACAGTCGGTTCAGCTGACTCACTACTGCCGGTAGTGTTAACTGTGTGATCTGGTTATCGGAAAGATCAAGGTCACGAATTGCAGTCATCCTGGAAAACGTTTCCGGGCTGACTGTGTGTATGAGATTGTCGGCCAATGATAACGATGTCAGAGATCGAGCAGCTCCGTAGAATGCGTCGTCGCGCAGCTGCTGAATGTGATTATCTGATGCGGACAGCGTCTGCAGGTTGAACATACGTGAAAAGATGATCGAGGGAAGACTTGATAGTCGATTGACATCAAGCCGAAGCTCGGTTAGTTGGGTGAAGTTGTACAGCGCCGCAATACCGGCAGAGTTCAGTCGATTGTATCTGAGAGACAGTCTAGTGACGCTTTGACTCAGAGATGGCGTCAATTCAGGTGGAATGGTGTCGATCAAATTTCTATCCAGCCTCAAAACAGAGACGCGCGTGAGGTTGCTGAGACACTCAAACACATTCTGCGACCCGAATCGATTACTGGACAAATCCAGTTCGAGGACGGCAGATCCGCTTGTTTGAAATATCGACTGCGGAAGCGTATAAAGTTTATTTCCATCCAGTTTCAGTGACTCGAGGCGTGGACAGAATGACCCTAAATCTTCCAGGGATGTACTGCTTAAACGATTGTATCCAAGGTCGAGATGTGTGAGCATTGGCAGGGCATTTAACACGCTAGCTTCAAGTGATTCTATTTGATTGTGTCTCAGACTAAGTGAGGTAAGCGACGGACATTGATCGAATGCGCCAATCGGCAGACGGTTGATAAGGTTTTCGTCGAGAGATACCGTAGATAGCGAGCGGAGACCTCTAATGTAAATCAGTGATGACGCCGAGAGCAGATTGGTAGTTAACGAAAGTTCAGTCAGTGCCTCGAAATTAGCAAACGTTGTATTCTCTAGAATGGAAAGTCGATTGCGTTTTAGTAAAAGTGTCCGAAGTGATGTTAAACCCATGAAATTTGTATTTCTCAGATACGTCAGCAAATTGGAACACAGATCAAGCGAAGACAGGCCAGCCAGACCACGAAATGTTTCCTCTTGTAGGTCCTCTAGTAAGTTATTGCTCATATTTAACAGTCTCAGACGAGCAGGACCAGTAGCGAACAAGTTGTGTGACAAATGAGAAATGATGTTAAAACTGAAGTCGAGCGTTTGCAGCATTTCAAGATCATCGAATGTTCCTGGTTCGACTGACATAATGCGGTTATTGGCCAAGAAAATTCTCTGCAGCATCGAAAGACCGCTAAATGTTCCGTTTGCAATGGTCGTCAGCAAGTTGTGGCTCAGATAAATCGTTCTGAGGTTCGGCAGTTGAGCCAGAACCGAAATCGAGATATTGCGTAATCTGTTTCTATCCAAGTGTAACGAGTAAAGATTCGGTAAATCAACGAATGCACCATCACTAATCGTCGCGATACGATTCCTCGACAGCTCCAGATATGACAAAGACCCGAGGTTTATAAAAACGTCCTGGTCGAGAGAATCTATTAGATTGTCGGCCATGTAGAGATAGCGAAGTCTTGGCAGGCCGTGAAAAACGCCTCGTGGAATGGCCTGGAGTCTGTTGCCTCGTAGATGGACAGACGAGAGTCGCGTGCTCTGGCGAAAGATATCTGGCGCGATGTAGTCGATGAAATTGTCGTTAATATCGAGCGACGTCAGAGCAATCAAGTCCTGGAAGATTTCTATATTTAGCCGTCGTATTCTGTTTTGAGATAGAATCAGAGATTGCAGAGACCTGAGACCGCGAAATGTCCGACTGGTAATTGAATGAAGACGGTTCTTTTGAAGATGCAGTCTTTTTACAGCTATCGAATTTTCCAGCCATCCGTCAGGAAGATCAGTTAAACGGTTTCCTGCCAGTCTTAAGGTTCCGAGTCGAGAAAAGTTGGCGAATGTCTGTCGATCAAGATGTCGCAGTTGGTTGTTGGTTACGTAGACGTGTCGTAAGCGCTGCGTGAGAGCGAAGGTGTCCGGCAGAAGACGTTTGAGAAAGTTGTTGGAAATATCTACGGTTTCCAGCTGGAGTAGTCCGTCAAACGTCGATGCACTGAGGACCGGACCGAGTTGATTGTCTCGCAGTTGCAACTCGCGAAGTTCGCCCAGATTTCTGAAGGCACCCACCGCGACGCGTCTCAGCTGGTTACCGTGCAGTTCCAATTTTCGCAGATCGTCCAGACCCTGCAGCGTAGTAGCCGAGATCTCAGACAGATCGTTAGTGAAGAGGAATAACTCGCGTAGCATGCTGAGCTGACGAAACGGCGCGTCGGGAAACGACGCTATTCGATTGCCTTCGAGATGTAGATACTGCAAACTGGTGAGGCCGTCGAACACACCCGAGTCCAGCTGCCTGAGAGCATTGTGTTGTAAAGCGAGGATCGACAGACTGTAAAGATTACGGAACGTGCCTGCTGGTATGCTGTCGATGTAGTTATCACCAAGATAAATTTCACTCACTTCAGAAGCATTGAGACCGACATACACGTCGACATCAATTATCTCTATGCTAAGTGACGCCAGGTCCAGCCTATTCACTCGAAGACCGTCAAATGCCCTGGCTTGAAGACGACGTATGACCGTAGCTTCCCTGATAGTGAGTGACTCGTAGACGGTTGACGAACTGTTAAATTGTGGAACGAGGTCGACGTAGTCAAGGCGCTGACAGACGATACTCTGGCTAATAAAGTTACTGATACACAAGCAGCGAGTGTCGACGGCTGGACAGTCGGTATTCTGTGAGTTTGACAGCGCTAGAAGACACAGAACTAGCAGTAGACCGATGTGCGTTGATGTACTCTTCATATTCGTCTTTATTTGCCAGCTGATGCAGCAGCAGCTCCAACTGTTAATGTTGCGTCTCCTAACAATTCACAAGACATATTGTCAAGAAAACTTATTCGACAACAACAAGAAACGTCAAACAAACAGCAGTTAACTAGAGCTGTTAACGATTAAAAATGTAGTAGTCAACTTTGTAAAAATTAAACAGAACTACAAGGTGGGCCAAATTAAACGGGGCCACTCATTTCAATAGCTTGTAATTCTAGATGTACTGATCAGATCTTGGCACACACATCATTTCGTTTTTAATCAGAATCTGCCACTTTAGCTATTAATTTAAGAAAATGCCGCGGTGCCTTCTAGCGAATAAAAATAACCATGAAAACATTCTCTGCCCTTATTAACCGTACATTAAAAAAAACAAATAAACGTTGTTACTTACTTAAATTTTTGACACCAGTGAGTGTGATGCTAGTAAACTACCTCACAATGATCTCAGTCATTGTTGTTACTTGTTAAATTAACTGTGATTTTTTTTACTTTTTAGAGCTTTGATCAATATAACGAAAGGCGATAGCCGATCGTTATTTATTACCATGCCTTTCATTCACCGATGGCGCCAATTTATTTTGCATAATTAATATCGCAGATTTTATTGTTACGTTAAGAATTTAATGGCCTTGTTTTTTCTGCCAAAAATAGTGAAGATCCTAGCAGCACTTCTGCGCAAATGCGTGGCCCAGTTTGATTTGGCCCACCCTGTAAAACACGTTAGCAAGAAATGGCAAATATAACTCTGCGCATGCTCTACTTTGTATTTTGCATTTTACTGCTATGAAGTTGACCTTGACCCAATGACCTTGATATTTAAATCTGACTTGTAATTTTTGAAGATGTACATCCGTACCTAAAATAAACTTTATATGTCAATTCTTACTAAAGTTGTCGTCTGATAAACAAACATGCAGACACAGACAGACAGACGTTAGTAATTTCAAGACTCTGCGCTCGCATGCGCAGAGTACTTACTACTTAGAAACAGCCCGGCTAGAGATAATCACAGCTGGCTCAACTTTGTAGTCCACGACATGTTTAAGGTAGCCTATCTCTTAATGGCAAAAATTGGCCGACTCGCTTACTGGTATATGTGAAACATGCGGACAAACATAGGACATATAGATCATAGCGGGGAAACACATTGAAACGACAGACGACACCGTAAACAGCATAAACTACACGACAGCTAAATAAAACTAGACATCTCATGAAATGTATAGCTCAGCTGATAGTTGGTGACGCCACCTGGCGAATGTCAATAAATCGAAGGCCCGCTATAGTATGACCTAAAACCCAGTTAAGTAGATCCGAGATACTCTAGTTTTTGGCTTAAAAGATTTACCAATGTCGACACTCGACACTTTCAGAAAAAACGCATCCGCGGTCGGCGTATAGCGGCCAATGTGATGTTCAACGTGTATCGTTGTCGGTCGGTTCCAGAGCTTTCTTCGGCAACATATTACGGGTAAGTCCACGGCAAGTGGTGTTGCGTGTATTGTAAACTGGGCTTTAACAGACAAGCACTTCAGACAGCTTTTGACCGACGTATTAATTCAGCTAGCCAGAAAAAAAACAAAAGAGAAGTTGCAGAAACAAAAATTGGGGATCACATAAAGCGCAGTAGCGCTGCACTGTTGTAATGGCCATTCAAAAATCAATAGGAAAATAAAAATTTCGACCCCCTGTAGAATCGCAACCACTCAAAATTTCATTATAAAATTTAGCACACATGATTATCTCCGAGGCATGCAAATTTTGGGGCAGATCGATTTTGCGGGAGGTTCTCCCCAAATACGTAAAATATAACACTTTTGTGACTTATTGACTGTCCTTATTTTTTTCTCAATCTTCCCCACAGATCAAACCGCGGCACTGGCGCATATGTTTAATAGCTCAAACGAACGACGTGTTTCCGCGCAAGGAGGTGCCTATTGGGGAATTAGAATGACGGGTGACGCCATTTGGGGGAAATATGCCACCCAAAAAAACCTAAAATGGGCGTGAATAGGCAATTTCAAGCCGAAACGCCAAAATTTAAAAATAGCAATATCGCAATCGAATTAAAGCCGATCGTGACGTGATTTTGTGCACACACTAAAGGCTAAAAACCCTAACCGAAAATATGCAAATTAGGTAAAATGGGGTCAAAGGGCGGGGTCACGTAACCTACTTTTGCATTTTGGGACCTTCCTTATATCTCCGGAACGGCTAAAGCTAGAGACTTCAAATTTTGTGTGCGTAGAGAGGGCAAAAGTCTTAACGGAACATATGCAAATTAGATAAAACGGAGTCAAGTGGCGGGATCACGTTATTTACTTTTAAATTTTGGGACTTCCTTTGCTTTCAGAAACCGTAAGTAGTTGTACCTCAGCCATATATTGACCGATCAATTCAATATTTGACAAACACTTATATTTCAATCTTTATTAACGAGTCACCAAACTAAAAGCCGTTTTGCTTTGCCGTTAAATTTTGACATTTCTGTCCGAGTGACGCCATTTAATTTTTAGCAATATCATGTATTAATGTGAGCATGTAGATAAATATGGTAGAAAAACTGCAAATATTAATGTACAAAAACTGTCGTTTTATAATAAATGTGTAATGGCCACTGTTAAAAGACACATTTAAAATAGCAAAAATTAATTTAATCATCCCAAGGGCCAAGGACATAACAGGACTGTGTATTGTGTATATGACAAGTGAGGTGATTAAATTAATTTTTAAATGTAGCCTATCAGTTAACAGTAGCCATTACACAGTTATTACAAAACGATAGTTTTTGTACATTAATTAACGTATAACAAACAGCAAAGCGTCTATTATAGCGAAACAGCCTAATCATCATGGAGTCTTTTGCAATTGAAATTAACTTTTAAGCAACCATACCCAAGTAGGCCTAACAGCGAATTATCCGCGTATCAACAAGCAGTGCATGCAGAAATGTATACAAACTGACATTCAAAGTTTAACGTTATATCGAAATACTTTTGTGTATGAGATGAGCCTACCTGGTTGCAAGCAGTCAGAATGACGTCAAGTTGCTGCAGAAGCAGCCAGGCCTATGAGCATACCTGTGCATATAGCCTACCTGTAGTGGGGCGTGAGCGGCGTGATATAATAACAGTGCCCGGTGGGTTGCGTGAGCAATTGGCAACACATGTCTAGCATTTGTGATGACGACTCTGACATGCGGCCTCTTGCGTGGTTGAGTTGAGACAGACAGAGAACTGGGTTTTTATGTGTAGTAATGACTGTTGGCGTCAGACACAACATGACTGACATTTGTCACGCTCGGCTGAACACATGACAAGTTGCTTGCGGCTGGGATGACAAAGTAGTCTTACTAGCCGTGCAAGATCTAAGACAGCCTGCCAGACAGACTGTAGCACCTGTGACATTTTTGCAATTCTTCGCTACAAAGTTAATGGCTGTAGTTACGTCCCTGGTCTAGCCGTAATAATCACAGCCAGCTACTCACTGTTGCTAATTGAGAATAATTGTCTGTTTGTCTGCATAACTCACTTCACAACACTGCATAATTGCTAATGTGATATTAACATAATTGAAAGTGCAGGTTAAAATCATGCTATAACATTACTTTATTTACTTGCCACAAAGATGTTAGGCCTATAATAAAAACTACCGTAGCATATCGCGAGGCAAAAATTTCTATCAAATCTATGTCCGGGAAAAAGTAAGCCACTGACAATATTGGATAAAAATGTCAAATTTTAAGGCATTCTGACAAAATTATGTGCGCAGGATTCTGAATATATCTTTGAAAGAACCGCAAAATTTCGTTGAAAACATTCATTAACCGTGGAGTTATTAATCTTTAAATATCGACGACAAAATGTCAGTTTCCGTCTCGTCAATTAGTGCAGTCACTGGTCCGCAAGTGACCTTTACTGACAGGACAACGCTCCTGACAACAGAGCACGTGAGACCGTGCAACTGTTAACCCGTGAAACACCAGACTTTATCGCCCCAACTATCTGGCCAGACAGCAGTCCTGACCTCAACGCAGTAAGCTACCGGATGTCGGGAAAGCTGCAGGAGCGTGTGTAAGGCAGCCGGATTAATGACGTCGCCGAGCTGAAGTCGCGCCTGATCGAAGAGTGGGAACATTTCAACCAAATGATCAATTGGTCATCGATGAAGCAGTCAGGCAGGGACGTTCACGTCTTCAAGCTTGCATTTGAGCACGTGGAGGATATTTTGAACACAAACTTCAAATATGTTTGATTTTGCACTTCACAGTCACGTGTCTAAACGTTGTCAATAGTGGACAATACTTTTTTTCTCGTGAGCTCGTTGAACTTGCTGCAACTTTTGTAGGCGTAAACAGATTTTACTAAAATTTGGTGATTTGTTTGCGATTAGATGTTGCATTGTCGGGGTAGAATTTGGTTACAATCCGACGTTATTTGCTGGAGTTATAAAAATGTATACACTGGTTTACTCTTTTCCCGGACACACTGTAGTTACCAGGGGGTATGGCGCCAAACTACATTTTGATTAAATTGAAATTCTATTAATCGTTAAGTTATTTTAATCATTTTAATCATTTTAGTTATGTGTGTAGTCTTATCATTATTTAACAAGAACTGCAAAAGTAAAAGTACTGCGTTCAGAATGACTGATGGATCACGCAGTATTCAGTTGTTTGGCGACTACAAGCCTAACGCTTACTTTGTAGCTCTCTCTCTCTCTCTTTCTCTCTCTCTCTGGTGGTACTTAATTTCCGACATTTCACTACTTGATCTTTGGCGTCATGCCATTCGCCGTGCATGAACACTCTGGAGCGATGCTACAGTCCTCGACGACCACGCGTTAACGATGAAAACGATGGACTCGATGGTGCTCGGAAGTCTGGTGGTTTAGTAGATTTGGATTTACTGGCGGTGTAAAATAGTCATCATTACTTATTTGCTTACTTATTAGATTCTTATTATAAATATCCACTCCAGGTCGAGACTCTAGGAGCGTGATAGCTGTCATCCTACAGCTCTTGTTGGAGTTGAGTGGAAATGCGTGTCTGATACCTATAGTCGGCGGCGTTTCTTACAGGCACTTGCGAGCGTACCCTTGTGTACAGGCTACATAACACATGCACAAGCAGAGATCGTCGATAGAACGATCCAGTCGAAAATGTTACGAGCAAAAGCGATCGATCAATCACAATCCATGGCTGACGTAAAACCCGCGTACAACATGGTATGGTTGTCAAGCTTCGGCGTCGTTGCCCGTCAATAGGCCGATAGGGGCCTATCACCACTCTCCTAGCTACCCCCACCATGGGGGTGAGAGCTGCCAGAACGATTGCTCCCTAACATCTGCCCCACATCATAACTGACAAGTCATGGTCAGGCTTAGTGTTTATTCTAGACATCTCTCCGGGGCGAATTTTCCCTGGAATATAAAACTTTTCCGGCGAAACGCAAAACTCAAACTTCTTTGCATGTCATAAAGACCAACTCTGTAGTAACAAAACATGTATTTTGGGCTTCAGTTGCGCGGAATTTGCACGAGAATTTATTTGGCGCGCTTCTCTAGATCCCCTAGCTGGTTTCTGGTTTTAAAAAAGAAGTTACGTTAACAAATTAAATTAATTAAACTAATCCTTAACAAGGTTAGAGGTAGATACAACAAAGGACTTAGTCGTGAAAAAGAGCGGGCCAGAAATAATATGCCTAAAGGCGTTTGTCCTATGGAGAAAGTGTATCTCTCTGGGGTGATTGCCCAAAGGGGAGGCGGGAGGCGAATGTTCACACTGATGGAATGAGAGAGAAGGGGTAGCGCCGGCCTTCAAGCCTGTCTGATCCTCCATACACGTAACTCCCGTCTAAACGTGTTAAGCCTTGTCGTTTACGTGCAAATTATCCAGCGCCAACGCAGTGTAATCTTGATTCAACCCGCAACCCGTATCCATTTGGACGCATCACGCCAAGTGTTAGCGGTTCATTTGTATTTCACAGGGATACGGCTATTTTTGTTGCTAATTTTCTGCATGATGTTTTTTGACAGATGTTGTCCTTTTCATAGGCCTGTTAAAAATTAAAAAGACTGACCGATGAAAATAACTCAATTAAAAACGGTGTGTCCGAGGGAAGCACAAACCTGCGCGCTGCCACTTTGTGCAACCGTGACGTTGACCGTGAAGTGTGACTTTAAAACCCAACGTTACATGGACATTTTGAAAATGTACCCTCACATCAAAAACAACGTTTCTGCGTCAAGACATTCACAATTCAAAGCCAAAACCGAAAAATACGAAAATAGCTCTTACGTTTCAAGGTCTGTCACTTCTAGCGTTCACCACGAGACATCCTCTCAAGTTATGACAACTTTTCACCAGTAGTTTATGAGTTTCGCAGGAACACACAAAAACAGACATAGATACTATAGCAAAAACAATACCTGCTTTGCCAACATACCTGGATTGCAGGTAATAAAAACACTGGAACAGACAGACCGCCGTGGGTCTACAATGTAGGCCTACATGTATGTTAATTGCTAAATGCAGCAGTTTAGGTTGTAGACCTGTGGCGATCTGATTTTATTATATCTGACCAGTGTTTTATGTTTGTCTTGAAGGTAGTCATTAAGTGTAACTACCGAGCAACGTCTTCCAACGCTGACTGCATGACAAGCCAATCCCGTTATCAAGTTCTTTTCAGCGAACGTATAAACTACATCATATCATCATCATCATATCATATCGGAAATTTATATATAAAGGTAAAGGTAAGTGTATAGCAGTTTGTATAAATACCTACACCGCTACGGGAAATCACTTACCACATGGGATCACACAGTGTTACCTGCCACCCGGCAGAGGTGCCTTTC
>Ga0126335_1001564_pt1 | contig 12952 bp, 10 predicted proteins | sample OlaspJWI45metaG_FD_108409 | JGI IMG/M metagenome (GOLD analysis project Ga0126335, IMG submission 108409) | Marine gutless worms symbiont microbial communities from Oahu, Hawaii - Olavius sp. 1 OAHU.JWI-45 metaG | ecosystem: Host-associated > Annelida > Digestive system > Unclassified | place...
CTTGCTTACCTCTTGTTATTTGTATTAGTGTCTATCGTATAGTCTGTGTGTGTGTTCTATTTGTTTCGTTTTTTATGGGCCATGTCGCCTGACTCAAATAAATGATGATGATGATGATGACTTATGCCCAGTCAAAATGCCACCCAGTCAAAATGCTACGCCGAATGATTGTCACCAACTTCGAGAAAAACAAACTTCGAATGAATACGGTACTAAGACATACTAGTAAACCGTCACGACGTCAGAGAGCGCCGTGCTCTCAATCTCCAAATAAAAATGTCTTCAACTGCGGCTTAAACTGTTCGTAGCTGAGGTGTACATGTCGCAAAAAGGGTGGCAGATCGTTCCACAAGCGCAGGCCGAAGGCGGCAAAACTCCTGTCACCGGAGCTGTTGTGTGTCGGCGGTACCGTATATGTCATGACGTTGGATGACTGCAGAGCATGTCGACCGGTCTCAGACACAAGCCTGCAGTCGTCAGACAGGTAGCCAGAAGCCAGATGCTTGTCCAGACAACAGTACGTGACCTTAAAATCGATCTGACGTCGAACAGGAAGCCAATGCAATAACGTAACAATAGTTTGTTGTGGTCGCGTCTTCACGTGCCACGATGAGTCGTGCGGTGCCGTTTAATGTATACAGTAGCATGTAGTATTGCAGCATTGTAGTAGGCGTATAGGATGCTCACGTAATTAGGGCACTAGTTTCAACTTTCAACAAAACTGGTACATAAAATCCGTAGCTTCGCGTCTTATTTGTCGGACAAACTTACTCTCAAGCTATTTACTCGGCGGAAAATACCGAGAATGGGCGCCAATAGATTGCGCGAAATTGTAAAAACCGCTCATCAATCTTGAGTCTAATACTTCGCGAGTACACTCCAATCTGTTTGCTTACGCGATTAGAGCTGTGTCCGCTTGTGAAATAGTGCCGCCGACCACATACAAATCGGTACTTAAGTTTTCCACTATACGAGACGAGAACCGCACAAAGACGCCAGTGGATTACACTGATTAGGTTCGGCCACTGCGTCCAATAATGTTAATACAGTCGATGCATATACACCGTGTAGAGAAAAAGAGAACATCGGTATTGTGTGCATAACTGTAATATGAGTATTACTTTGAACTTTTCTCCCGTCGGACTGACTTACGTAATTGGTACGCGTTTTTGCGATGCCACAAATATAGCCTATGTTTTTTAATTATTGTGAAATAACTTAAGTAATTGTAATCACATCCCGATGATTTACAAACAGACGACGGTAATGTAGTCTAATGTAAAATGTAGATATTTATACACCGTGATTCAGAAAAAAAGTGATCCAAAATGTTTTTGTCATATCTTCTACAAAACTCACCAGATACTGACAAAAATTTGGCACATAGTATCCTGAATAAATTTGCAATATAACAGTGTACACGTTTTTACCTATACAATAATCAGCTTGACAGTTGTTATAGCCCAGGTGCATTACCTTACATTTATCAATGTTAAACAACATTTTCCATTCCCTTGACTCTGAAACGACACTAATAAGATCACTTTGCAAACCCTGGATATTTTGCATTGAATTAACCTTACTTGGTGTCAGCAAATTTTAATATGTTGCTATCAACTGATTCATCGATAGCATTATTATACAAAATAAACAGGAGTGGCCCCAAGACTGATCTTTGAGGCACTCCACTCAAATTATCACACCATTCAGACACCTTTTCACCTAATACAATTCTTTGCTTTCTTCCTCAAAGCCAGTTCCCAATCCATCTCAAAATATCACCATTAATTTCACGTGCTGCTAATTTAAGCAGAAATAGTTGATGCGGGACTTTATCAAAAGCTTTCTGAAAGTCCAGATGCATAACGTCGACCGGGTAACCAGAATCAATGGAGTTAGCAATCTCTTCAATAAAAATCAATAAATTTGTCAAACAAGATTTCTTCTTGACAAACCCATGTTGAAATTCCTTCATCAACTCATGCTTCTCAAGGTGGTCAATAATTTTATCTCCTATGATTGTGTCAAAGACCTTGCACATTACCTGTGAGGCTAATGTGGTGTAGTTAGACAGAAGACAGACTTGACTTCTTACATTTCTTAAATACAGCCGATACATTTACTAATTTCCAGTCTAGCGGGATTTCACCTGACTGCAATTATTATTAAATATTATGGCTACAAAGTTAGAGATTTCATCTGACAGCTCTATTAGCATCCGCGTTCCGACTGAGTCGATCCTAGGAGCTTTGTTCATTTGTAGTTTACAGAGTTTACTGTTCAACGTATCTGTGGTGATATCGTAACTGCACAGTTTATCACTGTCATGTTTATGGAAACACTTTCTAACTGCTGGTAAATGTTCTGTGTTTTTAGTTGTAAATACAGGTGCAAAGTATTTATTTAATACATTGCCCATATCTTTTTCAGTGAAAACCAATGCTTCCACATTGTCTGTTAACGACCCAACAGTAGGTTTCACCTGGCTTTTTGACCTAATGGAGGTGTACAATGATTTAGAATAATTTGTTTTTCAAAATGTCTTTTAGCTCTTCTTACCAGCTTGCTTGTTTTATTTGATTGGTTCTTATATTTTTGGATGATCAGTGTCATCATTATGATCTTTCCATTTCTTTCATGTGCAGTTTGTGTTTTTGTGTTATTTTATTTAGAACATCTACTGAATTTTATCAGAATCCGATGGGTTTTGTAGGAGATGTGACAGAAACATTTTGGCTCACTGTTTTCTGAATCACTGTCATATCGCATAGTCGCAAACACGTCTAATACACCGGACGCACTAATACTGCACAAAGAAGAATGTCTTCATCTTTAGTTCGTCTGGAAGCGAGTTGCAAACAGTGTTCCGGCACCGTTGTCGACGGTACGGTGACGACAGTTTGCAGTGTTCAGTGTTATGACTGTCAACAACAGTCCAACCTTCATCGAGGCGGACTTGGCCGCTCTGTAGGGAAAGGTCTGAGTGCTGTACGGATTCACGTAAGTTGTGCTGGCAGGATCAGACAGGACAGCACACGATGTATAATGCAGCCGGTGGACAATAGCCGCGTGCTGAGATCGGTGCGACCTGGACGGATACACAAGACGTAAGACGGGCGGTCGTTCGGCGGACCCAAACGTCGACGATTGTGGCCGTGCAACGGACGGCGATGAATTATGCAGTGACGAATAAATCGCCGACCAGCAGCCAGCCTCGTACCTGTCTGTCCGACTGTCATAGTCGTAAATTGTCCCCTCACTTCAGCTCTGATTACACATCACCATTTCATGCCCAGTTTCCATTTGCGTGCCAGCACTTACTTTGCAGCTAAATTTATAGGCCTACACAATCGCCGTTCAAATAAACAACAGTATTTAATGCTAAAAATAGAAACAAACCCACACATATCTGTTAGCCCAGTGAGTCACAACACGTTTACAACGGTTCATAGCTCATTGTGCATCACGGTACGACCAGTGTAGTGGCGTGGTAATATTTTTGTTGGCGTCTGTCTGTCTGTTTGTATGTATGTACATGTACAGGTAACACGACAACTTTCGAAATCCTTTACTTAGATAATTTATTTTTGGTACGCAGGTGACATTTGTATATCAAGGTTATCGGATTAACGTGAAGGTCGCATGAACAAAAATAGCACGCACGTAGGTAGCCTAGTTCACCCCTGATTTAAAGGTAGTCTTGTTATTCAGGAAAAACGTGTAAGATTTCTGACAAATATTATACATGGAACGAAAAAAACAACTTCAGGCTCATACCGTCAGGACTCGTATATCTCTCACATTGTGCATAGGCATATCTATAGAATACAAAATATGATTCGCTTTTAAAAGATCGAATATAAAGACTGGATTAATTTCAACCTAACAGTAAGCCTATGTTTTCGTTTGAATTTCGTGAAAAGTTTAGTCACGACGTTAGCTTTAACATTTTGACCTCGGAAGGCCACTGTGATGTGTACTTGTGTATTTTATGAGTCTAGAAAACAACCACTAATTACAGTTTATAACTGACTATCCGTTGCCTACTTTCGTGCACGTAAGTGTACATTTAGAATGCTAAAACTAAGACCTTTTGACATTTAACTACACTTGTTTCAGCGTGTTTTCGTCAAATATTATTAGTGATTTTTGATAAACTCAGAAGTTAGAAGATTGTTGCACTTTTAATTCAATATGGTGTCCAAACCTAATAAAAAAAGCGGCAGTATAGCATAGACGCTTCTTTACGCAGTAAATCTCTGCATGTTTTGACGACGTTGAGGCCAACATTTTGAGCACTCGTTTGTCAGCTTGATTTCAGATATAGGCCTCTTCGTTTTATTTCTGCACGTGTTTTAATAAACAGTAATTATCATCATACTGCTCATTTTATGTCAAACATGATAGTCAATTTGCTTCTTTTTTGTCTGTGTGACGTTTCTTGAGGTTCTGTTTTGGCCCAGTATAAGCTACTCTGCTCAAAGATAAATGGTCACATCAGTACTGCGTTACAGTGCATTCTATTGGGTGTAACCACTGGAGTCAATCGCGTGCGTTCTTGCATCTCGTTGCAGAGGCCTGGAAGCAGATCCTAGCAACGAAATCGGTGGTCACCGTGTCGCCCAACGGCCGGACAAAAATAGCCGGCATATAGTCGCGATAGGCATCGTCCAGTGCGTCATCCTTATACGACTCGTTGTCAGTCTTATTGACCCAGGAATATTCGCCTGCCTGGCGTCATGGGTGGTCTGGTCTGGCATGCAGCCGCACTGGACAGTGTCGGCGACCGACCGACGTGATGTCGCTATGCGTCGCTGACGTCAGTCGCGTTTTATCGATCGACAACTGGGTCCCACATCAGCCCAGCTGCGTGCCTGTCGCCGTCCACATGGAACCGCGTCCTGCTATGATTTTGCTAATTAGCGGTCGCCACATCCGGGTCTCCGGGCCACCGGAAGTGTTTGCGTCGTGCTAGGTGAGGACTTTGCTCGGCGCCGATTTCCGCCTGACGTAAACCGACCAGCACTCTGTATCTGGGAGAGTGTTCTGCGATGTATACGGGTGGTCTAGTTGCCTGCTCATATGCATGCGCGGTGCCAGTAAACTATGCAACACAATGGCCACCAAGTCGAGCGTATAGCAGTGATGTGTGTGTGTGTGGTCTCTCCAGAGCTCGACCGCAACTGAACGATAAATTGCATTTGGTTAGCGATGGGCATGTGCGTGGCCTGGCCGCGGTTCGCTGCGTTCTTCGGCCTTGTTTTACAACTACGATGTCGTCCCAAGTCGTTTGTTCAGTGTCAATTTCACGAGTTGCTGCCTTAGTCTATAAATGTATGAGACTTATGAAGCAAGAGCAAGCTGCGGCATCAGCAATTTGTCAGTCGCCCACAGATATAGCGTGATAATTCGTTAAAATGCCAATGCGAAACAGTTAGTAACGTAATGGACTGATTAGTATCATATAGCCAAATTTTTATTAATTTTTTTATCTTTTTTTCTTAAAAACCATGATAAATGCCTGCTATATCCGATTGTCTGCTATAAAGTAAGCAAAACAAATCTTAAGCTGGTATCCAGTTTTTTTACCTTATGATCAAAGTAACAAATTGTATGTGATAGCAAATTTACTGAGGTATATGTGTTCAGAGATTATAAAAATAGAGCTTGGTTTGACACAGTTATTGCAAAAATAAAACGGTGTAATGTTTTGTGACCCACTGCGTAATTTGTATTGGAAGTAAGCTATAATGCTCAGCGCGCCCAGCGCACCACGTAACCAAGTTAGCCTCTAGTTTGACCATTGAAGCCATACAGCAGAACATCTATGTTGAAATACTACGAGAACTTGTTCAGCTTGTTCAGTCTTATTGTGAGAGTCATGCCGCCATCGCTATATGTGTTCGTGATGGAACTCCGGCAAACGTTTGTCTCGTGTGCGATTATAAATCGTGCTAAGTGACACTAATCTTTAGTTTTGAGATCTCACACGTAAGTGACCAATAATTTCTCTGCATGGAAGCTTAAACCTGGTTCCGTAATGTTAATCTGCCTTCAGTCGAGATTTTACAGCTCCGACTGAGACGGGTTTAGCAAGGCGCCACTGCGTCTTGTAATTAACCAAAACTTGGATGTGAATGATGGATCGGACTCGTAGGAGAGAAATGGATGGATGAAAGGCGGGCAGAGGACACCGATCAGGCAGACTGAAGTTAAGCTTAGCTGTCAACGCTGACGACCAAGACTCAGCAGCGATTTAGCGACAACTGCATCAATATACTCGATACACTGCACTGGCACGGCAGTAGCTAGCTATAGCGTGCGGCCATGTCGTCGTTGTTGATAGCTATCAGAAAGACATGCTACTGGACCGTCATGGCTGTTACACAGGCAAATCCCGTGATTTACTTAATTTTCTGTGGACTTTTGTAAGTGCCGCGAGCATCTTCTTGACTGCAAATGATCTCTTCTACCTTTGTGATGTTGATTGACTGATGTTCTTGCCCACCTGGGACGTCTGCTGCCAACTTTTCGGTCATGCTCCAAGTTGCACCAGTTTGTCTTAACAAGCTATCAAGCCAACATCTAGACCAAGCTTTAGATGAAAATTCATTTAACAGTTTCTTCGAGCCCCATTTTTCTCTATTCTCAAGTTTTCAATCAATATTTTATTATTTACACTTACTTTACCAATATTACAGCGTCACTGCATTAACTGACGTCACACATTACGTCATATCAATCCAACGAGCTATTAATAGCTCGTTGTATCAATCATACATAGAATATTTCATCAATAGAATGCTTAATATGAACTTGTAATATTATAATGCTCGTTTAACCTCATATTTAACAAAAACCATCTTCGTTGGTAGGTTTTAATACGATTTCTTGATAATGCAGTAGGGGCTTACTTTTTTGGCCCACCTTGTATATGTGGCGAAATGTTTACGAAATTAGCAATGCTAAAGCATGCTTATGGAGTCTCCTGTCGGAACGATTGATGACGATTTTCAGCGATGACATCTTTCATGAGAGAAATGTCCAATACGCATATCGGAAGAGCACTGGCGCCCGCAGATTCTCCGCGGAAAGGTAGGTAGCAGGTAAATGCTAAAGCAACAACTGCAGAAACCACTGTACGCGATCTTGATATATACGGTAACAAACAAACGTGGAAACGACACTTAACTGTAAGTTTAATACTGGCTCAGACTCCGGCATTTAGTCACGAAGAAAGACTCGAGCGAGCGAACGATTCTTGGTATGCGTGTTGGATGTAATATTGGCGAAGATGATTAATCTGTTGTATTTTTGCTGACGTTATGGTGCTGTTTGCTCTTTCGTGGGATGATTTGAAGTTATTGATAGATGCTCCATATGCGTTGCCTCATAAGATAAATGTCTTAATTTCAGCAAGACTGTCTGTGATGATGTAATTTGTGTGGGTTTAGCCTTTCTGCGATTCGAAAGATCATAAGTCACCATTTTATTTTTCTTTATTTACTGTCGACAATATTGTTTGTGACTTGTGACTAAAGTCAAATATTTCGGCAATATTATTAGGCTACTGAGAATCTGCGTAAGATTGTGAATATTAAGCGTTATTATTAATACTAATTTGTTTCATATGGTCTAATCTTATGCTTCGCTTTACATGCTGCTCCTGGTTCGTTTAGTAAAAACTGTTACAGTCTCACCGTATGTTTTCATAACACAGGTCTTTGGTATTCACACAAATAAACAAACAAAATAAGTTTAAATAGATTTGTCTCATATTATAATATACGTGTTTAAAAGCGTTACTTCGTGTTTGCCAAATGAAACTGTTTGATATCAGCTTTATTGCAGCTTGGTCTGCCAACTTGTGACGTAGCCTACTTCGGCATTTACTGCTGCTTAGCTACAGATCGTTAGTAGAATGAATAAGTGGCCCATGTGCAGTGACGTTCAGTTCAGGTGATCTAGTTTGTGACCACAGTTCATCTGCAGGTGCTTTATGTATACAAGATTGTATGTTGTTCGTGTGCTGCTTTTCGGCGAACTTGCGGTCTAATCAAAGTAAAGAATTGCTGATATAGAGCATCTAGAAATTCGACGCAAAGCTACGGTTTTAGTAATCGTACATTACTGCACGAAGGCAGTACTTTTTTGTAATTTCATTTTATCTTGTTTTCTCTGAGTTTTTATCTGTGATTCTGCGACTTCTACTCTGGCGGTACACGGGCCAGCCTTCGGTGCGATACGATTGACTTTGACTTACGATGACCGACGAGATGTGACCATCGTCAGCAATGCAGTCCACACAGCATGACGCAGACAATCTGATGTAGCTTGTACTGTTTGAAGTTACATATCCCAGGCCGTCTGCGCCTCTAATCGATGCACATTAGAGCTGCGATGGCTGTTGGCATCATGAGATTATCTGCGAGAGCCATTGCGAATGAGTAGCAAGGTCGTGTTCATCGAACGTTTATTGATTGTGACTGACTGACTGACGCACGCATCACTGTCAGTTATCAGCAGCTGCTGCAGACTGCATCATGCGTACGTGCATGTCAGCAAGTACGATTGTTATGACTGTCAGTCAGTGGCAACTGATGAGCAGCCTAATCGTCATTATGCGTGTAATGGTGATGCATATGAACAACGCTATTAACTTCTCACAACAGTACTGCAATGACATTATAATCGATCGCACTGTAATTGCAGTGTAGTCAGTACATGCGTGTAACTAACACATCAGCAGTCGACAGAAATATTAGTTATTTTCGTTATTTCCTGGTAACGCTTGCACTTTGGCACAAGTATTTACATGTGAGCTGATTTTCTCCTTCAGTAAGTTATTGGACATTTAATGTTTCCGACATGATTATTACGGTCAAACTATCGTTTACTGAAGTTTTGAAGTTATAACACTAATTCAGGACTGACAAAGCCATTAAACCACTATTTTTAAAACCCATCAACGTGCAACGTTTTGTGTACAACATCAGTGTTACTACCAACTTTTTCATAAAAACGCACCTGATTTTCCGGGTTTTAGAAGTGAATGATGTGTAATGCGAGAATTGCTTGGCAGTTTGGAGTACCGTACCCCAACGCATGTATCTGGGAAGTGACCGTATATGGCTTGCTTGATGGCATCAGCCAGTGATCCACTCTGGACGTGGAGTGCAGATTCGTGTGTTGAATTGAGACGAAAAGACTGGAAAGAGAGACCAGTCGGTATACTGGGTCACCACATAACATGGCCAGCTTGTCTTCCGTGAAATTTTCACGAAAGATAACACTAAGTCAAGTTAGGGTCTAACGTCAAGGTGACGTAACGCAATGCTAAAACTCCATTGTGTTTACTGTAGAGTTGGGTCGTTTTGATTTATCCCACACCAGTCGCATAAATCTTTATAAGATCTGTTCAAAAGTCATGTCGATTTCTCAGAAATGATTCAATCTTCAGAAATCACTGTAAATTTTACTTTTTACTTAACGCTAAAATATGATAATTGGCTTAATACAGGGGATCGGTTTTTTTGGCCGACTACGATTAGACAGCCGCTGAGCTGTCGTTTGGTTCGTCTGGTCGGCGCACAATCAATGCTGAACGGGCGAACTTTAACATTTTCCGCCCGGTCCGTCGTCCGTCTGACCGAATGGCCGATGTCTCGGGAGAGAAACACGAGTTATACGGCTGGCGGCACACCGGCAAGCGGACCCTCTGTTACCCGCAGACGCCGCGCAACCAAGCCACACATACCGTGACACTCCACATCCTACTTAGACTTGCACAGCAGATACCAGACTGAATGACTGATAGCATCGTGTGTCATTTGCCTCATCACGACTTTTACTTAGCACGACGAGTCGCACCTCTAGCCATACGACAACTGTTTTAATAATATTTCATTAATTTTTACCCCTGGAATTAACACTAGCAGGGGTACAAGAACCAAAAAATTAAAAAAACCTAATAATATTATTATAATCGTATGTTTATATAACAGATGTAGTTTCACGTAATTTTTGTGCAGATGCGACAGACAAAATATGTCATTCTGTCGTAGCTGCGTGATAACATTTATGTATTTTCTTCAGATCCAGCAAATTAGTGATGTGATGAACTGTACACGTGTATTGCAGGTCATCTACTGTGCACGACGGAAGGAGTGCAGCAAGGTGGTTGTTAGTGATTCAACGGTCATTTCAGACGGCGTCTTGAAGCTGCTGCTGCTGTTGCTGCTGTGTCGCCGTAAACGGTAAACGCTGACCAGAGTGGGACGCCCGATGGGGCACCTGCCGCAGTGGACAGGTCAACGACGTAATGACTGATCACCTGCCGAGCAGCATCCCGCTCACCCGGCCTCACTCGACGTGACTGCACTGTCCAATGTGGTTCGTCCGTCCGCCTTACTGATGTGTCCCACGTTATGTGCTGGATATTTTCGACGATCAAAGCAGGAGTTGGCCATTGGTGTACATATTGTTAGCGAGCGATACGACATCTCAACATCAGCAATGGTCTTCAAGCCACACACTTCACACTGCTCATTTTTCTGCTCACCGTCAAAGTCTTTCTCTAGTCGTCGTGGCCGTCGTCGTCGTCGACGACTACAAACGCTGTGATGGCTGCCGTGGTCGCGTCTACAACTGTCGACTACGCAAACCGGTCAGCCAACTCGAGTTGGGAGACCACGACTCAGCAGTCGCCGCTCGCGCTTGGCTTCCTCTGGTTGCCGTATATTATATTCACGATTGTCCTACTGTCACTCATCGCCATGTCGTTTCTGCGTTTCCACTGCGAGCGTGGGCAGCAGAATCGACGACGTCAAGAGGAGCTTGGCGACAAGCTGCAACATCTCGACAACATGAGGTTACTGTCGTCCGACGGTCCGCAGCCGAACGGCGGCCCGTCTGGCTGTGTGCCGGAGCAGTACAGTTTGTTCATGCAATACTCGCAGATATTGCCAGAGGATGAAGACGACGAGTTGACTTCCACGCGGTCTCGTAGCGCCATCAACGGTCGCAAAGGCGGCCAGTCGCGGCGACCAATCGTGTTTACGTTTAACAGCAATGGTAGCATGGTGGACGTTCGATGCGACGAGGAGGAACGGACTAACACGTTTCGGTTGATTCCGAACGCGGACAGTGCTGGTGGCGAAAATGCTAGCGTAGTGGAGATTGATCTCGGTAACGGTGAACTTGACGACTTAGAACCTTGTTCGCTGCCGTCGTCGTCGACGCGACAGCGCGACCGGCGGTACGACGATCGCTGGTTTCCTGACTCTGCGGTGTCAATGGCGACTGGGCGAACGTCCGGGTCCGCAAACAGTCGAAGACCTCTGGCGACTGACTACAGCGGTCAGAACCATCTTGGTCCGTTGTCGCCGTCGACGCTCAACCGCCACGATCGTCACATTTCGCCGTCCGTGCCTGCTGGAGTGACGCCGCATCAGACGCGAACACAGGCGTCTGGATCACGCCAGCACGCCGCTCCGCCGCCGCCACCGCATCATGCTCACACTCAACGACATCATCATCATCAGCAGCAGCATCATCAGCCAGCCTCTACATCTCATCGCTCAACGATATTCTCGCCTCACGACACGTCACAACGACGTCACGGCACGCATCACAGCTCTGACGAAGAAGTAACTTGTGCTGCTGAGGCGTTGTTGCTCTGGCAGAAACGTGTATAGCACGCATCTATTCAAACCAACATACACGTAATTCGTCCTTCCAGATGATACTCTATCGGCTTCCATCATGTGCGATTTCGTCTTGTTAAGTGCATTTTATATTCTCTTATAACTTTGTAAGTTAAATAGGGAAAGGGGTGATAATAATGCTACAAGCATTTGTACGGCGCTCAGTGCATATCGGTGATCAAACTGTGGCTACCACTACTCACCTCTCACCACCAATGCGACAGTAAGGCATAGATGGACATAGATGAGTTTTCAGACTGCCAACAATCGGAGACGTTGCGAGTAGCCTATAGAGGTAGAGTCTGTTTCAAAAATTGTTTTGACCAGAACTTAAACATTTTTACCGAATTGTGTAAAATATTGTGAACAGTAGAAAAGGAGAGCTCACATTGCGACCAGAACGGTGATGGCTTTTTTGTAAGGAATGAACTTGAACAAATAACAAATAGAACAGATATACAGATATAAAACAGAGGTGGTTAATGGTTGAGAAAGTTGTTTTCTCTAGTACAGTTATCACAGAAAAAATAAATAGCATTTTTATCCAGCTTAGCCAGCATTAATATTGATTCAGGTTGGAAATAAAATTCTAATGCTTTGTTAACTGAGAAGCGTGATTTAGCCGACTTTAAATCACTATTGTTAAATGTGCGGCAATTTTGTTACAACGTTGTCGTCTTTTGCGAAGACATTAGACAATTATTCCATCGACTTTATGCTATATTATTGCTGTGCTGACAATATGTGCTCATCTACCCAAGACAGCTATAGGCCTAGTTATTGTGCATTTGCAATTGCGTTCAACATTGTTATGTAACCCTCTCCACAAGAGACCGTATTATGCAACGTACTGCGGTCGTCCGTCTATCTCGTTGGTGGGCTACTCATACCACGGTAAAGTATGAAAAAGTGCAAATTTGATGAAATGAACACGTTTCATGCAACAAATATATCTAGCAACTTTGTGGTCTAAGGGTCTCAAAAGTCAGCAGGCCTTATGAAGAGATTTCAGGCATGAAGTGAGCGGTAACGGGTTAATGAATGCTTTATTTCGGCAAAACTGTTGCCCAGGTAAAATGTCGCCTTCTACGAACTCAGATATTCAAAAAGTCAAAAATCAAAATTGCATCGTCAGAATGTCGTTATTTTACGTTTTGTTGTTCTGTAAATTTGTCATGCAGGTGTCTCAAACATGCATGGGTGTCAACGCCAGTGGAACATTGGGGGGGGGGGGGAGGGTGGGGGGC
>Ga0126335_1001565_pt1 | contig 12944 bp, 12 predicted proteins | sample OlaspJWI45metaG_FD_108409 | JGI IMG/M metagenome (GOLD analysis project Ga0126335, IMG submission 108409) | Marine gutless worms symbiont microbial communities from Oahu, Hawaii - Olavius sp. 1 OAHU.JWI-45 metaG | ecosystem: Host-associated > Annelida > Digestive system > Unclassified | place...
CTATATGAATGGTCCAGTGGCGCGTAAGTTCCTCCATTGGGGTCTGGTACAGTCAACTCGTCCCAAGTGAACTCGTTAGGGTTTAGGTTAAGGTTAAGATTAGCGTTAGAGTTAGGAATAGGGTTAAGCTTAGGGCCAGGACTAGTTGACTGTAAAACCGTGGGGTCTGCGACGCCTAGCAGCCGACAAATGATTTGGTGCGTAGGCTATTTGAACCAAATGGGCAGCTCTAGTTGTAGCAGTCCTGAAATAGGCCTAAAGTTTCTCCAGATTTCAGTGGATTTCGCTGAGAAGAAATAGGGGCCTACAATTTTCTACAGAGAAAAACAAGCATCACGTTATCAGTGTACAGTACATCACATTCAGCAAAATTTCTTCATTCGTTAGGCCTCATCGTTTCTCATTAAAACAGAAACGTAGGACTAATTACACGCTACATCTACAAAAAGCAGGCCTACATTTAAAATCAGACTATAGGCTAATCGAAATGGAACAAAAGTTATACAAATCACACTTCTGAATCATCTTCTTTTAATTTGCTTGTTCTTACCCATCTTAGAACTTTACGCCACTGTGAACAACACTGAAGACAATGATTTTTTCCCCTGACGGCCTGTCAATGGAACATAGAGGCTATGGCCTGGCCTGCGCCTTCGTGTAAACTTCTTTTGCTTTGCTTTGCTTTACTTTGCTTTGCTTTGTCAAGACGGCCGGTAGATGCGGCTTTGATAGGTGGTGCGAATCTAGCTTAATTTTTCGCTGGCACGGCCAATTTAGGGGGGCAAACTGCAGATGACGTAGTTCGATACAGTGCTACCGGTACTATGTAGCGTACCGCTAGCATCGATCCACGCTTAACAAGTTCAAATAAGAATTTCGAAACTAGGGCGATCTATCCCGGCGCTCTAGGCCTAATCCTTCACGCAGACGCTACATGTTGTCTAACATATTGCAAAAGTTTCAGTTACTGCGCAGCGTTGTGACTTTATTAGTGTAGAAAAGAATAAAATCGATACGGCAGGGCACTCAAGGTACAGAAGTTCACTTCAAGTACAAACTTATTGTCGCAAAAAGGGCCAAGCCGGGATTTGAACCCGGGACCTCTCGCACCCGAAGCGAGAATCATACCCCTAGACCACTTGGCCATCGGCTGACTTTTGGCTTAATTGTCGACTACAATTAATGCTAATGCTTTAGCAACTTCATTTTATCCATATAGTTTGTACTCTAGCCATTAAAAGAAACTTTTCTTGTAAATCAATTCTATGTGCATACTTATGCATCTAGCCGCATTTTAACTGCAGAACGTTCTGAAAAAGCTTACCTCATGGCCACAGCAAAGAGCCAAATGCGAATCGTGATTCTTTTCTGATCATCAATTATTTTAAAAAATATTTATTAATTATTTCATATAACTAAAATGGTAAGGGTCTATGTTGAACACGTACGTGCGTGATTTATTGTTATTTTTGCCTCTGCAGTGCGAAAAAAATAGTATTTGCTGCGGAGTACTGTGACTGACTGACTGTTGAGAAGGAGATTGCGAATGGTAATAACAAGTAGCGTTGGTAATAACTAAATAAAGCTGGTAGTGAGTTGTATTTCTTGAAGATACCCAGTGAACGAGTAGTTTTGGATAGTGGATATTACTACAGTTTATTCGTTAGTGTTGCTGTTGTTGATGGCTAATTACATGCCGTCGTCAGTATGTCTAGGCCTACACCCCAGCCGCTCACATTGACAGGGTCACAAAACACTGAAAACTATCTCTAGTGTCAGGGTGTGACTAGAGTTTTTATGGTATAGTTGATGGAATAGTTGATGGAATGTGTACATTAATTATTATTAATGCATGATTACGTTGGTGGAGTATTTATTGGCACCGGAGTACCCGATGACAATGATAAGCGGACTCCCGAGTTTTGCACGTCACTGCTCCGCAACTTTAACCCCAACTCTAACCATCATTGTACCTCTGACCCTAACCCTTATCCTTACCTTTGCTCAAACCCTCGGCATTGTTATTGACTGTCAGGCAGCTAGTTTTAGTTACAGTATTGATGAGATGGAGTGGTGTCATGCAAAACCCTAGGAGGCCCACCCAATTTTGAGACAGTTTAGCTAATTCTTTTCACAATATAATGTAATGGCTTACATGTGTTGAGGACAGGGTCATTTCGGTTGTTAGGCTACAGATCATGGTTGTTGTTTTGACAGCATGTCATTAGTGAAGTTCACTATTTCAAATGACGGATCATGCAGTGCCACCGCGGCCAGCTGCTGCTGACAACATTGGGGAAGCAGCAAACGCCGATAACAACAACCGACCTGAGCGTAACAACAATAACGTCCCACCGCATCCACTTCTTAATGTCCGCGACAGACTTTTTCATGCACTGTTCTATCGCATGGCAACCGTTTATGCCCGTGCAGTACCAGTGCCACTGCGAACAACAGTGGAGTTATGTGCACTGTTTATGGTGCGTATTGTCTGCTGTTATTAAAGTTTATTTTTAATTGTACAGTACATTATAAAAACAAGTAAGGGACTAGCATTACAGGGGTCCTCAGTGCTCCATGCTGTTTATATGGGCCGTGATCCAGGGGCCATATTAACAAAACCTGTTACTTTGATGTCATTATCACTTCGTCACAGCAGAGTCTTGAGACGGCCCATATGTGCACAAGCGCTGCAGTTTAGCTGCGGCCTACGTAGGTCAGTGACGGCATGTTACTATGTGTAGGTCGCCCCATTCTGCCTACAGCGCCAGCTGCATGTGCCTGCAGCACTGCCATTTCAGCTGGCACCTTTGTGTTGTGTATTATTAAAGCAAAGCACAGTTCATAAGCAGAATTTTTAAAACAGTGCATAGTTTATCGGAAAACAAAAAGGTCTGGCAATGGTATCATCCTCAGGCCATAGGCTACGTTTGTGCCAATTTCCGCATTTCTACTATTTGTGGTTTTTGCGGTAGTGCTCGGAGAAGAATGTGCCCTCTTTTGCATTTTTTGGCCTTTTTTTGCATATTTTGCCACAATTAAAAAACTTTTTCCAAAAATCTAAGTGCGTGCATCATCCTCGTACTAAATGCCACCTTTGTGCCAAATTTGACGTTTTTAGGCCCTCTTGAGTCCTGAGATGTCGCTTGGAGAAAAACCAGTCACCCACCCAGACACTGCACACCCACCCAGCTTATTTTTGCCACCATGAACCTCAGTGCTCTCAGTCTGTACTGAGGAACAAAAATTTCTCTGAGCCACGTAGGCCTGTATGGCTGCATTTTGCTTTGTTTCTTTAGCTTTCAGCAAGTCTGTTAAAATAAAATGTGAGCCAGTAAAATTTATTCTCATCTAAACACTAAACTAGTCCGGCATAGAATGGCTACATCTACAGTAATCTACCATTGATCACTATTAAAGCAAATGTTACAATAATGTTTACCATGTTCACCATCATCATTATAATAGTATTTGTAACATTATTGAAAACTCATGTGGCAGTTTTTTGTGATTGTGTCTGCAGGCATTAACTGTCCTTGCTGCCCTTGTGTACATTCATATTGTGTTCGCACATGATCCAGTTAATTGCTTGGCACACGTTCAGAAAGATTGGCCGAGAGCAGGAATACTGCGTGTCGAGATTGTCCGAAATGCTCCACCAAACTACTCCATTAATGACTCGTATGAGAAAGAGTACCATGATGAGTCGATGTTTCTTGGAAGCAAAGAAGTAGGATTATTTGATCCTGGTTCTCGGAGTACGACAGCGACTGATTCCAATACTACAGATCTAAAGGGTTCCTCAGCAGACACACCAGACAATGTACAGTATGTAAAGGAACTACCAGATTTAGAAGTACAGTCAGAAGATGCAAGTACCGTGACAGCAAATTCCAGCAGTAGTGAAAATCCGGAGAAGTCAGCTGTGCCATTACGGCGTCGGGTTCTGTTTGGCCAAACTATTTCTGACTTTGAATTGCTGGCCAAAGTTGGTGAGCTATGTTCGATGGTTATATGGAATTCTAGCCATTCTGCCCATCCATCTTATGCTACCTGCTGCCTGGTCAAAGAATGCATGCTTTGCTACTCTCCCGCACCAAAGTGTATCATGCCACCGGTAGCAAGGCCCAACTGAAGTTAATGCTGCCCAAGGCTATATGCTGGGGCTGCCCAATACTGACAACGCCTTGCCAGCCAGTGCTGCAAGAAATGAAAAATGCCATTTTCTGGCCCCATACCCATGACACCCAAAAGTTTTTACATTTAAAACTATACCTGTGATGCCCTGGAACTACCCTGAATATTTGGAGGCAATCATCCTACACGTTCCAGAGTTACGAGCTAACAAACATGCAGATACATACATACACACGTACTATGTTTGTTTGTTTCTGAAACTTGCATGATTGAATAATAAATTGAATTTTTATTGTGTTTCGGCTTTGAAACACCATTTTTAGCTTGTCAGTATCAGTATTGCATATTCATGATGTTGTAAGGTTTCGTCATTTGAGTAAACTTCGTTTGTATGATAAGATTTTGTGGCATATGCAGAAGTTTTAATTACTGTCTTGTGAATGTTGTATTTTACTTGAAATTTAAGTAATTATTTTCACTGAGAAGGTTGAATACTTTATACAGTACATTTTGATTTATAATACTATGCAGTTAAGTTTTATTCTTGAATTATGAAGCTATGCAGAATTAGTTATTTCTGTTTATTGTTGTGTTCATTTTATTCACATGACTGTGGAGTGTGATAATACTTTATATGTATGTGTTTCATTGTTTCTGTTCAGTTTGGCCTGAAGAACGCTACATAGTAGAATATTCATTGGAGTACGGCTTTCTTCGACTATCGCCTAAAACACGGAATGCTCTGAATATATCTGTTATGTTAGTTACTTTGGGTGAGTTACTGTCGGGATATTTCACGAGCAGTGTTTCAGCCATTTAGCTCCTGGGTTGTTACTATGCTGCATATTACATACTCTGATGCCCTGTTAGTGTGTTTTTATTGTATTGATACTGGTTTATATTGAACAACCAACAGTTTGTAACAGGTTACCTTCCATAATAATAGAAACTGTGAAGAAAAATTTTAAAAACTCTTTATTAACATAACAGAAAAATTACAGTAGATTGTCGTGAACTTATGTATGTATGCCTCAGTTGTTTGTAGTTAGCTGGTGAAACCTTGCAAGTTTCTCCACTGCTTTACTTTTAGGGTTGTTGATCGGGCTCCTGGTGTAAAAAATACTGCTTTAACAGTTCCCATTGAAGGTTTCCTCTCAGACCTGTTAGCTTTCTCAGGTTTGCATTGAAATAGTTCTTTCATCCTCCACGTTTGTTTTGTAGATCCAGCAACTAGCAAGTGTTTTGGTGATAGCTTCAGCCGATTGCTGTTGGACGAGTTTCTGGGATATGATGACATACTCATGTCTTCTGTAAAGCAGCTTGCTGAGGCAGAAGATAACAAAGGTTTTTTTAAAAATTTTGTTCAAATGCTTGTGTAGTTGTATAACTCATTTTTGCATATCTATGAACATGTTTTTGTCAGTTTATAATATGTTACTAAGATGAATGTTGTTATTGATGTAACTGGGAGCGCTGATTGAAAAATTGGCAGCATACGTCCCATGTCGGCAAGAACGTCAATCAGTCAACGTCAGAAAGATAGAATAGCTCGTTTGCAGTCCAGAAAATGCTCCTGGTACCCACAATAGTCCACAAGAAATTGAGCAAGTCACTGGGATTGCAAGAAGTTCCGTTGTGATGTTGACTGACTTTTTCGCCAACCATGGCCTTTTGCAGCATCACTACATTAACTTTGGTCGCACATTACATCATACATAGAATATTTAATCAATAGACTCACTGTGCTTGTTTGGCTTTAAATTTAACGAAAAACTAGCTTAGTTGACAGGTTTTATGACGATTTATTAATAATGCAGTACGGGCTAACTTTTTTTGGCCCACTCTGTGTGTCCATTGTCCAATGGTGTCCATAAGGGGATATTTTATCTCTGCTTATCTTAGCCAGTGGAAACCATGAAAATGGGCCAGCTGGTTAAAACATAGTAGTAATTGTAAGTTGGTTTTAATGACAATGTGTTTAGGTTACCTGCGTAATGTGGTGACTGGAGAGCACTATCGTTTCGTCAGTATGTGGATGGCAAAGTCCTCGTACCTTGCTGCAGCATTCATCATGATTGTATTTGTAAGTATGTTCTGTTTTACAAAGTACAAATGTTTCAGTACGATGATAGTGTTTCTTGGTATTACCTTTCGCACATATTAATAAGAAATTTGTTATTAAATTGGGTTAAAAGGCTATCTAACTGTTGTTTGTTGTTTTGCAGTTATTAGGCTGCATTGATTGCATGAAATGCGCTGAGGCAGACTGTTGTGATCGGCGATCCCAGGCATATTGTCAATCTGTAAGTCTGCCTGAGCACAGCTTCACTGTGCAAATGTGGCTGATCGAGGTCTTGCTTGGTGTGTAGACTCTTGGGACTCAAAGAACATTGTATTAGATGGGAGTCCTGAGTACCCCCATGATTCAATGAGGCCTTCATCGAATTACTTTGGCTGCTTGTTAGTTTTTTTGTTGTTTTATTCTGACCGAGATGTGCGTACCAGTCTCTGCAATTCAGCGGCGATGTGGTTTACGGTCAGCAGTACGCGGAGATTTGGAGGTCCCACGATGTAATCTGGCACGATGTGGACAAAGGAGCTTCTACATTTCTGGACCATCACTGTGGAACTCTTTGCCGCTGACTGTTCGTGATTCGTCACTGACTCTTAACACAGTTTTGTACGAGGCTAAAGACATTTCTGTTTACTCGAGCTTACGGGACATCACCATAGCGCCTCCATGACAGCCTAGGCTGTAAGGACCGCTGCGCAAACATAAATTTTTTTACTTACTTACTTTTCTTGGATTATGTTGTAGACCTTAGCTGTGTCGATGCTGTTGCGATATTCTCATCATCAGATCTTTGTCTTCATCGGTAAGCATAGTTCCGTTATATTCTGATTGAAGTAGATGTAATTAATGTATTTTAATGAAGTCAATACCCAGGCATCTCTGTTGAATAGTTGTTGAGTACAGTTGATTCCGTCATGCCAGCACTAATACTTTTCAGATTGGTGTGAACAACGAATGGTTGAGTAGATCATCCTATGTCGTTTGGAGGGAGCAACGGAAATCGTTGCTGATTAGGCATAGCCTAGTCGTGAAACTGGCGACGCGGTGTAGATTGTGAAATAGCGGATATGATGATTATGTAACTGTTGTCCAGGTTGATTTCTATGCTGCCGTGCATCTAGAGGCAAAAGTTGCGTATAGCGGTCCGTCTGTGCTGTCCATCTGTATGCCTGTCTGTTAGTCAGTCTGTGATGGACTGCACCTGCACAGTGGCCACATAGTGGCCTTGCCATAGATTTTCTAGTTTTATCTGAAAGCACCGTATTTTCAGTCATAATATTTTGTATTGCTTGTAGTCTTTAGAAAATAATCCCTGCCAGAGATGTACTGTACTGTTGACTGTAGTGTGCGTTTTATTTTTTCAAAGCAACGTGTGACATGTATTGTATCTGATTAACATAAATGTATTGTGTGTGCTGTGTGTTTTAAGTGGACTTGCTACAAATGCTGGAGATGAATCGTAACGTAGCTTTCCCTGCTGCTCCGTTACTTACTGTCATTCTTGCCCTCGTTGGTATGTTTCTGCTTGATACATTACTTCACTTTGTCGAAATTAGTCATTGGTGATGACTGGAAGATGGTCAGGCCCAAAGTACTTCCAGTGCTGTAGAAGAGGTTCCACTCGATGCATGTTTGGATAGGTCACATCTGAGCACGTGACTGTAGCGGAGTGCAAAACGTTTAACTAGAAGCATTTTCCCATGTTTGAAACGTAACTGCTAGATTGTGCTTTTCTGAACAACAGTCACTTTTCTTTTTAGTACTGCTGTTGTGCAATCGATTGCTGATTAGCTGCATCATTGGCGCTTATCATTGTTCGGCAGCAAAGCTCATGTGGATGAAAGTGTGCCTGCCAGTCGGGCTGTATGGCTTTTGACAGTCTGTGACAGCATGTCACCAGACCATAAGTGGAAGCGACCCTGAAGCAATCCTCACCGCACCTGGCTGTCACATACATAGGAAGACAATGCCGCATCCCGTTCTGGGCTGTGAACATTGGCAGTCACCAAAGGTCGCTGTGGATCAGCGCATCAGTCTCTGACTATGCAATATGCATTGACGACGACGACGACGATTTTGTGTCAACTTTATACTGTACTGCACCTTAATTTTTCATTACTGTAAATGTGTTGCGATAATTGTAAATTTTACATATGAATAGTTGTGAACATGCCAGTGTGTGTGTAAAATTTTGTTTTAAGGAATGGAAGCAATAATGTCGGAGTTCTTCAATGATACAACCACTGCATTCTACATTATTCTCATAGTGTGGATTGCAGATCAGTATGATGCTATATGTTGTCGTACCATCGTCAGCAGAAGACATTGGCTACGGTATGTACGTTGCACTGTGTAGTGTTTAATATGTTCATGGGCTTTTGTAAATTGTAGCACAGTAGTGTTTGATATTTGTTTCATTAGTTTGTTATCAGTGGTGTAGGATCATTTTATCAGAAATATTGTAGTAGTCTTGAGCTTTTCGTACAGCATTTTCGTTGTTTTGACATGAATGGCTGAACCGTGTGCTTGTTTACACGGCCCACTGATAGCATGTAATAAAATGGCAGTGACCTGTCTGCTGTATTTGACAAATGAGTTGTTCGCTGCTGTTTGATGATGGTGTTTATGTGGCCTACTACACATTGTGGATGGTAAAATGAGTATCAGGTTCATGGCTGAGGTAACATGAAATGTTTGTCAGCTTTGGCACTGAAATACTAAATGGCCGTGTTGCACATGATTGTGGCAGCTTTCTGGCTGAGTCTTGCTCCAAGTTGGTTCTGTTTGTGCTGTTTCATATTTATCAGACAAACTGAATGAACTCTGGAAATCACTATATTTCTTGACTATATGTATTAGTATTAGTATTAACACTGTGTGTTGCCAGGTTCTTCTATCTCTATCACTTTGCTTTCTATGCATACCACTACCGGTTTAATGGACAATACAGCGGCCTTGCATTGATGTCATCATGGCTTTTTATTCAGGTCATTATTTACTAATACACCTTATGATCTGTGCTTATGAATCATGCTGCAACCATGTGAGTGTGTGAGTACAGGCTTAACATCCCACTCGACACAATTATAGGTCATTTTGTGGACGATGCTATGTAGACTACTGCTTTCAGATTTTAGTTTAGTGAGATTGATAAATACAGTTTTTGATAAAATGCAGTGGTTAAAAAGCTATAAATGTATACTTTATACTTTTTATGGAATTTGTTTATGAACGAAGTGTATGTGTACTGGAAGGTAAAACTGTGTTTTAACTGTGTTGTACTAATTGGTATGTGTGGAATATTCACTAATTGTCAACATTGCGTCAATGCTTCAATTATGTTGCATTTTTATTGCTCAAATTTTGTTATTTTTATACAGTATATTGATTCATGAGTAAGGGCAGAATATTTTACATTAACTGTAAATTTAGTACTGCATGTAATGTTAGGCAAAAATTGTTTACATGCTCTTCTAACAGTTGCTTCTCATTGGAGCACATGTAAGCTCCCAAACGGTGATAATGGTATTGTTATTTTCTTGCAGCATTCAATGATTTTCTTCTTTCACCGTTATGAGTTGCCGGCTCTGCTGGAACAGATACGTCAGCAGCAGCAGCAGCCGATGCCTCCACATCACAACGAGCAGGCACCTGATGGTCATGCAGGCCCAGACAGAGATGCACCTCCAACTGACGACTCAGATCATGGTTCACCTTTCGACACAGAAGCTGAGCAGGAGGAGGCAGGTGTTAGTGATGCTAGTGAAGCGAATAATGTGACTGCCGATGCATTTAGCACAATTGTTCAGCAGTCATCTGTAGACGATACAGTACAAGGATGCTGCGTCAATGTTGCTGATCATAATGTGCAACAGTTGTGCTTGTCGCATAGCGTTGGCGTTGTTGCAGAGGCTACACAGCAGTCAGCTGCATTGACTCAACCCACGTTGACGTCGTCCAGTTTTCATTCACCAGCAGTAATGGCACGTGAAGATGATTATGGCTTTTGTACAGTTAGTGAGGAAGAAACCCATGTATATTGTGATATGCCATTTTCGCCAAGCAGTGAGACAACTGATGTGATTCATCATGTCGCTGCACCAGCAGACGACATAGGATTAGCGTCTGTACTAGCCGTAGATTCTTCTATGGGACTGAGGCGACGTTATCAGGTGCCAGATTCTGGCAACCCATCTACCAGTCACCGAGCTTTCACGAACTGTCAAGAACTGCATGCAGATCGGCCGAGCGGTGAACGGACAATGAATTCTGAAGATACGGCTACTGACAGTAGTGATGCAGAAATGCAGTAGAGTGACTGTAAATTGCGGTTAACCAGTCCATCTGTCCCTCAATGAGCACTGCAGTATTAAGGCAGAGGGCACGATATTCAGTGTAATGTTCTCTTTTTCTCTAACATCTTAACCTCCACTTCAGTTCAGTTAGTTTTAAACAGTTAACCAGCTTATAACTACCACCTGTGAGTCATATAATAACAGTAGTCACAGTATTGTTTGTTGAAGCATTATATGTGTTCATAATTTTTGTTGACAACTTGGAGAATACTTCTTGTGGAATGTTTTATTCTCCAGACAAGGTGTTGAGACTTGTATATTTTAATGCTTAAATTGTATTGCTTATAGTCAAAATATATTCATTGTTATGTCACTGGTATGCATCATAAATAATGCTGCTACACTATAAGTAGTATGTTGCTACAATCTGTAAGCATTTTCGGTGAATGAAGAGCTGAAAGTGCTGAATTATTAGTCGAATTATCCCGTTTCTGAATGGGTTGCACATAATGTTGCCAATAACATCTGCATCAGAATACATTGATTATTTCTGAGAATTGCAAACCTGCTGTTAACCTAGTGCATTATTATGGAATTAATATTTGTTAATAAGCCATGATTGAAAAATTGTTAATGGATTGAATAAACTGATGTGATAAAAAATATAATGCAAGCTAACAGTGCCAGCCTGCAGTTGTTGCAATTGCAGTTAGTACTGTTGAAGAACAACATGTGCATCTGTCTATTTTCTGTACATATTTTTGGTAGTTAATTCACTTTATGTGGTCACATTTCGAAACTTTGTGTTTGCAAAGTGGTTGTGACTGAGTATGTCGAATATATGCGTATATTCTTTGCAGAGTCTCCGTTGTATTATTAATTATGACCGAGTCACATTACCCAGCATCGTAACACCAATACATTAGTCATCCAGCCTGTATTCCACTACAGTCTACAACCCGCATCAGCTGATACTATTTTTAGTGAAGCAGTCAAACATTCTGTATCACCCCAGTCTGCTCAAACTGTTTTTACCTTTTAAATCTGTTTCTCATTAAATTTTTAGGGCCTGTGTCTTATCTGTGTCATAAGTGGTACATCTTTCCACCAGTTATTTTTGTCTTGTTATAAATTTTCTATACCCAGTATATCGTCTTAGTGTATTTCGTTACAGCAGCCTTAGTGTTATCACCCTGTAACTTAATTTCACATTATACTTGTATGCTTATCAGTCTGTGTAGTGGTGATATTGGTATCATTTATTATTTTGCTTCAGAGTGGAGGATGGGCCAAAACTAAAGTTCTGCAATGATGTTGGTTATGTGATGTGCATAATACCGCATTTGCTTGAAATAAACAACCGAATAGTTTAATATGTGGAACACTTTGCTGTGTTATTATGTACAGAAGTTGCTCATTTTTTGGCGTCCATTGCCAAGGCAAAAGACGCAATATGTAACCTGGTTGTGATGTCTGTCTTTCTGTTTGTCTGTAATCAGAATGCGTTGAATGGATGGGCAGAGCCTATAGGCCATTCAGGCCAGCTGCAGTAGCAGCCAGTTGCAACGGTGCCAGCCAGCTGACGGCACAAGCTATTATTAGCTCGGGCCACGCGGACGCAAACCTTTCCGACAACTGGCATTTTGTTAAAAACGGTGATCTTCTTGGCCCACTCTGTGTTATCTGCAGAGTTGTAATGTTCATGCCGTTATATTACTGCTTTATGTATCTTGGGTCATAATTTTGTTATCAGTTTATTTCATTTAAGAGTTTTTGTTCTGATGTGTTTATTTGTAAGTTTCTTTTAACAGAAATCATTTTTATATATTCTGATGTTGGTAATGATATAATTGTACAGCAACGATGTTCATTTCTAGTAATTAACAGCATAAACCCAAGCAACGTATTTTCTGCTTGGAGTATTTATTGCTATCGCATTTGTGATGCTTGTGTGGTCTGGCAGAAAATAAACTTCATTATTCTTTCACACATGCGAACAGTATAATTTATTCACTTCACTAAATGTGCATTACAGTGGCAGAACCTTTGTTAAAACTTAAATGTCTTAATCTGAAACATTATTTATTTAGTGCCAATGTACTTTGCAGGTGTGTGCAAACTATCATATAGTAAGTTATAAAAGTAAAAAAAAGTCAGAAAAACTAACAACACATTGATTTGGGATATTGTTAGAAGTCAAATAATGATGTCGAGTGGCAAGACGAAGTTTGTTCATTAAAGCTGTACAAAGTCATACAATACACATTATCATGAATATTTTCGGTTGACCATTTGACAGTTCTTAGTCAGACTACTGCTTCATAGGGACTATTGCTAACATACTGATTTTTTCATGGACTCAACGTGCTGGTATCTGTTATATTACTGAATGTCCGCTTGTCCATCGAAGATGCGTTAAAATCTATAATTATATTTTA
>Ga0126335_1001566_pt1 | contig 12942 bp, 10 predicted proteins | sample OlaspJWI45metaG_FD_108409 | JGI IMG/M metagenome (GOLD analysis project Ga0126335, IMG submission 108409) | Marine gutless worms symbiont microbial communities from Oahu, Hawaii - Olavius sp. 1 OAHU.JWI-45 metaG | ecosystem: Host-associated > Annelida > Digestive system > Unclassified | place...
CGAGAAGAGGAATTGGGACTTCCGATACTTGGAAAGATACTGGGCCAGGTGATTCAAGAAGGTAATCCGCCTCCTTTGTGGGGGCTTTTCTACACAACTTCGAAGGCCCTGTACTTCCAAACCTTTCAATCGGATAACTGGCTGATGAAGCTCTTCTCTACGGGACGAAGAGGAAGAAGCCGAACCAAGAGTGAGATTATCGAGATTCCAATTGAAAAGATTGAAGTTTTCCGGTTAAGGCCGAAGAAGGGTGGTTTCTTGAGCTTTTTTCGAGGGCCTCCTTTTGTTGAGCTTTCATGGCGAGAGGTAACAGGGAATTTGAAATGGATGAATTTCGAAGCAAGCGGCGATGCGGAGGCCTTTGTTAAAAACTTGCCTAGATAGTTCTGTGCCGTCTCTCGAGTTCTTCTGCCACCTGCTGCCAACTAAGACCGGAATCCTCAAGGAAGACGAATAGGTGATATATCAAATCAGAAATTTCGCCTACTAGTTGTGCAGGATCACGGGCAAGCAGTACTTCGATGGCTTCCTCTCCGATTTTTTTACGGATTTTCTCTGTGCCCTTGGAAAAAAGATGGGCAGTGTACGATCCGTCGGGCATGCGTTTGCGGCGTTCGGCAATAGATTCGCTAAGCCAGCTTAGCGAACTATTCTGATTAGCGCCGGGGGGAAACTCATCCTGACTCTGCTCCAGAATCTGTTCACCCAGGCCCATACTGCCTGATCCTACTTCATCAAGGTTGCTGTTTCCGGGTTTTCTCTCGCCATAGGGGCGGTTATCTGCATCTTTTGGCAAACTGAGCTCGTAGAAACCATAAGAGCGTTTTAGTGCCATTATCTTGGGCTCTCCGGGCCAGGGGAGCACTCGCTTTGTTTCGGGATGGAATATCCAAGGATAATTGGCTTCAATGCTTTTCTGATAGGCCTTGCTGTTCATAAGCGCAGCCGTTTGGCTCTGTCCTTCAATATCGACCAGAAGGGGCCAGGGGGGATCGTGCTCAACCAAATTCAACCTTGGTCACCCATAAGCCTTAAGGCATCTTTGAGCAGAAATTTGTCTTCGTAAAGAACCTTCCCCAGTATTACTCCGGAAATCCCGACAACAGCGGAGTCGGCTATGGCTTGCAGATGAGATAATTCTCCTATTCCGCCGGATATAATCAGAGGCAAACCGGAAATTGCAGCAATCGCGGCGCTCTCCTGTATATTGGGCCCCTTGAGCATGCCATCTCTGGATATGTCGGTGTAGATTACTTCTATCAAACCAAGGTCTCTGACGCGCGCGGCCAGTTTAGCCGCTCGAATGGCAGATTCCTCCTGCCAAGCGGAAATTTTTATAATACCCCCATCGGCATCAATTCCGGCAATGAGTACTGGGCCCAGAACATCGGCCCATTTCGAAACCTGGTTAGGGATTTTTACTAGGGCGGTTCCGACAACGAGAAAATCTATTCCCATTCCCAATATCCGCCGAGCAGCTTCGAGGCTGTGAATCCCGCCGCCAAGATTGATGGTTCCCGGGAAGGTTCTTCTAATCCCCCTTATTGTTTTGTGGTTGTCGCCATTGCCTCGAGCCGCATCCAAATCGACCACGTGCAAACGTTTTGCGCCAGCCTCCGCGTATCTCGCGGCTACTTCATCGGGCTTCTCGCTATAAACCTTCGCACTCTCGTATGAACCCTGTTCGAGTCGAACACATCGACCACATAGCAGATCGATTGCCGGAATGGCTAGCATGATGATACATTGTAACATGCAGTTATGGGAGGAAGGAAGCTAGGGCAAAGATGGGGAGCGCTGATATTGTGCGGCATAAGTCAGTCTGCCCCTCAAACCCGATCTTGTGAAAAAAGCCTTGTGACAAAATGGCTCATTCCTCGAAGTTCCAAGGCTGCCGTAGGCAAAATTGCCGTTACTCGAATGTTTTTTGCGGGCATTAGGAGATGAACTCCGTACAGGAATCACGGACAAAAGTAGCAATTCATGGTTGAATTGGAGAAATCGAGGGGCTGTCCAAAGTTTGCATCCGTCTGGCTATCCGAGGATTCAGCATTCCCCTTCCTAAGAAAAGCGTATTATTCTAGGATGCGTGATGTGTAATTCAGTTCACGGGGAATTCAACCGCATCGTCCTAAATCTTGGAAGAATTTATGAATAGCAAAGAGCCTCCTTTCGATGAGGGTTTTCTAAAAGATGTGGCCCTGGAATTCCCCACTCCTTTCTATATTTATGACGAGAGGGCAATTCGAACTGCGGCCAAGCGGTTTATAAAGGCGTTCAACTGGGCACCTCGCGGTTTTAGAAATCATTTTGCAGTGAAAGCCTGTCCTAATCCTCATATTTTGGAGATTCTGGGCGAGGAGGGAATGGGGAGCGATTGCTCGTCCATGGCCGAGTTGATACTTTCGGAAGCAGTAGGAATTGTAGGTGATAGACTGTTTTTCTCCTCGAACAACACACCTCTTGCAGAATTCAAGAAGGCAAAGGAGTTGGGCGGAGTGATCAATTTGGATGATATCACTCATTTGCAGGATCTGAAAAGAATCGGAATTCCGGAGACACTCTCTTTTCGATATAACCCGGGGCCAGCAAAGGGCGGGAACGCCTTCATCGGTAAGCCCGAAGAAGCAAAGTACGGACTCACAAGAAAGCAGATGATAGAAGCCTATCGTATGGCGCGTGAAGAAAACGTTAATCGCTTCGGAATTCACACGATGGTGGCCTCCAACGAGCTCAATGCTGATTACTTCTTGGAAACAGGGGATATGCTGCTAAATTTACTAAGTGAAGTTTCAGAGAAAACCGGAGTTACTATCGATCTTATCAATTTTGGCGGGGGGATTGGAATCCCGTATCGACCCGAGGAAACGGAGATTGATTTAGAAGCAATTTCGAATGGCTTCAAGAAGCTTTATACCGAATATATTGTAAATAGGGCTCTAAAACCACCGGCTATTCTATTTGAGTGTGGTCGGTTTGTAACCGGACCTTATGGATACCTAGTGACTCGAGCTATTCACGAAAAGCACATTTACAAGAAATACATAGGAATAGACGCCTGCATGGCAGATTTGATGCGACCGGGCCTCTATGGGGCATATCACCACATTACGGTATTGGGTAAAACCGGAGCGGACAGGATTTATGATGTAGTTGGAGGGCTTTGTGAGAACAATGACAAATTCGCTATCGACAGGGCTCTCCCGAAAATTGAAAGAGGGGACATTCTGGTGATTCATGATGCCGGGGCTCATGGACATGCGATGGGTTTCAACTATAATGGTAAACTCCGCCCGTCAGAGTTGTTATTCGGCCAAGATGGCAAAGTTAGACAAATTCGGAGAAGAGAAAATTTGAAAGATTATTTTGCAACCCTAACCTTCCCGGGGTTTTGAAAATGCATTTGCTCCCACGGGTTTGGAGCATAGGCTATTGAGATGTTTACTGAAGCAGAAATTTGGACTATTGGGCGTACAAAAAACGGAATGGCGGTACTCCTTCGTCTACCTTTGGTCGCACGGTGTGTTCCAATCTATATCGAGCCCTCTGAGGCCCAGATTTTACTTACCTCTCTAGCTGGCACAAGAGAATCCTCCCCGAGATTCCCTGAATTTATTATCGAGCTTGTCCGGTTGACATCGCTAAAACCAGAATCTATTGAAATACATCCCGGGGACAAGAAGGGAATCTACAGAACAATAGTGAATTTTGTAGGCGCGAATAAACGGATTTCCTTGGATTTGAAAACACCCGACGCATTGGCAATTGCCATCCGCTCGGGCATTCCTATCTACTTGAATGATGTGATTTTAGATGCGGACTCCATTGGAGTGAGTATGGCAGAGCCACCCTTGTCCTTTGCTTCGCAAATTACCCACCTGCAAGCAGAGCTAAGCAGACGGGTGGAAGCCGAAGACTACGAGCAAGCCGCCAAAATTCGAGACCGAATTCAACAAATTGAAAAAAGATCGAGAAATGAATGAACTTTTAAGTGGAATGGCACATAGTCTGAATGCGTATTGATACAATTCTTAAAGACGAACACCGTGTATAGCAACTATAGAAAGAGTGGGAATAGCGAATGAAAACTGAGCGATATTGCAAGAAAATTCCAGAAAACACAAAGCCCGCAAGCAACTGAAGGTTCAAAATGAACAAAAAAACGATTGTTCCCTCAATGCCAATTAGCCGAAACGCAAAAAAGAAGTTGGATTTGCCAATTAACCGCTATGACTCGCGCGGGTATCTTCAAATTGGCTCGCAGCGACAGGCCCGGGAATTGGCGGCTCTCTATGCGGAAATTGGCCCGGCTTCGGCGCCTTTAGCTTCAGATATCCTCGGGGCAGCCTACATAATTAGCGCCTGGGGCATCCTTCTAGAGTATTACGAGGAGGAGGCCAGGACTTACGAGAAGGCAATACCCGCGGTCGCAAAGATTACTCCCAAAACATATGAAAAGGCGCTTCGGGGAATAGTGCGGGGTTATCTGGATACGCAAGCAGACATTCCCATTGTTTCTTCGTCGAGTAAGCCCGATTCCAATGTTCGAAACAAAGAGAACGCGCTCTTAAAATGTTGGACACTAATCTCAATTTCAACTAATAATCCGGCTTTCATTCCCTTTGAAAACCTCTTCATTGCGCCCGAATCGGATTCAACGCCCGCGGCTTTGTGGAATGCCCTAGAAGAGATAGACAAAGACGCCCCACCTCAGGAACCAGAATCACTAACTCCTCTTGCTACATTGAAAAGGCCGATACAGTTCGCTCCGTATTCCGTAAAAGATCAGTTAAACTACATCTTAATCAACTGGGGGACACTGCTCGAATCGTTCCGGCCCGGACTGATAACAGCCATTCTCAGCACGCTGGATATGATAGAAGAAGAGAAACGTCCTCGCTTCGGCGCTCCAGATAGCGGTGAACGCCCCTCATATAATGAACTGGATGGTGGGGAGGCGCGGTTTAGTGACGACGACGACTGGATGCCCCACGTAGTTCTCCTCGCTAAAAATATCTTTGTCTGGCTTAGCCAGCTCTCAGAAAAGTATTCGCGACCAATCCGGGAACTAAGTGAAATTCCAGATGAAGAGTTAGACATCCTCGCCTCAAGAAATTTCAATGCACTGTGGCTTATTGGATTGTGGCAGCGCAGTGACGGAAGTCAAAAAATCAAGAAGAGAATGGGTAATCCCGAGGCTGCGGCGTCTGCCTATTCTCTGAATGAATACGATATCGCTGAAAATTTGGGGGGGTGGTCCGCTTTGGAGAACCTCAAGCATAGGGCCAGGATGCGTGGAATTAGATTATCAAGCGATATGGTTCCCAACCATGTGGGAATAGATTCCGAATGGGTAAAAGAATTCTCAGACCGCCTGATAAGCGTAGAGGAATGCCCTTTCCCCGGTTACAGCTTCAATTCTAGTAGCCTATCCGACAATTCTGAGATAGATATCCATCTGGAAGATCACTACTGGGATAGAAGCGACGCCGCGGTGGTATTTAAAAGGGTGGACAATAGCAACGGCCAAATCAGCTATATCTACCACGGCAACGATGGAACAACCATGCCATGGAACGACACCGCCCAAATCGATTTCCTTAACCCCGAGGCTCGCGAGGCTGTTATTCAAGATATCCTGCACGTCGCCAGAAATTTTCCGATAATCCGTTTCGACGCGGCCATGGTTTTAACCCGGAAGCACATTCGTCGCCTGTGGTACCCATCCCCTGGTTCGGGCGGAGCCATCCCATCCCGCTCAGAGCATGCTCTCTCCGATCAGGATTTCATATCGGCAATGCCAAATGAATTCTGGAGAGAAGTTGTCGATAGAATAGCCATTGAAGCCCCTGGAACCTTGCTTCTCGCCGAGGCCTTCTGGATGATGGAGGGATACTTCGTACGTGTACTTGGGATGCACCGAGTATACAACTCAGCCTTCATGAACATGTTGCGCGATCAAAAAAACAAAGAATTTCGTGATATAATAAAAGAAACTCTTATCTTCGATCCCCGAATTCTCCAGCGCTTCGTGAATTTCATGAACAACCCCGATGAAGAAACCGCTATCGAACAATTCGGAGGAGATGACAGATACTTTGCCGTATGCACTTTGCTTGCCACTCTGCCCGGCTTACCCATGTTCGGACATGGACAGATCGAAGGCTTCTCGGAAAAGTACGGAATGGAATATGCACGCGCCTACAAAAAGGAAGCCATCAACACTCATTTAGTCTCTCGGCATGAACAGGAAATTTTTCCTCTGCTAGCACGGAGATCGCTTTTTGCTGGAGCCTCTTCCTTCCGACTCTACAACCTGCATAGCGGCAGCAAGGATAATGAAAATCTTTTTGCCTTCACCAATTCAGATGAACGGCAGCTTGCTCTGGTTCTAGTCAATAATTCCTACTCAAGAGCCAGCGGTCAAATCAATTATTCTGTGCAAATAAACCTTGAAGAAAAACTAAAAAGCTTTCAACTCGCCCAGGCTCTAGGCGTGAGCGAACTTTCGGATGATTCCTGGTTGTTGATGCATGAGCACCTTTCGAATCTTTGGTATCCGCGCTCGGTGAAGTTCCTTAAGGCTGACGGTTTGAATATAATGCTGGACGGCTTCGGACGGCAGATTTTTATGCGCTTCCGAGTAGAGCGAGAAAGCCATGAGAAGCCTTGGAATAAACTGGCGAAAAGCCTGGGAGGCGGGGGTGTGATTGATCCCGATGCGGCCCTGGAAGAAATTCGCCTTCAGCCCATTCATTCCATACTTCGAGAATTGCTATCTCAAATCAACACCCTTGCCGCCGCCATACGCAAAGCAAAAAAGCCAGCCTTGAGCAACAACACGGAAAAACTTCTAACAGATCTCGCCCGAATACACATGAGTTATAAGAACACCAGCCCAAGAGAGCTTAGAAACGAGCCCGGCAATTGCGTCATGCTCATCTATAAACGCCTTAGGCGCTCCGCCAAAATGCTGCGGCCCCTTAACGCCCAGCTACGCGGTATTCGTCGTCTTACACCTTCTCTCTACGATGAGGCCATCTATCTTAGCCTCTGGAGCCTCCTTGTCTCCCTGCAACATCTTGCAAATTCCATCTCCGAAAGGAGCCGGGACATCTGGCTCGAATGGGATTTGGAAAAGTTTCTTGTCCAACTGCCTTTTGCTCAAGAAAATCCATCCCTTGTAACAGCTCTAAGAACAGCCCTCGCATTCGGCGGTTTCAAAAACACTCAACCACTCGCGGCTCTATCGGAACTCATCTCCAATCCCGTGGTTCGTGAAATCTGCGGTATAAATCTCTGGAACAACACTCTCTGGTACAATAAGGAAGGGTGGGAACTCGCAGTTAGATCTGTTCTTCTCAGCGCTGTGGCTGATTGTAGCATAGGCTCGCGCCCGCTGCGCCGTATATCCCGTAAATGGCGAAAGGCGCATAGACGTTCTGCTTATCAAGTGGCTTCTCTTATAGCTTCATGCCGCTGAAATGGAAATAATCCCCCGGGCAATTGACGTGTCAAAAAAGCATGAGTCTGCCTATGCTGGGGGAGATGTTCCCGAGACCTCCGACAGGCAAACTGACTCTCCTAACGTTGACCGTTCGCCTAGCGAAAAGTAGACTACGCTCATGAGTGAAGTGTCGCTGGTATCCGGCAGCGAAACCTTGACCGGTCGGAAACTGATAGAGAAGCTGCTTGCAAGAGGCTCGCAGGTTATCGCGCCGGTCGCGGGAACATCAACACGGGCAAACGAAACCAAAAGAGATAATCTTTGCGTTCTAACCTGGAACCGTGCATCTTGGTTCTCCACCAAGGCGATTATCAGAGAAACTCTGCGCAGATTCGGGCATATTGATTCCGGCTGGATCTTACACCAGGCACCTCCTCCTTTTCGAAACTTTTCTGAAGCTAGGAGCAATGATATTGAGCAGGTGCTAGAGCAGTCCATAAAGGGGAGCATAGCCTTGGCGCGAGAACTTCTGCCACTACTGGAAAAATCTGACGGCTTCCTTGGAATGGTGCTTCCTCATCAAAGCGGAACCTTACCGGGCCCGCTTGATTCGCTAGCTAGAGGTGCATTTACAGGATTTTCCACCTCTTTGATTCAGGAAGTCAAACTCGGCTTATGGGCTTGCGCGTTTTTAAGCAAGTCCACAAACGCAGACTATTTCACTACTAAGATCATAGAACTCGGACATACTAAACCAGCCAAGCTAAAGGGACGCTGGTACAAATATGCCGAAGGTCGTCGCTTTTGGGGCGGTTCGAGCATACTGGATACCCCCGATTGAAGGATTGAAAAATGAAAACTCCATATCAATACCTTTTGGGCATCTCCATCGGTATCGGCGCCGGCCTCCTTTTGAAACCAAGCGAGCCTTTGTTAAATGCCTTACAATCCGTAGTGGATATGTGCCTGCGCATCGGACGCTACATAGTGTTTCCGCTCGTTTTTTTTTCACTTCCGGTTGCTGTAACGAAACTCAGACGCAAAAAACAACTCTTTAAGGCATTCCGCTTTTCGGCTTCCTACGCAATTATCGCATCTCTATTGCTAACCCTTTTGGGGGCGCTTGTTTTTTTGGTGGTCGATTTGGATCGCCTGCCCTTTTTACCTGGCGAACCGCCTGATATCATTACCTATGATTTAAAGAGAGTACTCTCTGAAATATTCAACCAAAACAGCTTCCGTTCATTAGTTGGGAATCCCTCGTTTCTTCTGCCCCTTGTTTTCCCGGCGTTCCTACTTGGCTGGTACATGTACTACGACAAGGCAATCGCGGAGCCCACATTCAATTTTTTTGATTCGATTAACCGCTTGCTATATAGAATCAACCGCCGCCTGATGTCATTGATGCCCATAATAATAGCTGTTTTCACCGCTACAATGCTTATAGAGTCCAAACTCATCTTGGATTTTAAAAGCTTTCTGCCCTTCCTTGCCACTATTTTCGCAGTCTGTTTTCTTCTAATCGGTGTGATATATCCTCTTGTTATGCGTGCGATGCTCGGCCGTGGCTACTCATGGAGGGTGCTTGCGGGGCTAACTGGGGCCTTGCTTAGCTGCTTTATTTCCGGATCGCCTCTGTTTAACTACGGCAATCTCACTCTGCATCTCAAGGAAAATCTCAATGTCCCCCGGCATAACGCCGCTCTCATCATGCCCTTGTATATGATGTTTGCTCGAGCTGGCACCGCAATGCTATCCGCCATATGCATGCTTATTGTGATTCGTTCTTATTCGAGCCTGGAAGTCACGTATTTCCAATTCACATGGATAGTCATATTTTCGTTTCTGATTTCGTTCACACTCCCCGCAAATCCCAATTTGGGATTGGTATCTGCACTTATCCTGCTCTGTTCGCTCTATGGCAGAGGTCTTGACGAGGGATGGATGATACTGGCTCCAATTTTTCCGCTGCTAACCATGCTAAGCTCTGTTTTGGATTCGGCCACGGGGGCTCTGATGCTGGTTCTGACTAATCGACGCCTTGAAAGAGATTGGCCTGATTATGCAATTGGAATGAATTTCTAGTCGGGGGCGTGTCGCTACTCAATCTGCTACCGAGACTCACTTCTTTTCTTCTTCAACGGAAATCTGATGCCTCCAATTAAAGCAAGCTGAATCCCATGTGCAAAAGGCGCCCCAGACCATAGATTAGAAATGGGAAGCATACAACTGATTCCAAAGACAAGGCTCTTCCCATCCGATAAGGGATAGGCCATCAAGGAACTGAATCCAAGGTGGATGAACTGCATTTTTCCATAGTAGGCCTTCCAGAATTCCAATGGCTTTGCTACGCTATTTGAAAGCTTCCATGTTGGAATTCTTATGTGAACCGTGGGTCCTCCTTGAATATCGATATCAAATTTTTCGAGATTGAAAGTATATCCCAAATGTAGATCGCTAATAAAACCCAATACCCTCATGGCTCCCGCTCGTTCATGACTGCTCGAACGTGCCACACCCTTGTAAATTTCTTCTGGAACCCAGGTTAGCCACACGCCAGGACGAAAATATACACCTCCTGGTTTATTATCCCGAATAACCTTCATTGCCACGCTCGGACTAAGAAATACAGTAGAGGGTTGCTTGCCCGCGGAAGAGGAATCAAGACTCGCGTTAAATCTCAAAGCAAAACCCATGCCAGCATCAATGGAAATCCATTCAAGTCCATTAACCGTGCTCGCAAACAAGCCTATCATCAGCACAAGTGATATTTTCTTTCCCACAATACAATCTTATAGCAATGCTCTTGATTTCTCAACTGATGCTTATTGCTTAATCTCGCCATTTCGCCTGCTAAGTATCCAGGCGCTCACGTTTTCTATTACCTCACTTAGCGCCATTTCTATTTCTTCTCCGCTAGCTCGGAATTTTACTTCAGCCATGTTCGAGGCCACCGAGCGAGCTCCAAGTATTATCTGAATTGGATAGCCTATTAAATCGGCGTCTTTGAACTTAAATCCCGCACGTCCTTCACGATCATCAATTACAATCTCAATACCAGCCTCTCTAAGTCCATTGTATATCGCTTCGGCTGCTTCCAAAAGAGAACCGTCGTTTGATTGCAAGGGAAGAATCACAACCTCCCAGGGAGCTATCGGAACCGGCCAGATTATCCCGTTTTCATCATGGCCCTGTTCAATAGCCGCGGCTAAGGTTCGGCCAACGCCAATTCCGTAACAACCCATTTTGGCAAGCCGCGAATCTCCTTTTTCATCAAGGAATGCACAGTTCATGAGTTTCGAATACTTATCACCCAGATAGAAAATTTGGCCAACCTCTATCCCCCGGATCTCCTCCAATTCACCCTCATGGCAGTGGGGGCACAAATCACCCGCGGCGGCAAATACAATATCGCTCAAAGCGCCCACCTCGAAATCGCGCCCGACATTGGCATTCAGATTATGCTTATCATTGATATTTGCCCCACAAATCCAGTCGATTCCCCTTTGCACCGAATAATCCGCCAAGAGCAAGATGTCCTTTGGAAGTCCCACTGGCCCAACATAGCCTGGTTGAGCACCCACGCTTTCTTTCACAACCGAGTCGGTAGCCAACCTTAGCTTTTGCGTTCCCAATGTGGTTTGCAACTTGGCCTCGTTTACATTGCGATTCCCGGCAATAATCACCGCAACCAATCCAGAATCTGTCTCATAAATCAAGCATTTCAAGAAGCGCTCAGGAGAAAATCCAAGAAAGGAAGAGACATCTTCAATAGATTTCTGGCCCGGTGTGTTTACCATCTTAAGAGCGTTAAAAGCACCTGTGAGGGGGGGTGGTCTGTGTGCCTCCGCCTTTTCAATATTCGAGGCATAGTCGCAGTTATCACAAATCAACAGAATATCTTCCCCCGATTTCGCCAAAACCTGAAATTCATGGCTCAGATCCCCACCGATATCTCCAGTGTCCGCGTTCACCGCCCGAGTTCTAATTCCGCAGCGGGAAAAAATTGCACTATATGCCTCATGCATTCGCCGATAAGACTTCTTTGCGTTTTCCTCATCGACATCGAAACTATACGCATCTTTCATTATGAATTCCCGTCCTCGCATTAAACCAAAACGAGGGCGGAATTCGTCTCGGAATTTCCCCTGTATCTGATATAGGCATATAGGCAGTTGCCTCCAAGAACGCAAGCTCCGTCTTGCTATATCGGTAATCACCTCCTCGTGGGTTGGCCCCAGACAATAATCGTTCCCCTTTCTATCCTTGAAACGAAGTAGAAGTTCGCCATATAAATCCCATCGCTCGGTCTCTTGCCAGAGATTCGCAGGAATCACCGTTGGCATCAGAATTTCTTCATATCCGCGAGCATCGAGTTCTTCCCTGATAATTTTTTCTATTTTTTTGATGCTGCGAAGCGCTAAGGGCAGATAGCTATATATGCCACTTGCAAGTTGCTGAATCATTCCCGCGCGAAACATAAGCCTATGGCTGGGAATCTGAGCATCCTTTGGAATTTCTTTGCGAGTGCGGTAAAACGCTTTAGATAGTCGCAATTTTTTTCTCCGACAGATCGGAAACACCAAGGGGCATATCTATTGGAGAACGAGCGTTTCCACCATGTAGCTGATTGAGGAGTTTTCATCCTCCTTCGCCACGGCTAAAACCAGCGACCGCCCGTCGGAGGAACACCAAATTCTATCAATCCGATATGAAACCACTCCGGAGCGCATGTAACCCTTTCTACCCGCCGTATAGTCGGCAATCGCCCCATAAGAATCAGTTGTTGTAAGTTCAATGTAAAACGACGCCGCCGCAGATACTGGGTCATTTTCCATACGCAGCGTGACAACAAACTCAAGGCCTCGTTCAAAGTCTCTGAATCGAAGCGCTGGCGCCCGGGCCATCTCTTCTCCCTCTCCTCTTATTGTTTCATCACCATTGTTCCTCGTATATAGAAGCCGTCCCTGTCTTAGGTGATTTATCCCATAGCGTTCTTTCAAATCGCGCGAATCATTAAGCAGCTCATAAAGAGCGCCCCTGGAGCTTTGATTTGGAGTTGTCTTCCAGCTAGCTTTTCTCCATCCTCCTGGCACAAAGGCGTTTGTCGGGATGTCGACAACACCTATTTCAGCATAGGCCTGGCCCGTGTCATTTTGCAACACGTGCTGCCCGAACATAAAGTATCTCGCATTTCCGCTGAAACCCAAATTTTCCAGAGTTGCCAGTTCACCGGCCATAACAACAGGGATGCTCAATGTGAACAGCAAAATTGACAGCGCTGCTTTCATTATGAACCTCGTCTTTCTAATCGTCACAATTCAACACCATTATAAATTTTTTGATTCACAATCCCATAGCACAGCGTTAGAGTTTATGACATCTTAAATCTAAATGACGCTGAATCTACGCCGAAATCTGCTTTCTATACTACTTATACCATCATTCGCTGGAACCTTAGCCGCCGGTCTGGCGCTTATTGCCTGGTATAGAAA
>Ga0126335_1001567_pt1 | contig 12942 bp, 6 predicted proteins | sample OlaspJWI45metaG_FD_108409 | JGI IMG/M metagenome (GOLD analysis project Ga0126335, IMG submission 108409) | Marine gutless worms symbiont microbial communities from Oahu, Hawaii - Olavius sp. 1 OAHU.JWI-45 metaG | ecosystem: Host-associated > Annelida > Digestive system > Unclassified | place...
GCATTACGTACACGCGCTGGTCCTACCAAGATCCCACAATGCATTGCGCGACCTAGTTTCCACTGTGCGGCCCGGAGTGGCGCAGAGTGACATATCTCGCCTACGGCCTATATAATCTCTGATCTGCGTCACGGTCAGTGACGTGATTTCCTGTCTCTTATTTACGTAAATTGATGCAAAATGAAGCCTCTTCTCTATTATCAGAATAATATGCAACAGCCGCCGAACAAGCTTATCGCCAGCAACACTGCACAAGTTTAACTTTCCTGCATGATAACAGACAACTTAGACTTTATCATAGAGCAGTGTTCAGAATCAGCTGCTTAGCTCGCACTGACGTGACGTGACGATCTGCAGATCTGCCCCTTTTGCCTTGCGTTTATTAGACGCTGACTATCTGCGATTTCGAGTCATAGGGTTGGGTCGATTGGCTAACAGTAACCAAGTAACATAAAAACATCCGCTTGCGGCTTGCCATATTGTCATTTTATTCAGTGACCGTACATCTGCTACATAGTACAGCTGTCAACGTTTTTCATACAAAAAATACAAGTGCCGCAACCGCATGTGTCAGTCAGTAGGTCTGCCGCAGCGAAATACATTAAAACGACGTCCAGGATCTAACAAGCCGAAAATAAGCCGTGGCTAAGCCGCCGCATTTTTGTTAAGACGTCGCGCCACCGAAAAATTCCCGGCTAAGCCGAAAATTCTCCTAAGCGGGACGAAATTTATGGCTAAGTCGGCTTACAGGGCTAACGAACATTGATCACAAACGAGAGCTAGGTCACCCTAACCTAATGTGCCGTTTTTGTGAGTCATCGTAAATTTATATACACGGCTAGCGTCATTGCCGTTGGGCGGCTTGTCGATGAGAGCTGACTTCGCAAACAATTACACGTAAAACTTTACACGATCACATCCACTTCCCAAAGAATGTAAGAGATTAGTAGTTTGTTAGCGCATACAATAATAAGAATTTTTAAACCAACAAATGGCAAATGTGTACGTGTACTTTAGTTGTCCAAAGGCTACCATAGGCGCCGACACCATGGGGCACAGAGGGGCACGTGCCCCCCACTTTTGATTTGTCGTGGGCACGGGGGGGGACACAGATAACAGTTATGAAACGTAAATGAAGCTCATTAGAATTTGACAGACAGTTTGCTCATTCGATTTGAAAGTACGAACAACATCTGTATAAGGTGATTTTCTTGAATTCTCCATTCCATTTTGATGGTTGTGCCCCTAATTCCATCAAAAACTGAGTGGGCACAACTGAAAAGTGGGGGGCACCAAAAAAAATTTTTTGGCGCGCTACCACCACGGTGCCCCTTTACTTTTAAAATCCTTCCGGCGCCTATGAAGGCTACTAATTAGTAAATACCATACGTCTGGTAGGCACTGAGACTGTTACCTATATCCCGTCATCATTGAGCTATTCACGCTAATTAACAAGCTGTATAGATAATCAGCAGACAGTCACGCATACAGTTGAAATCATATGCGCAGTCTCCTGCTGAAAATCCTTAAAATGATTGCAACATTTTATCTCCGTCCCCACCCCGTTCCCGCAGAATTTGTCCCTATCCCCTCCCCATCCACACACCTTTCATTGATGTCCCTTTACCATACATGCCCATATAGGCTTATTAATTGAACAAAAGAATTTTTTACTACTTGCCATATGCACGCTTATCCAACAGCCAGCATCAGCCGTATAGAGATGGGTTGAAACCTCGGTCTGGTTTCTCTGAAAACCAGGGTTTGATTTGTCCAAAAATCAGTGGGGGTCCTTTTCTCCCCTTTCTTCCTCTTTTCTTTGCCCATTTTTATCTTTCCATTTCTTTTCTCTATCCCTTTCCCTTCTCCTTTTTGTGTATAAATGATTGTACATGATTAGTTCATAACAACAGGAAATTCAGCCACACATGCACTGTGCAGCAGCATCAGACTTTACTACTAATTATTGCAAAGTAAAACAGCGACTGAGAAACATCTTATAACCCATTTTCCTTCACCAGCTAACCAATGCTGCTGAAAATATTCTCCACAGTAGCGGAGGTTGCAAGTAGAGAGCACTTCAGAGAAGACCCTGTCTGGCAGTGGATGCAACAGTTTGTATATGTCGCTCCGTGCCACTTCAGCCCAAGTGTATAGGCCTAACTCTGACAGACGAGGCCTGACTTGGTCACAAATCTACATTAATCAGAATTAATCAGAGGCTCATTTACTGTCGCATATTGCTGCAGAGGTCTTAGCATTTAACTATGATTTGCTGCTTTTTAAGCAATAATGTTGCTCGTATTGTATGCGATATGGAGCTTCGAGACCAAGACTATGACTCTGAAAACTGGGCCTCGAGACGTCTCGAGACCAATACTCAAGTGTCGAGAACTCCAAGTCTGCACAATACGGCAAGAATGCATAATTGCATACAGAGTTGGACAAATAAGCATGTAGACTAACTTTCAGTCTGTTGCTTCCGGAAAGCCAGTGGGAGGGGTCAAAATCTTACCCCCTGCAACATTTTTCCTCATCCAGTTTCCACCAGTAGAGGTTTAAACCCCCGATTCCCCGGCAAATCGAACCATGCTGAAACCATATGTTTTGACAGTGACGCGTTGCATACATTTAATATTTACTTTAATATTCTCGGAACTTAGACAAATGTGCTCGGGGCCAAAATCAACAGAAATTGTAAGGTCGATAGGATCTTCGTTAATTTCAGTCACCTATATACTAGACCCTTTCTTCTGAGCAGTGGAGTAATGTCATAAAATATACGCTGCTCATTTATACTTCCGCAATATTGATTCACTGGCAATCACGCAAGCCAGCGAGGCTAACCTTGCAGCAACTGCAGAAATGCCTTATTTGGGTGCCAGCAAACCGATGATTGGCAGACGTTAAATAGGCCTGCAGCTGAGAGCCTTGTGCAGCGATTACACAACGGTTACAGCGACTGACAACGACAGATTGTAACGGTATACGGCCTATGGTTAGATGTAGCGAGACACGGAATGAACATTGGGCGGAAATGATGACGGCAATTGTCAAAATGGCTACCGACGACATTCTCGTTATGTATGTCTAAAATACCGTGGGTCATGAAAAACCTACTCCTCAGATTATGCTGTTTATACTGCACGTGTACATGTTCAGCTGTACACATAATACGTCATTTCAATCGTTTCATTCTACACAAGATGAAAGCAAAACCTGATAAATGTGTTAAGATTTTATACAGAAATATATCGATATAATCGAAGCACCCCAGAAGCATTTCTGTTTTCTACACAATGGGAAAATACATTAGCGATGACATGACTGTGTCCATGACAGCTTCTCGTAGCAGCCAGAGCTGAGAGATATCGCTGTCAGGCTTCTCATTTCTCTTCGAATTCTGCTAGACCCTGTGTTGCCTTCTTGGCTGCATATTAGCTCAGTCAAATGCTTGTAACTCTTTTCTGATCTGGCAGTCTGCGGTCGTTCTGCACCGGTCTTCCGTTCAATCGCGTTCATCTTCTGCATCTTGCACTGATCTCCAACAGAGCTGACAGCCCACTTCTTGATTGAAAACTGTTTACAAATACGTTTTGTACTTCATCCCTTACTTTGGCAGAAAAATTTAATAAAAGATTTTTCTACGCACGTGAATATCATGTTTGTCAACAAATTGGTGAAAAGAAAACTCAACAAAACAACTAAAAATCTGAACTTTTAGTCGAAGTCAATTTTCGTTGAAAATAACGCCAACAGACAAAGCTGGTGCCGTGAAAGTTTCACAGAAGATCACAACACAACACCGTCAACTTATCTTCCATGAAATTTTCACGAAAGATAACAATGAGCCAAATTAACATGATGGTGACATAACGTAATGCTAAAACTTCATCGTGTTTTCTGTAAAGTTGGGTCGTTTTCATTTAAACGATCTGTTCAGAAGTAACGGTTTAAGTTTTAGAATGCATCTTAAATTTTACGTCTCACTTAACGTTAAAATATGACAATTGGCTCAATATAGGGGGTTGGTTTTTTGGCCCGCTCATTAGTCACTTATTTATTCATTTCATTTTCAGTCATGATTTAATAATTTATTTTGTTTTATAGCATTCTGCTACATACGGCGCGTAACAAGTTCTATACCGGTACTTGTTTACTTACTCGCTTGCTTACTTGTTAACCGAGGCTTTTTATTAGGCCGTCCTATTTTGAAGCTGTAATTTATTTGTAAACTTCTACAATTCAATCAAACATTCGATCAATCAGTCCCTAAGTTTTACAGGGGTCAAAAAACTCAAATTTTGATGATTTTTCTACCACTGTTGTCGGCGTATCAGCGTCTCTTCAAACTGCAGCAACTGAAATCTAAACCAGTAGGCCTACCGGGTGAGTCAAAAAACGTAGCCCCCTAAATGTAAACGGCTTTGACTTTGTCCATCGTTAACCGATTTTCAAAATTCTTTCGCTGACGGAAAGCATATTTCATTTGCAAGAAATACCATGTAACATTTCCCATCACGCCTTAATTATTATTGAGAAGTTAAAAGGGTTTACATTTGCTGCAAATAAAGAACAGACTGCAAACAAAATGCATTGATGTTTACATGCGCACATTATAATGGATCTCGCTTACTTACTTACTTACTTATTACTTTAGTTCATGGCTCCGGTTAAATATTCTTTTAAATAGCACCCGTTTTAAACAGCTCTGAGTGGTGACAAGTTGACAACGCCCATGCACATTGGGCATGTGACACTGTACGATTTCTTGCGCAGGCTACACCTTTGACATTGGATCAGATCTTGCGCAAACAAACAGTCCAGACCTCAATCTGGTTACTACAAGATACGGGGTGTCGTCAAGCAGCGAGTTTATTAGTTGCGAGTGCATAACATTGAAGAAGCAATGCTTGCTGAACGTTTGGCGTTGCGTGAATTCTGTGGGTTTCGTGGACACCAAAGAAAACAAATGAGTGGGATCTTAACAAAGCTGGAGTAAAGAGAAAACTGTTAGACACCGTCAAAGCAAGGAAGCTAGCATACTATGGTCACACCATGAGGAAACAAGAGAGTTGCCTGGAGAAAGGGATAATGCAAGGAACAATGCCAGGTGCACGCAGGCGAGGAAGGCCACGCACGGCCTGGATGGACAACATCAAGACGTGGACAGGACTCTCCGTAGAAGAGTCAATGAGAATGACAGAGGACAGGGACAAATGGAGAAAGTGCGTTCATGGTGTGGCCAACCCTCGGATCGAGGACGGCTAAAGAACAGAACAGGACCACTTCGTCACTGACGATGCAACCGTCCATATCCTAATACATGCGTATGGGCAAATGTGGACACTTGAGCAATATTATGACTGTATTGATATTCTGTCAGCTATATGACATGAAATGTTTCATGTTTTTGTCACATATGATATGATTTTTAAGTTGTATCTTTTGTAACGTTTGACAAATTTGAACTTTTTAACTTTCCAAGGTAGTGTAGCAACATACTTAAGATGCAATGGGAAGTAGAACACGGATTGTAAATTTTATGGCTTTTCCAGTGCTGAAAGAATTTTGAAAAGCTGTTAAGGTTTGACAAAGTTAAGGCTGATTATATTCGAAAAAGTCTTAGGGGGCTACTTTTTTGACTATCCCGGTACAGTTCGGCCCAGTCGAGTGTTGATACATTGAGAACTTGAGAACGATGCGAGAAGTGGGCGGTTTCTACCGGACAGGAGACAAACTACAGATGTTATGTAATATAATGTGAAAATCTCGTGCGCCAGTCGTAAAATTCGTATTCGCCTCTAATGCGTTAACGGAGGACGTTTTATCTGCCGACAGCTTTCATTCTACTTCCGTTTCTTGATTCTACACCCGGCATCCACCGCGCGGCTGCATCATGTAAAAACCAAAGTTCGAATTTGATGCGACGTCGAGGCGAAATGTAAAACCGGGACCGGCAAAAGAAATTCGCCAGTTTACATTTCGTTTTCAGGTAGGCCTATATCTCTGTCGCACTCGCAGATCAAGTAGTCGGCACCGAGTTCGTTTAATAGATTGCAAGAAGGGGTTTTAGAAACCGTTTGGGCCTCCACTTGAAGTTTAGAAATCTTCCGAAAGAAATGCTTCTGATCTGTCCCCTATTTGCCACAAGGGTCAGAAAGTACAAAATTTACACAGACAGGCAGTCATTTCTGTGGCAACTGCAGCGCTATACTATGTTGCGCTGCCAAAATGATATCATAAAAATGTCTGCATTATTGCACACATTCTGTTATCAGTTGCATTCATTATTTGAATATGAATGTAAAAATAAACGCAGATACAAGTTCACATGCGACATTACTGCCTTTGCGAATACATGTAGGCCTACAGTTTGGAATTACATTCCTAGCCTACTGGATTTGTCGCGCATGAAAAAACGTGACCAACAACAGCTGCGAAACGAACGTATCAGGCACCAGTAGCAAAAGCATCGTCATTCATTGACAGCGAAAGCCTCTGTGGTAGGCTATCTAAGTAGCTATTTGCAGCATTAAAGGCCAGTGCATCGTGAGTGCCATCGAAATGGTAAAAGCTATGGACTGTATTCATATTGTTTGCGAAAACTTCTCTCGTGCGCGGTGATTACACAATATGCGATGTTTTGTCGCGCAACGCAGTTGAGTGTGGAATTTGTGTACCGGGCACGGTCAACCCAACAGGACTGACTCGGCCATTAGAGTCGATTGGTTAGTCGTTGACGAAATGTTGACTCATCCTTATTTTTCATCTCTTGTATATAGCAGTCGGTTCTTATAACAGTTTGGGCCTACTGATGTGGCTGAAACTACGTGATTGTGTAAATTGCTCCACATGTTGATAACTCTCTCAGAAAAGAAGTGTTGGCGTGGATCCGAGTTGCAACGCTTCTGGTTATACCTTTGTTGTCAAGCTCAAAAACACTTCCGATCTTATAGGAGACAATCTCCTGACAGTCTTAAGAGACTTCTATTATTAGGTCAGCAACGAGACTGTCTCTCTGTCTGTCCGTCACGTCGTAAGTCACGCCCAAACTTTGAAGGTATCGAAATATACTTTGCACGATACGACAACGATACACAATGGTGTCTCTAAGTTTCTGACCATTTGACCAATTATCTGCAATATTTTGCAAACGGTGGTGCGAGATAGGATAAAAGTTTGTATTATTCACTGAAGTCGCATGCCCGCTCTCGATTGATTGCGGAATCGTTGACCTTGAATGACATGATATACGACGTTCTTTGCAGCCGTTCTACATGTATTGTGACGTATCACCAAAAGTGTTGTGTTTGGGAGCCAACTGCGTCAAACTTACATAAAGCTTGCGAAACGATTTTTGGCAAATTTTGGATCAAAATCAACGCATTCTGCGCTCCATAATATGGGCACTGGTGCTTCTTTATCTTTCTTGTTTTTTCCTAATTTGTCTCCCTTGATTTTTTTCTGAAAACTGACGCGCCTTTGTGGGTTCAATGCTAATTAAAAGCAAAATATAGGGCCTTTCTTGGGCCTGTATAAAAGTTATATTGGATAATTGACAATAACTTGTCATATTAAATTGGACGTTTGGCTGATCTCAAACTGGTAGGTCTAATTTGTTTTGAATATTGCTGATACGATACAGAGATTACACATTCTCATCGTGAATCAGAGCATCGCTGACCTGCTGGGATCTCTGTTCGCGTTGCTGGTTGCTGTGGTTGAGCCTGACGGTAGTCGTATGTCACGAGACAGCTTCTACGACCAGCTTGTCTGTCGCATCTGGCTCACAAGGTTTCCAGTCTGGAGTTTGTATCTCACCTCAACCTACGGCATACTCACCACCGCATTGGAACGCTATCTTGCCGTCGTACATCCTATTTGGTACAAGGTACCAGGCAACTAAGCTTTATACATTACATATACAACTAAGTGTTATTTACAAGTAGAAAAACATATTTATGAAGCCTGCCTTCTGGCGGTCCAATAATCGCATTATAAATTTTTCGTCCATGCATACGTAATTATAGGACTGATTTTGTATTGCTGATTCTATATATACAAAATTAGTCTTTTATGATAGTGTTGTTATTGCTAGAACAAAGCTATAAAGGTTAAGGTAAACGTGCAGACACCGGATATAGCGCCTCTTTAGGAGGCGTCATCGCAGAAGCGCTGAAGTATTGCACGCGTCCTCGTGGGATTTCACAGTGTTTTCTGTCACGAATGGAATGAATCATGCCTGCCTTTACCTCCCCAGCCGAAACTGATCTTCGTTCACTGTTCACCGACCCCGAAGAGATAGATGGCTCAGTTGGCCTTATAGCCAGTATACTCGTCTGTTTGTAGATGCGAGTGCAGAAGCACAACGCACCGGTGATTGGAGCAATCCTGTTGGTGTGGATCAGCATGCCGGCATTTGAATTAGTTGTGGTGATATCGTCGACGGACATCGTGGACTCAATGTGTGTCCCAGGTGGAGTCTACAGCAGCTACGTGTCCGAGATGACAATTGCTTCTTCAATCTTTGTGTTTGGTTATCTCCTACCGCTGTTGCTCATGGTGTTTCTCTACTCCAGAATTGTCTACAGTCTCAGAAACAACCACCGTAGTCGTCATCATCATCATTGTCGTCGTCATCATCATCATCAAACGGTAAAATATTAACGTGTGAGAAGTATCCTCATTTTTAAAAGTCAAAAACCAGTGACATTTTTTGACATTTCTTTTACTTTTGTCTATCTTGTGCGGATTTCTGGTTAAAATATTTTCTCGTCTCAGCAATATGCAACTGGGAAAAATCGCGGTGCACGAATGATTTGCACTCTCGACGGATTTTGTTTGTTTTGTATTTGACAAAAGATTTCGCTGAAATAAACTGGTAAATCGATTAAACGATAATCTGTTTAGCTAGCTCATGTCCCAGCATTTGTGTGCTCTTGCTTCGAATCGACAAATGTTTTTGCTTTATTTCACATTTAACGCATACAGTTACATGTATGTTTTGCTGTACAGAAGCCTCTTCTTGCACACGTGGTGTGCACGGCTTGATCGATAGAGATCAATCATCGTCAAAACAAGATCGTGTTTTGGCTTTCTTGTAGCCGTGACTTTGACACTGACCCGATGACCTTGGTGTACGAACTTAACTTGCACTTTCCGAAGATGTATATATCTGCGTGCCACAATTTTAGCTTTCTGTGTCAAGGATTTCGACAGATATCGTAACTGATACATCGTACATTTCGTACAAACTTACACACCGACGCCTATAAGAATATCCACCACGCCGTCATGCGGGTGGTGAATGTGAATAACATAAACATATGGTATTTCAGGTCGTTCATAGTTTCATACGTTTGTTCTGTAGACTAATGGAACCGAGACGTCTGCTGTGAGCAAAGCAAGTCGCAATGCTGTCATAACGTCACTGTTGGTCTGCTGCGGCTTTGTTATATGCTGGTCGCCCAATCAAATCGTCTTCTTCCTCAGCTACGTCGGTCTTAATGTCAACTTCTCCAGCTGGTTCTATCATTTCACCGTCGTAATGGTGTTGTCCAACAGCTGCATTAACCCTCTTATCTACGCCGCTAAGTATCACAAGTTTCAGCAAGGTGTCAGACACCTGGCTGCTTGCATCACTAGACAGCCACATCAGATTCAGCTGCATTACGGTAACGACAGCGTTCAAGAGTCGATAAACGGACCGGCGGTCTCGAGCACAGCTGTCTGACAGTATCAGTCTCAAAACTGAAATCTTCGCTTTGACTGACAATGCTAAATTAGTCTAAATATTACCTTTTAGGCCGCATCAAATGCATGAAATGCGGGCTATTGCGGTCGATGATCCCGGCGTCTGTCAATCTGTCTGTTTGTAATGCGGAGGCGGGCTGTGCAAAAATTGTCCTGTTTACAATGGCGACTTTTGGGGATCCAGGAAACATTGTTTTATGGGGGTCCCCATCCCCACGGCGAACAGGTAAGGCCGGGGAGGGGGTTGCCAAATTACTTCGACTACTTGTTACATTGTAGGCCTACGTTGTTGTTAGGCTACATTTTGACTTGACAAACTTGTAATAACTGGTGACTGACGTGTCTTGAAAACTCTGGGCAAGCAATTTTTTAGACAAAAGTTACAGCTGTAAAATGTACAACAAAACATTAGGATAAACGCCAACCGACCACTTTCTAAAACTGAAAACGGAGCTTCTAATTACTGATCTTTGTGTTTTAAAACGACAACGTAAGTCGCATGATTGACGTACATTTAAGCTTCCCATGTTTGTTGAATCTTCAAAATAGAACACATGATACACATCTACGTTATAAAAGTTCTTATATTGGGTGTCTGTTTGACCGGCGGCGCCGTGCAGTGCCGGAGGCACGCAAATGTCGAGCCAAAATCGCGCGCATAACTCATTTGAGATGTAGGCCTAAGGTGAAGGACAACGTCATCGACTGATATTCAACAAACAAACTGCCTTTTTCAGTCACTGGCGGGGTCTAGCTAGGGGACAAAGTTTATCAGCGGGAGACCGGGCAAAAACGTTGCGGACGTAAACTGCATTTTATATTTACGATAAAAGTCTGTTAGTTTTTTCATATCACTCAGGAGTTTTAGTAATAATGTGAAGGATGGCAAAATTAATAATTTTGTTGTATTTTGTTGTATTTTTGTGTCGTATGTATATTAGAAGGAAGGAAGCATGTGCTTGTAAAAAGGTGCATAGCACATGGTCCCTCCCTCTTTCCCTCCCCCTGTTGACAGAACCTATATAAGCCAGGCCTCTGACCGCCCAGGAGGCTTTCCGTCTTTGGCTGTCAGTCTGCTTGTATCATATATAGTGTACATAGTCATTGTGTATTGGTGTAAACTCATGTGGAAACTGGACTGCTGCAAGTAAACCAAGTATTTTGGAGATTTTATTAACTGTTTGTTTGAATGAATTCATCGACTGTTAACCTACATGCAGTCTCGACGTTGGAGTTATTTCGAAGTTATCAACCGCGGTTCTGAGATCAACTATTACCGTATTCTCGTCATTGGAGTTATTACTATTCGTCAACTATCATATCCGTTGACCGTTGTGGAGAAGTTCGATATGTTCTGGAGGAAATAACATAATCAACTATTGTGCTGATGTCACTTCTAGGACCGATGTTATTGTGAAGCTGCTAGCTGTCGTCGTTGTTTCTGTCGTTTGTTCTACACGTAGAATGTCACATCAGACCACGTGTTCAGTTCTATTTTTATATTGGTTATTGGTGAACAAGAGATTAACGTCAAAATTCAATATTGGTTTTGTGTGGTGTGTTTATAGTTTATAGCGGCAGCTCAGTGAATTTCTCAAGACCGTTTTCAGCTTAAAATAACAGGACGCTCTTAGGAATTTCAATAGGCCTTCTGTGAATGTCACAGGCATGGAAGGAGAGCCACTCAGGAGAACTTCAGCCGGGGACGGGATAGCTACACCCACTAGACGAGCCGCCACCAGGAAGATGGTAGAATACGTCACAGGCAAACCAAAATAATAAACTACCAAACAACGGAAATTTTACACTAGGAAATTTTACAAATGTGTTATTAACTTTATTAACCGATATCTACTGAAAATTGGTACAGTCAGGTTTGTGCGATGATTGTTTTCTTTGTTCATCTCTTGCACAGTGTAAGCTTATAGGCCTATGTAACATTCGCTGTTCTTACAGTTTATTGTTTCATCCATGTTGTAAGTTCCCTTAATCTTTAGCAACTTGTAAGAGGCTTGTCCAGCGGACTCCAGCCCTTTGTTTTGTAATAAATTTTATTTTACTTCATTTCATTCTGTAATAGACTGAAGAGCAGGTTAATCTAACTAGACGACTGTCCTGTGGCTATGCGAACCTACTGTAATTAGATATGACAGATATCGTTTCGTGACTAATAGGCTTAACTGCACTCTCAACAAACGCCGCCTGATGATGTCCAACGGCGTGTTTTGTCGTTGTTTTGTGGTCGTCGTCGTCTTCATGACAACAACAACAACAACAATAGCGAATAAGATTAGCCGAATTGGTTGAATTTCAGACGAAGACGGACCACTCACGTCTGTATATTTAATTCCGCGCCATTTCTGCACCTGAGACCCGATTAACGCAAAACTTAAAGCAGTGCCTAAGTCTGATTTACGAATGTCCTAAATGTGTCCTAAACTTTGTGCTAAATTTGACTTAGATCGGAGTTACGAATTCTTAAGTTATAAGTTATAAGTAGCTTATGTCCTAAGTCAATTAACAAACACTGACTTGGGAATTCCTAACTTACAGCATCCAACAAAGAAACTCATTTTAGTCACATTTTCCATTTAATGTTTACAAATGTGAGTTGTGTAAATGTTGTAATTATGGTACAGATATTTTATTTATTTATGTTTTTGAAGTTATTGTCGACAGTATGTATATGTTATATTCTCATTCGCCAGAGGTAGCCACCAGATAATTTTCATTTGTTCCGCTGGAATTAGTTGCTGGTAAACGTTGTATTCGATATAAGACTGTTATTTTTACTACACTTGGAATTTTTTGAAGTGTAGAATATACTATCAACAAAATATTGACTTTGGTCACATGTCTGATAATGTCCTAAGTCGCCTAGAATGCTATCTTAGGTTTCTCCTAACTTCGTCCTAAGTCTTAAGTTTTGTCTTAGGCCTACACGTCCTAAGTTTTTTTGTTAATTGCATGTTTGTCCTAACTAAGTTGAACTGTGTCCTAAACTCCTAGCTTTGTTCTAGGTTTGTCCTAAGTTTATTTTGTTAATCTGCGCTTGGTCTTTACTGATTTTAGCACGGTCATTTTTTCTCGTTTTTCCTTGCGTTATCTACGGGATTTTTAATTGTATTGCTACTGTGACCTTTACCACGAACTTGACACTCAGACTTCGCCTTGATATTATGAAGA
>Ga0126335_1001568_pt1 | contig 12942 bp, 8 predicted proteins | sample OlaspJWI45metaG_FD_108409 | JGI IMG/M metagenome (GOLD analysis project Ga0126335, IMG submission 108409) | Marine gutless worms symbiont microbial communities from Oahu, Hawaii - Olavius sp. 1 OAHU.JWI-45 metaG | ecosystem: Host-associated > Annelida > Digestive system > Unclassified | place...
AATCCCGTCTAATACAATGTTTCTTGGGTCCATAAGAGTCTCCACTGGTCCACTCTAAGCAGAAACCCGATCCGTTCAGCCGTTTTTCACAGCCGCATAAAGCCGCGTGACAGACTGACTGACTTACAGCGTGACAGACTGACAGACGCCCGGGATTATAGATTGCAATAGTCGACATCTCATGCATGTTAAGATGATATACACGTGGACGCTGAACGTACAGGCAGTAGTCCTGTCTGGAGTGAGCTGGCTCAAGTCCCACCATCAACGCCATCTTGTAGCTTGGCAGTCCAGTTCTGTGAGCCAACAAGTCGCGAATTGTCGTCTGACGAGTGCGCATGTCATCTACAAACCGGAAGTCGCTCCCCATGACGTCAGCAACGCGTGTGTCCCAGCGCAGCGGATATCTGTCAACAGTGCAGACACATTATTACTAGGCCGTATCAACTGCGGACTATTGCGATCGATGATTCCGGCATCCATCAGTCTGTCACGCGGCGGCTTCGTTGTTCAAAAACGGCTGAACGTATTAAGGTCTTTTTATGATGGAGACTCTTGGGACACAAGAAACATTGTGTTAGACAGGGGTCCTGATCCCTCCACGGTGACTAGAGAGGGATTCGATGTGACATTCGTCAAATTACTTTAGCCGCAGCATCTAGTTAACAGTGACAAGTAAATACAGGTCTAGTGAAACACGGACAGACAGCCAGACATACTTTGTCTCTTGTTCTTTCAACAAGATGCCAATCAGCGTAGCCGTGAACGCCTTGCTGAGTGATGCAATAGCGAACTTGGTGTTCTCAGTGACTGGGACTGGTACAGGCTGATCTACTTCGTCCGAGTTCTCCTGACGCAGTCGAGCACTGCCGAAGCCGCGAACTAGCAGTGGTCGCCCGTCATGAACCACTGCCACCGCCAGACCTGAATTCATCAAAGGTAAAGGAAAACATAAAGGACACTTGATGTAGCGCCTCTTTATGAGGGACCTCATCGCAGAAGCGCTCAAGTATGGCACTCATTTGTCAAGGGATTACACAGATTTGCCTGCCACCCACTTGTTTATCCACGAGTAGAATGAACTATGCCTGCCTTTGCCTTTACAGCCGAAGCTGGTCCTCATGTACAGACCCTGGAAGGGTGGAAAGTTGAGTTGGTTTAGGCACTACAGTGGTGAGTAAACAGTCTGGTGGATATCGCAGTTGTTAGCTTTTCAGATCTTGACGCCTCATTGGGCAAATAGATGTACACAGCTGGCCCACAGCTGCTAGTGGAGTGCAGTGGTTAGGCGTCGAACCGCGGCGCAATACGACCTACTGAGTCGCGAGATCCACACTAACCCACCATGCTACCGAGTCACCTACAGTCACATTTAACTACGCCTGTTTACCCGGTACTTGTCGACAGCTGACGACGTAGTCGATGTCTGTGATGAGTTGCTGTCTAACTGACTCAACGTTGAACTCGATGCCTTGGTCTACCTCACCCTGGTGGCCGCCAGTCTCGGTCCCTGGGACTGCACTTGTCCACAGAGTTGTCAACAGAACGAACAACACACTGCAGCCGTCAGATCTCATCGTGTCCTGAGTACAACAACAAGTGACAAAATAACTTGGCACAAACTGCATCGAATCCACTAAGTTCACTTCGCTGCGGGGGATGGGGACACAATATTTCTAGAGTTCCCAGGAGTCTCCACCACAAACTGGAAGTCGATTCGTTTAGCCGTTTTTGCACCGCCCGCCCGTGTGATGGACAGACTGATAGACAGAGGAACTGACAGACAGACGCCGGGACCATCGATCGCAATAGTCCGCCTCTCATACATTCTATGCGGCCAAATAAGCCGGTAGGTGACTGGGCTGGCGTCCCACTAAGTCTCCTAGGCCAGTCAAGAATTAATAACTACTTCCTTGACGTCGGTGGGGAGAGCTTATAAAAGGGAAGACATGTCAGCTGTGTGACACCCGTCTACAGCGCCATGCAGCCAATAAGTGACGTCACGACGTGCGATGCAACGACAGAAATTTGCCGCTGCAACCGCGGACAATATTATGATACGGACAGAGAGGTCGGGACAGAGGGACTGAGAATAGACTGGTTAGCAGTGCGCAATCATATAGACATTCCTATCTTATCAATGACGAACGAAACTTCAGATGCAGTAACGCTAGTGTAATTGGCTTACTGTAGGCTCATCGTTTAAATAAATCTTAGCAAGAAAACATGTAGTCTTATAGACTATTTCAACCAATGTATACACGTATACGACCTCTGTCACCGCCACCTGTAGACACTTGGCAGTTCTTAATACCACCAAACCTGTACGCGGTTGTAACAATCGACATGTTCCGTTTTCTGACCTGCAACTGTAAAAGGCGACGAAACTATAGGGCTTAGCATTATTATTTTTGTTTGACCAAGGCCAGTTCTTTGTGCTAAATCTTTTAAGCTTTGACGTTTGTTTTATTGTGTTACTCTGTTGTTCTGGTTGTCACTAGGGGGCCTACAAATACAATCGATTGCTTGGAAAGACTCGTCTGGCTGCTAGCCTGCTATACAGTTACGTGTATTTGTGGTTTGCCATATAAAACTACTTTCTCTTGTTATAATGTCTCAAATACGTTCACCCTTTTTATGTTGACCGATTTGAATAATATTTGGCAATATTGCATCTGAGACAATTTGCAACCAAATGACTTATTCCTTTCTTATAATACTAGTTTGTGTATGAATATTACAAAATAGAAAAACGCACAGTTCGCGGTCGACCGCTGTCACTTTGTCTTAATTATGTCGTCGTCTGAAGCATATCAATGTCCAGAAGGCTCCAGGTCCAGACGCATTTCAGAACTGTGTCCTTCGTGACTATGTTCCGCTGTTGTGTGAGCCAATCTGTGCATTATTTAACGCTAGTGTTCAACAAAGATGGTACCCATGTATGTGGAAAATGGCTGACACATCACCGATACCAAAGGTCCATCTATCGACATCAGTTCAAACGGATTTGCGCCCAATTCCATTGACACCATCCATCAGCAAGCAGTTAGAATCAATCGTTGGTGAATGGATTCTACTGCATACACGAGACCAACTTGATCAATGTCAATACGGATCTCTGAAGGGTCGTTCGACAATGCGTGCACTAATTGATATGTTGCACCATTGGTCTAGTGCATTAGATAATAGCGAGTCTGCACGTGTTTTTATTGACTATGCCAAGGCGTTTGATCACGTTGATCACAGCACAGTACTACAGAAGTTACGTAACTATGGCATTCCGAAGTTTATTATAGACTAGCTTACACCTTTCCTCACACATCGCCAGGAAAGAGTTAAGATTGCAAATGTCTATTCAGATTGGGTAACATTGCGTGGAGGAATGCCACAAGGTTCATGGCTTGGACCACTCATCTTTCTGATTTTGATCGACGACCTACGCCTCCAATTACCTACTCATAAGTAAGTCGATGTTACCACTGTATCTGAAACTGTGGCCAAGACAGAGACCAGCCAGCTGCAGACAGTTACTGACGAGCTGGTGAGCTGGTCAGCAGCCAACCACATGAACATTAACGAGAGGAAAACGAAGCAGATGATCATTGGATCACTGAGAGGACAACAGACGCCACTAGTTATCTCAGGCCCTGCAGGTCGGGACGCAGGTGTCCGTCTTCAAGCTCATTGGTGTCACAATCAACAACTCACAGAAATTTTTGTTGGCTGCAAGAACTTAATAAACGATGGTGAATGAATGAATGAATGAATGAATGAATGATGAATTGTCGCGGTGCCAGTTTCTGGCAGCTTTTTCAAAAGTTTGTTCTGTCCCCACAATCCCCAATTTTTACTCAATAATTCCTTAATAAGTTTTTTAAAATGATTATACGGCTGGTCGGCCGTATAACGTCCCCGTTATACAGCCGACCACTTAGCCTTTATAATAATGCTGATACGTGCGGTCAGATGTATAGTGTGTCGTTTGGGACATAAAACTACATGCAGTTTTTGGATGACGAAATGTAAAAAAACTCGTCATTTTACGCTGTAAACTTGTAAACGTTTAATCGCAAAGAATTAAAAGGGGAACTTTTTATGAGACACAATGTATTATTCTGATGATAGTAGATGATAATACGTACTGTTTGGCTACATGTCGTTGTGAATGCAGCGTTACGGCCGTGTAAACTGCTGAGCCATCATCAACATCCGTCATCTCGTGTGTATGTAGCTTTGGGGACAACATTTATGCGTTAATTGCCAGCACGTCGTCTGCGCTTTGTCAACTCGGCCCCGTGGCACACAAACGGCCATGACATCGCCACTCGGAGATCCAATTTACTTCCGGTTGGCTTTCTGTGCATGTCAGGGCGGCAAAGCATTTCCGGTCGCCGCTAAGTGGCTAGTTACGTTGTGATGGCCCGATTACCGTAGCCTATAAGAGCCTGTAAGCTACAAGACCGGAGGCCTATATATGCTACAGCGTGAAGTATGAGGCGTGTGCAAAAATTCCAGTGAAGACATCAAATAGTTTTCTTTCAGCCGATGCTACGCTTTGCACTTTATATTAATGCGCCTTTTGTTGATGATGATATCTTATAAAAATAAAACAATTTTGTAAGTTGGGAGACTTTTTAAAGAAGTTATTTTCGCTATACTGGCCAGTGGCTGGCGATAATTTCAAGAATAATTCCAACAACCTCCACAGAATTCGATCCAGTGAGACTCTCTTTGTCAACTGTGGTGGAGGGTGTAACCGTGTAACTCTGCAGCGATAATCACGATGACAGTGATGACGATTCCATGCGTCTAGAGAAGTCTTTGGCTATATTTTGGTCTGTATTCGCACAAAGGCATATTTTTTTAGGTTGTGAAGCCTCGTGGGCCGACAAAGGTTTCTATTATTTATTTGAATTCATTTCCGCATGTGGTTGTTTGTTATAAATTCACTTTTCAGCAGGCCGATTTGACAAACCTATGCACAATGGCAGAATATATAAACACATCTTTTTTATTAGTCTACTTAATGTTCCCAGAATTAATACCACCTTACACCCATAACTACCAGACCTAAACAACCGCCACACAGTGCATACGACCTATATTCGGTAGAGTGCAGCGCTGATCATAAACAGGCATAAGTACTGATTACTTCTAAGTGCGGTTGTGAGAGCACGCCTCCGGCTCAAGTGCGTACGTTTTATGGCGCGTTTAGTTTCACTACAGAGCACGAAACTGCTTTTTGAACAGAACGGTCGCGTCTAGTTCACTAGTCACGAGCGCGATAGCGTTAACTAAAAGAAGCATATATTTAATATTTTAGTTTTTTTAAAGAAATCCATTGCCCTTGTTCATGTTTCTGTTAATGAGAAATATTGCCCCGTCGACCAGCAACTATCTCTATAGAGTGCACACATACAGGGTGGGCCAAATTAAACGGGACCACTCATTGCAATAGCTTGTAACTCTAGACATACCGATCAGATCTAAACCATTCTTGGCATACTTCAAGATCATTTCGTTTTTAATCAGAATCTTTCATTTATAGCTATAAATTTAAGAAAATACAGCGGCGCCATCTAGCGAATGAAAATGATCGTGAAAACATTCTCTGCCTTTATTAAACCGTACCAAAAAGCCAAACGAGCGTTCTTACTTTCTTAAATTTTTGACACCAGTGATGGTAGTAATTAACTACCTCGCAATGATATCAGTTATTGTTGTTATTTGTTAAATTAACTGCGATTAATTTTACTTCTTAAAGCTTTGATCAACATAACCAATGCGATGGCCGATCGTTATTTATTACGATGCCTTTTATTTACCAAATGGCGCCACTTTATTTTGCATAATTAATGTATGCAAATTATGTTGACATGTTAATAATTGAATAGCCTTGTTTTCTGCCGAAAATGGTGAAGATCCAAGCAGCATTTCTGAAGTTATTAGCTTAAATGCGTGGCCCACAATGTAGAATAGGAAACAAAAGAGCTCATATCAGTCGTGAGTCAATGATCTTTCCCGGTCTCGATGATGAGTCCCGTACTCTCAGTAACTGGTCGAGTTTTACAAAAGGCAGTCGATAATTCTCAAGGCCCGTTGAAACGGAAAGCGATGGCAACTTCCAGTTTCTTGGCATCGGCATTAAGACAGTGGACAGTTCCCTCGCCGCTTTACTTTCGACCAAGTAGCAACTCGGTCTACTTGTCACAGCTGAGTGGACTGGGAGCGCCAGTTGAAAAAGAAGAAGAAGAAAAAGAAGAAGAAGATTTCGCATAGACCAAGGTTCATTTAAGGAGCTTATTTCATTGACTTATGTAATTAGCGTATGTAACCAAATAGGTTGGAATATACCTTGCCACTGACCATAACCTGCCACAGAAGGTGATGGTATTACTGACGAAACCAATTTTTCATGTTTAGTGGCCTGCCATACTATAATCAATAATAATAAATTACTTTACAGACATTATCGTCATGCACGTAATATCTATCCTGTACGTGGTTGCAGAGACAACAACATTGACAGTGCATGATACAAGCGATACTTCAATAACAAATCATGTCCACAGCATGCGGCAAAAATAATAATTCGTTTCGAAAATTGTGATGGTTTGCAATTTAAAATACACTGTGTTCACAAAAAGGGGCAGTCTATATATTATTATAACTGGCTAATTATAACTGAAAACTGTAATTTTTTATCTTTTAGATAAAAAAAATCACAGAAATCGATTACTGTTACCCAAAGTTAAATATAGACTGCCACTTTTTCTAGCCACCATTTCGCAAAATTTTGTACAATTATTTAGCAATTTTTTTTACTGAATTCTAATAATCGAAAAAATGCAGTCGACTTTTTTCAATACATGTAGGTAGTTTAAACTTCGAAAAATTTTAAAGCTATTTTTGAGAAATTGCAGTTTGCGTCGTGCGTTATCTTTTTGGCTTCACACTGTAAGCCGTAAGTTGGGCTTATAAATTAATCATACAAGCATCAAGCGAATGCGCTGCATGCAATATCCAAATTCCAAAACATTGATAACTGCCAACCGTGAGTAACTATCAACTCGAAAACCCATCATCGCTCTGTGTGCTAAAGTAAGTACTACTTACACTTACAGGGTGCGGCATAAAAACAATCCCTTAAGAAATATTAAATATCTCTGAAATGATATAACAAATTAATGAAATTTGCAAAATTTAATTTAGAGGTATTACTATATATTCTAAAACCTTCGTTAGTCAGTAGGAAACACAAAGTTGCACTTGTCTGAAATGAAAAGTGCTATTTGACAACTAAATGATTTGTATTTCCGTAATTTATTGTACAAAAATGCAAATAAAACTTTTCGTTTGTTCTTTCCAGCGGTGAAAGAATTTTAAAAATCGGTTAAGTTTTGACAACAGAGCAAATTTTGCTAAATCGTTTAATGCGCATGCGCATGCGCAAAAAACGGCCATTTTTCTGCTTTCGGTTTAAAATTCGAACCCGAAATTGAGTTCCCCGTGTCAGATTTCATATCGGACCTGACATTTTGGCAATTGAGCCACGTTTTCATCCACTTTTGGTCAATTTTCTACTGCGCATGCGCAGAAACGGCCAATATGTACTTTTGGTTGAAAATTTAACGCCAGATTTGAGCTCGCTGTGCCCGATTTCTTATGAGACGTAAAATTTTGGCAATTACACAATGTTTAGGGCAATTTTTGCTCAATTGTTTACTGCGCATACGCAAAACGGCCACTTTCTACTTCCGGTCAAATTTTTAAACTAAAATTTGAAATTTACGGGGTCAGATTCCTATTGGACTACGAAATTTAGTGGCACTTGCGGCAAAATTTGTGAATGCTTTGAGCGACAAACGGCTTTCGAAATGCAAAATTCCCAAAAAATTTTGCCAACATATAGTACAATATTAAGGGCCACTTTCGTAATCATGAAGTAAGTTCGGATGTCAAACTTCACAGAGTAGAGCTGCTACATATTAAAGGTGTGGTGAAACACATTGCATACTATTTGTTGGAAATTTCATGCTGTTTTTAGCGGTGAAAGAATTTTGAAAATCAGTTAACATTTAACAAAGTTAGAGCCACAAAAGCGAAAGGTTCTCACTTTTTTGGCCCTCTCTGTATGCTATAGGCCTAATGATAATATCAGAAATTAACTGCACCGAGGTAATTCTTTGTTCTTTCTCGAAGACTGTTTGTTTATTGGCAAGTACGGACGACAAAACAGTGTTAGTGCTTGCAGTAGGTTGTGACTCTCTCATTTTCAAACCACCAAGTATATGAAAATAACGGTTTATTTCCTTTTGCAGCACGCATGCTGGATTGCAAACATAAGAATGAACATTGTGAAATAGTAGGCCTACAATAAATACAAATCAATTGTCACAATACACGGTTGCCTATTGTCCATATAATGTGAGTAAAAAGTGGCTAAAGTAATTTGACAAAGGCCACTACAATCTGGTGAAGGTCGCATGATGGACACCATACATCAACGTGACATGAACGTGACAGACACACAGCAAATGTCTCGCCAATGCAGTAGGCCTATGCGTCGGGCGGCAAATAATAACATGAATAAAACATAGTGTGTTAAGTCAGACGACAATTTAAGATGACGTTCGTTAATGCGTTGCAGGTTTTTCAAAGAAGACAAGACAGGTCTGTTGAGTCTACTCGTGACTGGCTATAGTGAAGGTGTCGGAAATGTCGATGGTGAATTCTGGCTAGGTAAAGTCTAGAACATGATGCTATGACAAAACTTTAGTCTATATCAGGAACAATCGGGGTCACTCAACTTCATGGCTGCAAAAGCGTCATATATGTATGACCCAAAAAAACTTCACAGCCCTTTTCCATTCTACTGTAGCAATCAGATCGGGAGTTTAATCTACCATCTTTTACTCTGAGTCCGATGTCCTGCTGTTACGACACACCACCGCTAATTAAGACTCTCAGAACCAGTAAAATGAACGTCATTTACAGTAACAGTCGACTACTTAACTGCATAATTAAATACTAGTACTGGCACAGAAAGTCGTTGTGTACTGTATGTATAGTCTAAACGCCATTCCGACCGTCATATTCGTAACTAAGGCCGATGGGGTCATGCATTCCCCATCCTCTCTGAATCTGTGTTGGTCAGGATGTCTGCTGCTTAAGCTAGTAGCCAGTTTTTACCTGCATTTACTAAGTGGCGTCATACTGCTATAACCGCGGTTGGAACCTGGTGGCTATGATGACAAATGGACAGCGGACGGAAAGACACACGAGTTAATACCCAGTATTGCTGTCGTAGGTGGCGTGGTGGAAGTTCGAATCTATGACCAGTACTTCGCGGGTTCGAGTCTCGGCAGTGTACCACTGCGTAGTAACTTTGGGCAAGTTTTTACACCTATATATGTGCCTTTGTCGCCAAACAGTATAATTTCGTACCGGTCTAACAGCAGAAAAGTAAACATACACAGACATACCACACAATGCACTAGCCCCGTCTTCGCGGGCTCTACGTGTAAGCTGGTGTCTGGCTGAGGTCTAATGAAACGGAAATCAGCGCCGACCAGTGGGCCGCGTGGCTTTGAAAAGACTGTAGGCCTACTTACTACGTACCACTGCTATAGTACTGACGTACAAGCTATCAACAGTTAATGAAACAAGGTGAGCGAACTGATCACGAGCGCATGTGTATTAAATGTGGTGAATGGCAGGTTACGAATACCTTCACTTGTTGACGAGTGGTTCATCACCTGCTCGCAGGTGGGCACTGAGAGTCGATCTCGCTGACTTTGAAGGCGAAACTCGCTACGCTGAATACTCCGACTTTGCCATGGCGTCCGCAGCAGACTTCTACAGACTCAGCCTGACTGGCTACCACGGAGATGCCGGTCAGTTATTAATTTAGCAGCCGGCAAAACTTTGCCGGAGGCTAGACAGTTACGTAACCATACTGCCATCTCTGCCGACATAGCGCATTTGTGGCCTTTGCGAATTTGCGCTATATAAATGCCTTTAATAATAATAATAATAATAATATGTTTCACCGACGGTTCTCTTTTTATAGTCAACCGTCCAAAGTGTGACTAGACCGCCGCTCGCCGCCGGGTAAAAAGAAGTATACCGGTGCTTTGAACCTATGTGTGGAACGAATAATTCGTATAGACATCTCCTCTCCGCCAGCTCTCCCCTATTTTTCACAGGGGATCAAAAGTGCGAAATTGTGCCCCGTTTTTCACCCCACTCGCATTCCGAGCGCTGTGATTCAAAAACAGAGCAAAAAAATCAAAAATCTAAAACAACAATGTATAGCGCTGATGTCTGAGCTCTCATCTGCCGCAGATGCCCCCAAATCTGAGAAACTTTTGCCCAAAGGGGGGCCTCAAAGTGCGACAATTAGCAAAACACCTGTCTTTGAAATAGCTCTGCCGTGTGTCGGCACATTTTATCAAAACGTCACGTGCTGGCACTGTGCGGCTACTAGTAAGTAACAGAATCGTAAAAGTACACTTTCTGTCAAATCCAATACGGCGGACAACGCCCATCTGTCTTGTCAGTGTCAGTTCTCTATTCCTTACACGTTTCTCAGCGCATCTCAATAAAATTCAGTATGTGGTATCATTACACGCCAAGGATGGTCACAGGGCGTTGGCAGGAGGGGGTCGGGGACCCAATTTTTTAGCGCATCTCAGCCAAATTTGGCGTGTGGTATCCTTACACCCCAGAGATGGTCATGCAGTGTTAAAAGGGTAGGAGTTGGCGGAAATGAGGGGGTCCAAATTCGGTTTTTCAGTGCATCTCAACCAAATTTTTCATGTGGTACTCTTACACCCCAGGATTGTCATGGGCAGATTATACTGATGACAGCTGGGGCCAGGAAGGAACTGGGAGAACATGATGCCGGTTTTTGATAATACAAAAAAAAACAGCGAAAAATTAGGCATCACACTGTTTGATTTCTACTAGCTATAGTCTCCAGAAGTAACATTCGTACGCTATAAATGCGAAAATTTGATGTGAATGTTTTCCATTCTCTCCCAGTATCACACAAAGCAGTTCGTTACTTTGCTCTTTCGCTCTGAGCTAAGCAATGGTCTTTATGAAAGGAAAAGATGACCAGAAGTTTCTTAAATGCCCAATATATTGGAGCAGAACAGCCAGACATATTTAATTAGAAAACTAATGAACACCATAACTCTTTGATTCCAACAAAAGCACAAGAAAATACTTCATTATTAATTATTATTAGGCTGCATCGAATGCATGAGATGCTGACTACTTTCACCGATGTTTGCGGTGTCTGTCTGTCTGTCACGTGGCTTAAATCGGCGGCAGTGCGTGCAGTGTATGCCACGTGCGCTGGGTCAATCGGTGCAGCCTTTGTCAAATTCCACTGACCACTTGTTATCATTTACTACACATAAACTACTGACAGCAACACTGACATGTTGAGCACATGTGCATATACTGTGCAACATCAAGTGAAAAGCATCATCTGGTTCATGCCACATACACGCCTTGACACAGGAACGTGCTGTTGATTATTTGATGCCAGCAATACTGACTACAACAAATATATATAAACAATGAAACTAGAAAAAAATGCACAGAAGTACTACCAGTACATGAAAGCAAATGGCAGTTGCTGGCAAGCTGTACTATGAGGATCTCTTTGCTGTATGCCCAAATAAGCCAAGAACAGGTTTCCACTAGATGTTTCTGAATTCAGTCTTTCCAGACCATAATAGCAAGAAATAGCTTTATACAGTGTCCCAAAAAATGGAACCGCTAGTATTTTGGGCATAACTGTGCCACTTAATCTTGACATTTAAGGTAACTTAAAAATAATAAAAAGTACCATCATTACTTGCACAACACTAAGTAATGATGATGTAAGTTCAATTTGCCACTACTGTGGCTTCCAAATTTGCGAGACAAATCCGGTTGACTACAGCATGTGGAGCATCACGGACATATCAGAATCAGAACCAAGTGGGCTGTAGCCGTGGATCAGTGGCATCGCCGTCTTTCAGCTTGTACCAGGGTGGCAGTGGTCATTTCGAGCACTATTTTAATTCTGACATTGCGTTTTAATGCATGACAATCATTTAATTCACAAGGTAAAGTAGTGACACTGTTTAGGTGCAGCGGACCTTTGTTGTGTAGTTTGGCTCCGCATTACCTTAATGACATTCCACGCCAAATTTTACCACTATATATTTATGTTTGTCAAACACTAGCAGTTCCACTTTTTCCGGACACGATGTACGTTCAGAGACAAAACTGGCCATTAGTTAAATTGTAAGAATGAAAGTGCTGAAGCATCCTCCCAGACTTTTTCTTGAGACTTGACATTTTCAAACTGTTCGAATTCCCTGATTTTTCCTGGGAATGGCAATGAAAAATTCTGACAGGTTCGACACAAAGAAATGATGGAAGGAAGAAAACAACGAAAGCAATGGACTGATAGCATCACAGAGTCAATAACTGATTTGAATGACGATACCACAAGATAAACATTTGAGATCAAAAATTAATAGGCTTAGCTGTGTTGATGTTCAAAAGTGCTTACCATACTTACTCTATCATATAAACATACAGTGTGGGCCAAATTAAACGAAGCCACACATTTCCGCTAGTAACTTGAAGTGCTGCTCAGATCTTCACTATTTTTGGCAGAAAACAGGGCCATTTATTTAATTCTTAACATGACAAGATAATCTGCATACATTAATTTTGCAAAATAAAACGGCGAAATATTAAATAATGATCGTGCATTGTCTTTTGTTTTGTTGATCAAGGCTTTTAAAAAGTAAAAAAAAATCACAGCTAATTTAACAAATAACAATGACTGACATCACTGTGATGTAGTTAATTACTACCAATATGCTGCCAAAAATTAAAGTAATTAAGAACACTCATTTGTTTTTTTCTGCG
>Ga0126335_1001569_pt1 | contig 12940 bp, 7 predicted proteins | sample OlaspJWI45metaG_FD_108409 | JGI IMG/M metagenome (GOLD analysis project Ga0126335, IMG submission 108409) | Marine gutless worms symbiont microbial communities from Oahu, Hawaii - Olavius sp. 1 OAHU.JWI-45 metaG | ecosystem: Host-associated > Annelida > Digestive system > Unclassified | place...
CGGTTTATTTCCTTTTGCAGCACGAATGCTGGATTGCACACAGAAGATTTGTGAGTTAACAATGAACATTGTGAACTAGTAGGCCTACTATAAATACAAATCAATTGTCATAATACATAGTTACCTATTGTCTACATAACGTGAGTAAAAAGTAGCCAAAGTAATTTGACAAAGGCCACATAGGTACATGTATAGGCAATTTGAATTTAGTGAGGTTTGCGTGTTGCTTTCAAATGTTATTACTCGACAGGTTCATATGTTGCTATCTGCAAGTCAGTGAAAAAACCCAATGCATTTAGAAAACACTCACGTATAGCTGAAAATACGTCGATTTCTATGCATCTGCCCGCCTATGGGCGAAATGGCAAGCTACCTGCACCGTCGGCTATGCTATCTGTCCATCTGTCTGTTTGTGACGGCCGACGAGGCAGAGGCATAAAGAGCTATTGCCGTAGATTTTCTAGTTATTTCTTAGAGTAGAGAATTAGTAGTTTTAGCTTAACTTTTTTTCACCAGAGATGAAGAAACATAACAAATGTGATTTACAGCTGTACACCAGCAAAACAGCAATAAGAGATAGGCCTATTAGCTTCTGTATGTTTGTGAAAATCTTACATTGGTTGTTTGGAAATTACTATCTTACAGCGGGTAGCAAAACTTTAATTTTATGCATCATGTACTTTATAGGGTAGCTATACAGCCTGCAATCGGACATCTAACTGGCTCGGTGGAAGGTAGTGTCTTCAGTTGACAATGTAGGCGTGATCGAGTGAGCATATGGCGGATTTTTCGCTAAGGGACTTCGTAGCGACTTACTCGTTGCCGCAGATTGCTAAGGTGACGCAGGGGTTCTACAACGAAACCGATTGTGATGACGGCGACTTTTCAACCAACGACGTGATCACGGTGAACAGTGCATCTTTTCTGACAATTTCAGGCACCGTTTCGTTATGCATGTTTTCTTGATGCATTTTCCATCATCTAGACTTTTCCCTGCCAAGAGCAGTTTGAAACGTGAACGTAATTTTCGTTCTTGGCATTTAGTGAAACGATATAATTCAAAGATACTATGTCAACTAAAACTGTTTTCGGATAGTAAATAAAAAATAAGTAAGCATATGCCTCGATAAACATATTGCAGACGACGCCATATTCGAAGTTATGTCGTGGCGCTGGGAGAGTTGACTGAAAAGAAGTTTTCAGTCGTAGTCAAAACTCGTGAAGAAGCATAATAGTTCTGTAAAAATGTTTCAAAGCGACGTATAACAAACGAAATAGAAAAAAAGTATATCGAATTTCAAATGGTTACTTAATTAGTGGTTTTGTTTTTGTATTTTCTATAAAACAATGACCATTCTGTATTATCGACTGACTGTTGCAGATACACGGTGTCCAATGTCCGAAAGTGGAAATAAAAGCCCTCATCAACAACAAGGAGTTTCGAGCCACCGTGTCTTCACGCAACACGACGCGATTTCGCCTACATGCTGTTCCTAGGCACCTGCGTCAGTTCTCCACCGTCCAGGAGTTGTGCAAGTACTGGCCACTCAGCGTCAAGGCGCTCAGAGATCATGTTCCGCAGCTTCGGCCTACACAGGCTGCCAGACCACCGGCCGAGTTTGTCCAAGTAAGTGACATTGTCGATCGTAGGATTTATGAGATGCGGCCAATTGCGATCCATAATCCAGTAGCTTAAGCGTCTCTCTGTCTATGAGTCTGTATGTCAAGTGCCTGTGCTCTGCAAAAACGGCTGAACGGATCGATCTCCTGTTTGGAATGGTGATTTTTGGGGGCCCAAAAACATTGCGTTAGATGAGAGAATGTACCTTATAAATACGTCTGTTTCGACTCATTCGCTAGATGTCGCCACTTTCGATGCGGCTGTCACTAAATTCCTTTAGCCACTTGTTAAATATCTTGCCGATATATACGGATGTCTAGAATCTAAGACATGTTCGTCCGGTGATCACGAGACGTGAACGTTGTTGTAGGGTGATGTTCTTCATCTGGTTCGGCGAAACGTGTCCAATTCCAAATCCGAGCTGGAATGTCGCAAGAACGCCAGCCCGGATATCATCCGACTCCCGGTCGACTATGTGGGACCTTTTCTCGAAGTCATCGACACCACTCAACTCTACACACTCGGTAAGCTACAAAATGACACATTCATCAAACCAATTACAACTGACTGTAATGATAACTCACTTCGATAAAACACAGCTACAGCTCCTTTGTTTGATTAAGATGACAATATGCATACAATGTGATTCTGATTAATCTTTAAAATCGACATAATATAACAAACGTGTAGGAGTACATGCGACTGTAATGACACTTGAATAGTAGGCTATATACATGTACAGATACAAAACTCACTTTAAACAGCTACAGAACTTCACCGTATCCCAAGAACAAGATACATAGCAGAGATGCTAAGATAGCGCCACATGCAAACCAGTTGACCCACAGTTATCGAATACTAGTAGCCGAGTTTGATATCATCTGCAGACAATGTCACAACGTGTTGTGACTTTTGATTTTTACATCGTTATCAGTTGCACGTCATGCCAATGTGCACCTTTTCATTGGTTACTGAGCAGATTGTGCCCCTTTGGCTATTTGCAGTTGTATTTAGGTTTACTATTAGGTAGGGTTAGTTAATGGTTAATGGCCCTGGGTCTAATGGGTTGTTAACACTCACAACTACGCTGTGCAATTATCTTCTGGTTGTGGATAATTTTTGGCAAAGAAGATCAAGAAGCTATTACCTATTAGTTTTGTCTAAAACGTTTGGTATAGGTCAAGAACCACCTGCGTAGTTGCTATAGCAATCATATAGCATCATTGCAAAACAGCGCGTCAGTCTACTACGCAAGTTTGGCAATCGGGTTTCTTAGGAAACACTCGTCACTTTTTAACATAACTCCACCAGAATGCTCCAATATCAATATCATTTGACGTGCACAATTTTAATTAACACAGCGTTTCGCGTAGGTTGTGTTTAAAGCGGTTGAGCCACGCGGCCCGCCGCGTCGCTGCCGAGCCGACCCAGTTTACCGGCCGTTCTGACCTGTTTTATGTGTTTACTACCGTATGACTAGAAGTCATGTGATCGATTTGCTGTTTTGAAAAACACGATCGCGCGAATTCTTCACTTTTACGTCAGACTTTGTTGAGTGAAGATGGACAGTGCTGTGAGTCTTGGAGAGACGCCAAGCTCGGAGATCGCGAAGTGTGTGCTGTGAGGGATCGTTTGGAGACTCGCGGTGAGAGTGGGAGTGAGTCATCGAATGATACGACTGGCGAAGTCTTGGTGCTAGTCCGCTGAGTCGTTCTATTGTATTTTTTGCCACACCGTGACACTGCCGTGAGCTGTCTAACGAACACTGACTACATCCAGTTCAAGTACTCATTGCTACGACTGTTGACGCCAGGCATCACCGACCGTTCGCTGTCCGACCGACGACGCCAGCAGTCCGTGTCGTCGCGGTCGTCCACTACACAGTTTTCTATGACGCTTCTGCTGCTCTGCGCCTGCTGCTTGCCACTAGCGACGTCTTTTGGGTGACGTTCTCGGTTTTATACTATGTTATAGACTCATTTTCCCTGTTTACCTGTTAGTATTTCCCCCTAGACATTGTACTGAGCCATAATTGCCGTACTCTGCCGCCGTTTTACCGTTTATAATTGATCACTGCTGTTTTGCACCTGTTTTACTGTCATTATTGCATAGTTTGTACCAGGGTTAAAAGCGGGCCGGCACTAGCCGGTACGGAGTACCGGCTGATAGTGCGAGCTGTTGTGAAATTTACAATTTCGATACCTCGTGCACCAATGCGAAGGCGAAGTATAGTAGTAGTGTAGTGCCACCTGGTCATTCGGTCCACTTTTACCACTGGTTTGTACCTGTTATTAAGTTATATTTTTGTTTCAAATTTGTTTCTTGGTAAGTTTCGGCAACTCCACAGTAACATACTACCAGTCATATAAGTTAACAGCCAAGTAGGCCATAAGGGAGAGGGTGACCCGTAACAACAGACGAAATGTTTTATCAACAACTTTAATTACAGCGAAGATCGTAAGAAACTCCGTTGTCAAACTTACACGGTAAACCAGCGCGCTCTGTTTTGCAATGATGCTGTGGCTGCTGTGGCAACCGCGCAGGTGGTTCTCGACCAATACCAAACTATCTTGGCACGGCTAGTAGGCAATAGCTTCATCATATTCTCGGCGTTTTAGTAAAGTTATGCAAAAAAATCGTAGGGGTCCGGTTTTTCAGACACTGTGTAAATACGTTTAAACAGACGTCAGAAGACAAAAGACCTTTGTGCATTTCTAGTTGGCAGTTCAAAAGAATGTCCCTTGGGTCGCAAGTATAGGAAATCTAGGACGGGATAGTAAGAACAGATCGTGAATACAGTGATGTTCTTTACTAGCCCACAATCAAATGCATGAAACACGGACTATTGCGACCCGATGTTCCCGAAGCGTGGTGTGTTTCTTAGTGTGTCTGTCAGTCTGCGTCCTCCAAAGACGGTTGTACAGATAGAGATATTGTTCCGGGTGCATATGAGAGCCCAAGGAACATTGTATTAGATATGGTCCCGATTCCCCTACGGTGAGGGGGGTCCGATGCGGCTTTTGCCAGATTACTTTGGCCACTTGTTTATCTTTTGTGAATACAAATGATAATCATGCGGTTGACACAGGTGAGCTAGCGGAGATGGCGCCGGTAGGTCGAGAACTCGTGTTACTACCGCGCGACCAGCCGTGGTTTACCGCTGGGCCTACAGAGCGCCGCTCATCGCAAACCAGGACATCTACGACGTGGGTCGACGGTCTGCCACCCACGTTCAGTGGCCGACTGACGATGTCGACCCCCGAGTACCTCGTGGAAGTGTCAGAGATGGAGACGAAGACGATGGTGCCACTGGATAGCGAGATACGGCTGCAGGTTCGCGATGGGGACTATGAGTGTTTGACGTGTTGTCAGCAAAGACTTGGTGATCTGATATCGATGCCAGCAAGTCGTCTGCCGAGGATCGTCCGCATCGTTGCCTGGGACGAGGTCAGGGGACTCTATCTCACAGTGTTATGTATGTTTTAACGTCACTGTATTACGGCAGGTGTACTAAAGATCGGTTTACATGCACCACCCGTCTCGACAGGCTGTCAAAACGGGTGTTGTGAACCGGTTGTGTGAAGCGGTTTTTAAGACAACCGTAATGAGGAAAAACTTGCCAAAAAAAGCATTCCACGACAATAAACATGGCTAGTCAATACGGCCGTATTAACAAAACCGTCCACACCAACCATTTTGAAACGGATGTCTAAATAACATCTTTGTCTAAATGACACCTTTTCTGATGGGTCGTCTTGATGGCACGTAAAAACGGTTGATGTGAACTCAGCTTATCCAGTACGTGAAGTAAGTTGAAGGGGCCTGCATGGGGCCCATGAATCTATAGTTTGCGGGAAAAGTGCTTGGAGGCTAAGACCCAAAACACAGAAGCCATTACAACTTCGGAAAATGTTTTGGTGTTAATCTCATGTGCTTCATTTAAGTCATACTGACATGGATGTGCAAAAGAATGTGTAGCGGCTACGTTTTACGCTGCAGGAGACAACTGTTTTGCGCAACCACTCCGTGCGACCTGGTCAGCTGCTCATCTGCTTCGAGCGTATATCTGTGGCGAAGCTGGCAGTCAGCAGAGAGGTGACAGTTGGAAGGCGTCGTCATCTGCTTGTGCCACTGACTCACGGAGGTTACTTTCGACGCACGTCGTCTCCGCAATCTGCGCTGCGACTAACAGATCTCTCACGTTGTCCCTTCGGTTACCCGTTTACGCTGACGTACCACGAAGAGCCGCAGTACGCTAACCTGCAGGACGAGTTGCTATTGCCGAGCGACTGTCTTCTGCTCGCGAACGGCATCGTCGACGAAGATACGGTTCTGGTCGCTCGTATTTCCGAGTACGACGCACTGACGGCCACGCAAAGCGGCGACAGCCTTCCCGTCACTACGATCGTCAACGCCGAGTGTGCGTTCTATCTGCCACTGAGGACCAAGATGACTGTTTGTTTCGGCGAGATGCTGCGCCGACCAGTGCGGCGTGTTCTGTCGCATCGCAGTAATTGTGCCGAGGAGCTGTCGGAGACCACTTACAACCGACTTGTTGGACTCGGATTTCAGCTTACAAACGACTATGTGAGACCGCCAACTGCAAGTATATCTGCTGAGTTTTTTGTTGCTTTTTTGCATTCGTTTCAGCCAATTTTTTATGCCTCTGCCCGCTTGTATATGTAAAAGAAGTATATATTAAATCGGGTGATGCCGTCTGTGATTCTGTGCGACTGTCTGTCTGTGACGCTCGGTGAGGCAGAGGCATAGTGCGTTTACGTAGAGTTGTATCTAGTTTGAAGTAGTGACACAGTCAGTGTTGTTGCAAAAGATGCTATTCTGGGCCTCGATTGCTGCCTCTGTTAGCTTTTGTCCTGGCTTTGTTCTTGGGGGCCAAGTTCGTGATCTTGCAAAACAAGGTTGTGTTAAACAAATTTATCGTACACATCTGATAAAGAAAAAATAGTGAAAACATATTTGCGCGTCTTTAAAGATATCAAGATTTTGTGTTGGGGTGTTTTTCTGAATCGCCCTGTAGACTTAGATCTTCCCACAAAGTAGTTTAGTTTAAGTAACCATTTTAGACACACTTCAACGGATAAGGGAGGTACATTGCATGTATGTTATAATCGTCGATTAGTTTTTCTTGCTTCGGTAGTCGATTTAGATACAAATTTTAGTGTTTTCATGGCGTTTTGTCCAGTAGCTGTAATACAGTATCAGCCAGAATGAAACATAACTCTACATGTATAGTCCGTCATTTGCTCGTTAATCATCTTAAATTATCACGGGGTAATTGCACTCTGAATTAGTTTGCTTTTCCGCCTTTAGCAGTAGGTCTGTTATCAGTAACTGTTTACCGCAGCCATATCCGTGTCACATAAAGCGTCGTTTTCACATGCGCTGCGCGATGCGAAGCGATGCATTGCGATGCGGGGCGAGGAGTGAAAGTATAGTAGGCTACTTGCTGGACCTTGCGGGAACTCGCTGCCACTGGCCATGCATCGCATCGCGCAGCGCAGCGCATGTGAAAACGACGCTTAAGCGTATTAGATATCAGTCAAGACAACTTACCGCTGTCTCCCATATGCAGTTGCCTTTACTACGTGAACTGAATGAAACCGAAACACACTAAGTTTAGTGGAATAGCAAGAAAACGGCTCGTGTGCACTAAAAACGATCTAATACTGACCTACCATAATTGGCCAGTAGTGTAAGTGTAGAATAGCAAGAAAACGGCTCGTGTGCACTAAAAACAATCTAATACTGACCTACCATAATTGGCCAGTAGTGTAAGTGTATCCTATACTGAAAACAAGCGTTAACGCTAAAAAGAGACAGTTTCAGAACAGTTCTGAGTTTCAGAACTCTGCCTGAGTCGATACTTTTTGTTTAGTCTTAATATTGTGTAAATATTTACGACGACGAGCAAACACATCGCCATTAACGTTTAGAATCCTAGTCCCACTGACGGTTAATGCTATTTCAGAGCCTTGTACGTCTTGTGTTTCATTGCTTCACCACTCGCGTAGGGGCGTGGTGTATATTTTTGCTCGCATCTGTCTATTGGTTTGTTTGTATGTTTGCCACGCGATAACTATCGAAATCCTTGACATGGAAAGTTTACTTTTGGTAGCGGGTACATCTTTCTAACAGAAACCTTCAGTTCATATATCAAGGTCAGGGTCAAGGTTAAGGTCATGGCAGCAAAAAGACAAAACGCGGGTGATACCGCCTTTGGTTGAAAGGCACCTTGTTTATGTTGAGCGAAATATGTGATGATGATGATGTTGATGATGCTACATACTGTGTTGCACGTAGCATCAGCATGTGACGTGACGCAGCCGTCTGCGGTCCCGCCTCTGAGCATCTTATCTACCACAGCGACGAGACCACTGTCGCCACAGTACCTCGTGTTGTCTAGGAGGCGCACTTTGGCTGTCAGCGGAGGCGGCAGCGACACAGACAGTTCAACAGATGACAGCGGCTACACGGCACTGGACCTACCGCCCCGGCGACAGCGACGTCGACCACCAACAGTGTTCAGACGCAGTCGACGACCTGACGATAATGATCACACAGGCAGCGCTGTCTAAGTTACCCGGAGATCTTCATCTTTAAGACTTGGACCATAGACACTGACCCAGTGAGTTAGCGTCGATCGCGCGACTTAGTATTGAGCCGCGGTTCGACGCATGACGACTGTACTTTCGGGTAGAGGCTGTTTGCTGTGTACAGTCACTTGCCTAGTGAGGCGTAACGGTATAAAGAGCTAACCACTGCGATATCCACCACATAGCAGTTTCAGACAAACTGTTTACTTACTGCTGTGGTTTCTAGGCCAACTTAGCCTTCCATTCCTCCGGGGTCGGTAAATGACAACCAGTTTCTGCTAGAAAGGCAAAGGCAGGTGTGGTTTATTCCATTCGTTCATAAACGTGGGTTTTATGTAAAACTGTGTAATCACTTGACAACACGTGCCATACTTGAGTGCTTCTATGATGAGATTGCCTCATAAAGAGACGCCATATCGTGTCCCTACTACCTTAGCATTACATTGTACCTTTACGTTAAGTTCGACATTTACTTCGGAAGCGCCACGATTCAGCCCCGCGCGTTTCAGCCCTGTCTTTTGAAGGTGATAATGTTACGGAGTAATTAACACTAATTAACGCTAATAGAAAACAATTAATGCCCATAACGTGATGATTAATTCACAGCCCCGTCTTTTGAAGGTGATAAGGCGCAAAGGCGATAGGTCCAGACACTGGGTTTGATCAGAAATTACGAAGCCAATCCAGAGATCCGCCTTCAAGTTCGTCAACTGATGGCACTCACGTTCTTACCAGTTGCCATCGTCAGGATGACGTTCCACTTGCTTAAAAGTCAGGCGAATCCGGTTCTATTGGGTTTGTTCGCGTACTTCGAACGTCAGTGGATGACATCTACAGCGCTTGCCTTATGGAACGTCCACGGCAACGACGTTTGGCGGACGAACAACCACTGCGAAGGTTAGCACGACCGATTCAATCGTGCCATCAGCAAGCATCATCCGAACATTTGGCTGTTCCTCAGGGCGATTCAACAAGAACAGGCAGCAACAGAACTGTTACATCAGCAGCTGACTGCAGGAAGACCAGTACGTCGCTCAAAGAAGGCGTATAGCGCCTTGAAAAACGCCTGGCAACACTGAAAGGACGATATGACTCTGAACAAATGTCTGCCATTGAGTACTTTACCGGCGTCAGTCATAACCTGGCAGAACGTAAAAACAACTGACACTTTGCTAATGACAAATAACTGTTTTCTTATAACCGTTCGTTCTATAAGTACAGTTTCTTTACTTGCAATTACTCGTTAATCATTATGTCGTAAAATAATGTTAAGCAGGGGCTGAATCGTGCGGAGCTGGATAGTGCGGGGCTGAATGGTGCGGGGCTGAATCGTGGCAGAACCATAACTTCGACTTCGTAGTATGACAAAGACATTAAATGCCGGAGAGTTCAGTGCCAAATGCCAGTAATTTCGTTAATATGTTCAATAGGATTGATGTGTTCTAAACATGTGCGTCTGCATTATTATACCAGCCAGGCCCACTTTTTCGCTACATTGCTATGTATTACAATTCACAAAGTCACAGATCGATAATAATAATAATATGGTTTATAACTGTTTAAAAATTGCATTGACATTTAATTCAACCAAAATACTCTGAATATCACATATGGGCCTTTGCAGCTTCCAGAATTTTTCCAAGGGATGTAAGCTTTGCAGCACCTTCGTCTGAGACCCCTGACTTACGACGTACAATACAATAAAATACAACGCGGGTATTTACTATTTAGTAAAGTTAAAAGGTAAAGATGGGTGTATGCAGTTCGTGAACTTCACCTTACCGTTACCTGAAATCACATACCATATGGGATCACACACATCCGGCAGAGGTGACTTTCCCGCTTTTACCCCAGCCGAAGCTGGTACTCAATTTAGCGACCCCGAAGAAATGCAAGGCTGAGTTGACCTGGGTGGTGGTTACATCCCCAAGATAGTCAACAAGATACCCCAGGAAAATAACAGGCAGTGCCGTGACCGGGATTCGAACCCACGACCGCGAGTCACAAGTCCGACAACCTAACCACTACACCACTGAGCCACCTAGTGCCCGGCGTACATGAACCGCCAGGCATTACATAGAACAAGAGGCCAAAGTAATTTGGCAAAGGCAGCACCGAATGACCCCGCACACACTGCACGCACCGCCGAGTTCAGCCGCGTGACCGACAGATAGACATACAGACTGGCAGACAGACACCGCGCACATTGGTAACAATAGCATGCATCTCACTCATTCGATGCAGCCTAAAAAGGTCAATAAAACCCTAAAAAGTTAAAATAAACCACCAGGATAAAATAAAAACGACATGGTACAATCGTACAATCTACTGAAAGTGATTAGCCGTTGGTGACAACCCTTAGTGGGTGTTTGAGTAACGGCTTAACATCCCACTCGACACATAAAGGTTTTTTCGGGGACGATTTTTACAGGTCAGCACAACCAACAGTGTCAAAGCACTGAAGGAAGCCAGTTGGTCGTCAAGATTAAGCCTCAATCCCCACTATGGCCACTACAACGTCAATATAAACACAAGACAACCGCCTGTAAGCTTTGCAGGTGGAGATACGAAGCAAAAAGACACATGCATGCGTGCCGTGCGAGTATCAGTGTATTGTTGCAATTCGAAGACGGGAAGTTGTAGTTTTACCAATAAGCTTAAATAGCCTACAGAGAAAATAGAGATACAAAATAGAGAAGCAAAAGATCAACAAAAACGTAGTGTTCAAAGCGTTTTGTTACGTGTGTACGTAGCATCCGCATCCATTAATCGGGTTGCATTGCCTAATGTAAATTTTGTACATGGCCCTTATTTGTGACCTCTTAATTTTCAAACGGCAAAGCCAAATTAGGTACTTTTACTACTTTTAATGTAAGTTTTAAGTTAACTAAAACAGAGGAAATGGCAAAGAAATAAGGGCGGATGACAACGATGAAACAGAATTTTACATTAAACTTTTACCACGTGACCGCACAAACGACTGAACTCCTCAGAACTAAAAGTAAATACGATAAGCGAGACAGTACAATAATATACGCATCATGCACTCTATGACAGCGCAAGATGTTCGCTGCAATGCTACAGTGTAGCCGGCGTCCACGCACACTTATTCTGTCGCATAAACCAGATCAAAACGTATAAACAAGACTGTCTTTCTCATGAAACTCAAACCACCAGCGTGTGCTGCTTTTGCTCGTGTGACTTCGATCTTGATCCGATGACCTTACTATTCAAGCTTAAGCTGTAGTTTTGGGAAACGTACATGCACACTAAAAATAAACTTTCTAGGTCGAGGATCTCGAAAGTTATTGTGTCGCAATACTAACCGACGCAACCAAAAATGATACCACGACGCAACGCAGAACGAACTACGATTATAACCACCCTGTATATGAAAAGCTAATATTAAATACTAATACGTGGTCAAAGTAATTCGGCGATGGCTGCATCGAATTCCCTTTTCTTTCCCCTCACAGTGCAGAAGGCAAAATTTCCCTTCACTTCCCCTCCAGCTAACCCAATGTTCTCCTTTCACTTAGAAGTCTAGATTCGTGCAACCGTTTTTGCAGGGCGCAGGCGCGTGACTGCAGACAGACTAACGCACCACGCTACGGGATCATCGGTCGCAGTAGTCCGTATCTCACGCATTCGATTCAAGGCCTAATAACTCGCTGTTGATGTTAGCGTCACGAGTCTCGAACGACTGAAATGTTGCCGAATGAAAGCTACAAGATGAAGACGAGATTGAAACTGACAAAAAACATGCAGTTAATACTAGTGGCAGTCAACTCGTCCCAAAGTAAACTTGTCACTGGTCAACTCGTCCCCAAGTCAACGCGTTAGGGTTTAAATTAAGGTTAGGGTTAGTTGTAGTTTAAAGATTGAGGCAAGGATTAGAATAAGGATTATGATTAGGTTTAGGGCCAGGGTTATAGGGTTATAGGGACGTGTTGACCGTGGGCGAGTTGATTGTAAACCGTTAATACTATCACAAATACATGCGCGCTTTTGTAACGTCTTCGTCGTGTTACGGCGCGTTAGAAATTGTCTGACTATTATTATTATTATTATTATAATTATTATAAGAAGAGTGACTTAAGTTAAGTATACAGACATGTATGGCAATGTTGAAGTCCAGAAATTTGTGATTTCTGCAAGATTTAAGACCTAGTTAATATTACATAACAACACGATAATACGTTGAGCATTATTTTGCTTTTGTTAATGTAAAGTTACCGCACGCAACTTGCAGCGCGGTAATGCAAGGATAAAACACACAATTGTCTAATCTTTCTGTTTAACGATGAATCTTCAATAAAGGCGAAATCGAGAGCAGTCGGGGTCGTCTTCCAGTATCGATTCGTTCCTTTTCTCCTGTTGTACAAACAGAATACACAGAACCTTCAAGTACAGTTTGTGTACATTCGTAGTAATCGCATCAGTATAAGCCAAGGTGACCACCTACTTGGGGACCCCAAACCGGGACACAATAAAAAATCCAAATTGCTTTCATAACATGCCTTGAAATTCTAAATTTATGCAATATGCCGTAGCCTACAATGCATATGTAGTTGTGTAGATATTATTACACTCATATTCATATCAAAGACCGGACCCGCCTATTAGAGATGTGCGAATTGTGAAATTATTGCTATCGGGCTAAAGGCAGTAAATGGTTATCAGAAGCGGCCAAACGAAACAATGC
>Ga0126335_1001570_pt1 | contig 12937 bp, 12 predicted proteins | sample OlaspJWI45metaG_FD_108409 | JGI IMG/M metagenome (GOLD analysis project Ga0126335, IMG submission 108409) | Marine gutless worms symbiont microbial communities from Oahu, Hawaii - Olavius sp. 1 OAHU.JWI-45 metaG | ecosystem: Host-associated > Annelida > Digestive system > Unclassified | place...
ATTGAGCAGATGTTTCACTAAGTTTCGAGTTCTTAAATTAGTTTATATGGATACCTAATGACAGTTCTTATGATGACAATGCTAGTTTCCATTGTGTTTTTCAATATTTTGGGTACATATGTTGAACTTCTAATTACTGTTGACTTAGTAAAGGTAAAATTGCAACTAAGGTGTTGTTTTACTGCAAATGAATAGCAGTTTAAGATTTTATACTGTTTTGTTAAAAAACTGCATTTGATATTGAGTAAGCTTGGAAAGTTTAGGGGAGTCGTTTTTTGGCCCACCCTGTATATGCTATTTCTGAGTATATGTGGTGCCACCATGCGAGTGGTTTTGTAAAATTGGCATTTTTGGCCCATTTTGTGCATTTTTGGCAAATTTTGCCACAATTTAAAAACTTTCTCTAAAAATCTAAGTGCACACATCATCCTCATACTAGACGTCACATCTGTGAGAAATTTTACGTTCTTAGGCCTTCTCAGTCCTGAGATGTCATTTGGAGAAAAACAGACAGCCAAACACCTACATTATTTTGCCGTTCATGAACATCAGTGCTCTGCACTGAGAAAAATAGAGTCACACATTACTATCAGTACAAAAATTCCATCAAGATCTGCCCAGGTTCCATGGTAATACAACGTAATTTGGAAGAAAAAAGTAGTATTTAACGAATGCTAAAAATAGGCCAATCAAACATATTAGAAAGCCAATTACAGCAAATTACAAAATGAAAGTAGTACAGCCTCTTCACTGACAGTATGACAGTTCCTAGGTCAAGCCTCCAAAACTTACAAAAGTTGCAGCCCAGACAGGATGCGGATGCTGAGGCAAACAGATGTAACTGAAAATATTGCTATGGCAAAATGTTAGTGATTCTAATCATGACAACGATAACAATATGATAACAAGACGAATAACAATAACGATCTGATATAAACAAGCACCATACACGAAGTGAGAGAGGCTGTTGCATACCTGCACTTGTGTGGCATTGGCATAACCTCCGTGAACAATAGGCACAGAGAAATGTTGCATGAAGTCAGGCAGTGTGCCCAGCTTGCCGGGAAAGACAAAGTCAAACAATGACCATAACTCCTGGAGGTTGTTCTGCATCGGGCTTCCAGACAAAATTAGCCGATGACATGTACGAAACTACAACATCCACAAACAATTTTGTGGAATTACGTTCCAATCAATAAAAATACCTGTTTCATATACTCATGATTTTGCTTGCTCTGATAACTCCGATCTACATTATAAGATATATAAGATATATTATTATTATTTTGTGTACATAATACTTCACCGAATGAGCTTCAGGTATGTTTGGCTTTGAAACTGCTTTGGTTAATGGACCACTGACCTAAGTAATTCTCTTTTTATCGTTTTTATCTTTCAGTTTTTACACACTACCATACTTTCTGGCCAACCACACAAACTGCATGGCAGGCAGAAACAGTTAGCAATATGTGTATAGAAAGTATAATTTCAATTTGTAATACAGACTCAGATGAAAACAAAAAATGGTGGCAACCAACGTGTCCCCATATCAACTAGTTAGAACTTGTTAGGGTGATGGTAGGTTTAGAGTTAGAGCTTAGGGTGAGGGTCAAGCTGACTTAGGGACAAGCTGACTGTAAACTGAGTGAACCTGTTTGCAGACGAGAGTTATCTGTGCATCTGGGTTGCGAATCTTGTGGCCTTCATCAAGTATGACGTAATGCCAGTCTTTGCTGAGTAGCAAGTCCTGATGTACCAACACGGTACTGTAAGCTGTGATCAGCACGCCACGTGAGCACACGACTCCATTCACCAGTGCTGTCTATAACAGATAATGCATACACCACACACAACATGCAAATCATGAATACTGATATTTAGAAATATGCAAAGAAACAGCTGGTATGTCCATAAACATCATATCAGCCAAATCAATGTTTGCCTTGTAACTCGTTTTTCCACTTTACGAAGTCTTTTCTTTTCAGACATTCTGTCTAAATTATATAATGTGCAACTGTGGTGGAAGCAGCTGCTAAGGCCATTATTAAATCCTGTGACTAACTGACTGACTTGCTGTAGTTCTAGTTGTAGTTAATAGCAGATTTTATTTCATTATTTTTTCAACACAAAGTTTATGTTTTGCTGCATTTAACAAAAATTGACTGTTTGCCACTGGAAATTCAATCACACAGTATGCAACTGACACATGCACAGAGAGGGAGAGACAGAAACAGAGCATATAACTGCAATATTAAGACAACAACCTCTGAAGAGTTGTAAGACCCGGTGGAGTGCAGAATAGATGCACGTATGATAGGGAGCCAAAAGTGAAACTCTTTGACCCACTGATGCATCACCGTTGCAGGGCAGATTATCAGTACTGGACCAAGACCGACATAACTGCAACATGTAATACAGTCACAGACAGACATGATACAGTGTTCACTACTACTCATACTAAAATAATGTGAATTTAAAGACGACTAATTACACAAAATTATCTTTTAATTGCTACATTGTAGTAACAAGAAAGTAAATTTTTGATGTCAGTTTTAAATACAAACTGTTTGGTTTTATCTTAAATTTACCTGCAAAATAGTTATGCTGTGAGCAGGTATTGTTTTTGGTGGGGATAGTGTGTCTGCATGCACAAAATCTCAAAAACTACTGATCAGAAATTGATGTAACTTGGTAGGAATATGTCCCAGAGTGAACAGTAGAAGTAGTTGGAAGTTGATAACATGTGAGTTGACTTTGACGTCGAGAGTTACTTTCGTATTTTTTCATTTGTCATGCATATTTCATCCACAGTTACGAGTTTTGAATACCTTAAACTAGCAACTTCATTTTTTTCGGTCTGAAGATACATTTTCAGAATATCTAGGTCACCTTCTCGTTTCAAAATCATGGGGTTAATATCAAGGTCACAACAATGAACAAGAGGCCAAAGACATTTGGCGAAGAGCTGCACACATGCAACAATCTATGAATATCTGTATTTATTTCCAAAAATCCAAAATCATAAATTGCAAAATCAGTTACTTAGTTGTAAGAGCCTTGTCTCGTAACTTGCTATGATGAAGTCCAGCCAGTAAGCCAATAACTTGTACAGTCTTGCCAAGTCCCATCTCATCACCTAAAATTCCGCCGGCCTGCTGCCCGTGCAGCTCCCACAACCAACGCACTCCTGTCTTCTGATATCTGCAACAGATAGAAATCTGTGCTTAAGAAATGACATAACACGAGATAAATTAGACATAAATTTCAAAGGCATCACAAAACTAATTTTGAGAACGAAGGAAGAGTTATCCATCAGTTTTGCACAATAAAACACTACATATTTCTAAAGATACACGCTGCAATTAGTAATTTTTGCTGTTCAGTAGACACTAAACACACAGCCATAACATTATTATGAGGCAAAATAACCAGATCACAACTTCAGTGATAACAAAAGCAGCAAGAAATAGTACAGCAAACCGATACAGCTTGTTCCATATTCTTCCATGCACCGAGAAGCCACTGTCTATCTCCATGTCACTGCCTGAGTCACTGTCTACATTGTTGCCTAATGCTTTCTCTTTCTGTCGATGTATCTCACCTTTGTGAAGCTTTCTGATAAAAGAATTAGACACAAATGACCATGCTGTGTCTTAACAAAGCGTTACTAGACAAGCAAACTGACTGGTTGTCATTAAGTACATAGATAACTATACACCATAACAAATTACTTTAAAAACAGATTTGTAAAATAGCCATATAACTCACTGTAAAGTTTATTAAAAGCCAAATAACTACTGGCAACTGACTCAACAACAACATACATCAACCAGAATATCACCTCATAATGCTAGACTAATACAAAGGGCGACTGACTGATTAAGGATTACAGAAAATTTATGACTAAACTTGATCCGTATTCTAAGAGCTAATTAATACTCACGAGCTGCACATATTTTCATTGCATCTTACTTTTTCCATTATAAAAGAGTTTAGATTCTGATTGAAAACACAACAAATAAGATACGAGATCACATAAAACTAAAACATCACACTTCTATATAGTCTCTGGAAGTATTTTGCTGCCTGCACTAAATAGTACAGCTCACGAATATTAGGTTCTGTCGTATCTTTCTTCTAATCTTTTTACAAACTCATCCACTGTTTCACATTACCTCAGTCTAGACTGGTACGAATCTTCATCACCATCATCAATCACAAACATCTCTTTCAACAACGACTTTCTGAGTTTCTTGCTACTCCTGCGATTATAGCCATCCTGGTCACTATCATATTCTTTATCATGGCTAGATCTTGCTCTTGACTTCCTCGATCGCTTCTTTGGCACCTCTTCCTCATCTACACAACACACATATGCATCCATCATCTGAACTACCTAAAATTAACAACTGCAACTAACATAAGGTAGGCATATCGTGCTTACCACACATACTGAGTTAGTTAAAGTAAAGCTAAAATTACATTATTTCTACAGCACCAAATAAACATACATATCAGAGCTGTCTGTCAGTACGATATCAACAAACAAAAGGCAATCCCTGCATGTCAGCAACTTGCCTACAGCTGTTAGGTGTTAACCTTAACATTTCTAATGCGCTCATATCCTGGTGACATTTTTATCATTACATCACACTTATCATCAAATTTTTAATAATGCTGACAACAAGAGGCTGAGGTCATTTGACAAAGGCTATACCGAATGACCCCCACATACACTGTACGTGCTCAAGTCAGCTTCATTGTGCGTGCGGGGTCATTCGGTGCATTCATGACAGACAGACTGATGGACAGATGGATGGACAGACAGACACTGCGAACATCGGTAAGTATAGGCTGCATCTCATGCAAACGATGCAGCCCAACAATATAGTGGCACCAGAAATTAAACCTATCCGTCACAGGGAAAATGCCTTACATACTGTGCCACGATACTACATCATGCAGACAAAAAGTTTAACTGCAATAGAATGACCAGATGCTACAACACACTTATAGTTAAATATATCAAGATATCACACACTTGTGACACATTAACTATTATTCATTGCCTACCTGAGCTATCATAATCTTCTGAGTCATGGTCAGGCCTCCACTCAGTATCACTGTGTGTCATTATCTCCGATGTTGTATGCTTTGACTTGTCTGCATGTTTCAATGTCTTCCCAGTTGGATGATGCTCTCCTCTGTTGCAAACTTCTGCCCTGCTGTGACTCACTGACGTCACTGCAGTCGAAGACAACGATGACTGATGTTTGTTCTGAAATTAACAACCACCACTAACAAAAGCAGATAAAAACTTGACCGAAAAGGACCCAACTTAAAATGGTGTCAAAAGCAATTTTCAAACATTTTGGACTCAAGAACTACACATGTTAAGAACAAACAGCAAACAAAAATCACCAAAAAACTGGGTAGAAGTAGCACACATGCAACATAGTCATTAAAATGGTGCATGTGTGTGCGCTGGCATAACTGTCACTGGCTTCCGCACAGCAAGGTAGAGCACAAGACTGTAAAAACTTGAGAAACCTCATGGAGACAGCTATGCTCCTAAGAGTGTGCAACTGACAATGATGATGAGGACTTTACATCCCACCTGACACATACTGTAATAAGTCACTTCGGAGAAGAGCCATTACTCAAAATTAGGGCTGCACGAGTACTCGAGCAGTACTCGAGCCAAAAATCTACATAAGTAGTTTTTTTACTACTCAAACTACTGGAGTACTTGACATAAAATATTTATTAATATTTTTATCTGATTTCTCTAATTTTAAGAAAAAACAATAATTAGTAATAATAAAATAAACTTAAAAGGAAAAAAAGGGATAAAGTTCAAACCAGACACTATATCAAGACATCAAGAGAAAAATCCATACTCTATATATACATTAATAACAGATATAGAGCTATATTTGTTCTGCAAAGGATTCTAATGTACGGATTTTAGTAAAAATATGTTTTTTCTTATGCTACAGAAGCAAACTAAAATAGTTTTCCTTACAAAAATATGGTGGCTAATTTAAAACATTGCCACTGTACAGGTGTGGAGTGTAGACACTATACAGAAATGGTGAGTTCAGAACTTCAGACATTCCACTACTTCCAGTACTCATTGAGTACACGAGTACTTGATCCAGTACTTGAGCAGCAAACTACACGATAGTGACAGCCCTACTCAAAATCAACAGCACTGGTACTATTAAGTAACAAAATAAAATATCTATTCTGACAAACACAGAGGCCATATGGGGCATACTGGAAGTGAACGTACTTACTGCAGCACTGATGTTTACCACTGAACCAAATGGAGTCATTTCTCCATGGCGAACCAGCAACTGCTCTAAACTCTCAGTCTCTGCACTGCTGTTTTGCAGCTGCTCCAGCTCATTACATACCAGCGGCATCTTATCATTGGTCATATCAGCTATCAACACCAATAACAAGTAAGTAATTCCAAATGCTTATAAATGATGCCCAGAGGTCTAAAAACATAACAATGTTTGGCAGTATTTTGTCTAGTGATGTTAAACGGCAATCAGACAGTTAAACTTTCAATGTTAAAAACTGATGACTGTTTGTAGAAGCCGGAGCTGGTTTTGAAAATGTACAACCGGCTGTCAAAATTTTTTGGACTGCAATAGCATTTTATTGACTTTGATATAAAAATTTTGCAGATGTTGGAAAGTAAACAGTCACCAAGCAGATGTAGTTTGGCACTTAAATACCTACAAATCGCTACTTTGCATAAGTCTGTGACACAGTAATAACAGTATGTTTTACATGTAGTAATAATAACGTTTTGATAACCATAAAAATGGTTCCGACAAAACAGTGGCTGGTTGTAAAGAAAATCCATACATAAATAATTCTGTCATTAATACTGTCGAAAAATATGTCTTTAACTTATGTATAAATGTGCTCAGTAGCAAGCTCATCATAACAGCAGTGGCCCTAAATGTAACGAAGTAGAAATCAGAGTTAAACTTTCAATGTTAAAAACTTAAAATCAACATGTACTGACAGTCACTGGTACTGGCTGCTGCAGTGTCAGAACTAAGTGCTTCCAGTTTGTTCAGAACAGTTTTTCTTCGCACTGTCAGTGTCTGAAGTCGACTTCTCTGATGCAACACGACACATAGTAATCACAAATATTTTTTTAAATAACAGTGTTTTCTCTGAGCTACAGTGTACTGACATATATATGCATAAATTTACATACCACCATTATGTACATACTAATTAATTTACACAATGAATACAGCATACTAGTATTACAATAAGTGGAAATGTTAGGTTTATTTTATGCATGAAGCAAAAAAGATATGTGAGTGAGTAGAGGCTTAACGTCCTACTCGACACTTTATAGGTCATTTTAGGGACAATTTGTACAGGTCAAATAACCCAACCAACAGTGTCAAAGCACTGAAGGAAGCCAGTCAGCCGCTGAGATAGGCTTCAGTCCCACCAGAACCACTCCGTGTTACAATATGAATTGTAGGCAACCACCTCTAGGCTAATCACAGTGTAAAGGTCCTATTGAGTCAATAACCCAATCTGCTGAACCTACAAGCTGCCTAGAACATCGCACAACAAAAAGATTGCACTGTACTATAGTAACTACAGCAGCTATGTTAATGTTCCCTCTTGTACTCCAGTCAATCATCAGTAATCATATGAAGCCATGGAGGTTGAGGGGTGCCTGGATTAGTCACCTTTTACGACATCCGGCCAGGAGCCAAGGTGGGTTTATTTATTCTTAGCCCCCAGAACCCACACGGGGTGCAAAGAAGATGACAGCTGTAAAACATAGAAAATGAAAAAATGAAACTTACAGCATTATGCTGCTGAGACTGGACAGAGATTAAACGATGCTTGTTGTCACCGGAACTTGCTACTGCCCCATTAAACATATCCAGCACCTTTTCTATGTGAGTCAACTGTTGCTTGCAAGACCTATAAATAAAATATTACAATCTACAAATAAAATATTAAATTAATAACATCATTACTACATTCTACATTTGCTGCAAGAGCCACAATATAGATCTGCTGAAATTCCTTGCCAGATGGTGGAAAGGTACCTGAATGAGGTTTTACTTTCTTAAGTATATGTGTGTTGAGTGGGATAACCATCAGCTAGCATGCTTATTTTAGTATGGGAACTATAAAATAAAAATAATGAAGTTTTACTTTTTGAACCACTATGTGAAACAATCACTGTCATCTGCTATCTACCTAATGTCATCATCAATAGCTCCAAGCTCTTTATTCAGCGCATGGCAACATCTTTCCCGTTCCTCATGATCTAGCATTTCATCAACCTGTGCAAGCACTCCTATAAAACAAACACACCAACACATCTAAAATGTGCACATAAATGTTGTGTAACAAAAACAAGTCTAATACCAATAATACAGTCTAATTCTCCAGAACTTACACTTGGCACTAGAATGCAATCAAAAAGATGTAAATCTCTAAAAAGTTGACTATACATGCTGATGTCAATAGTGTCCTGAAAGTGGCTGCTCCATTATAGCCAGATTTTGCACAGCAGTCTATTCTACTGCATACATGCACTGGCTGTGGTCTCCAGAGTGCATCTATTTCAAGCTTGCCATACTAATTTACCGATGTCTGCATTGCCTGGCACTGCAGTGTTTGTCCAACCACATTCAGCATGTCGACGACAACTCCAACCGTTCCTGTCTCTGGTCGGCATCGTCATCATGGCTAGCTATTTGCCGTGTGTAATGTAATGCCAACTTACTACTATCATGGTAAATAACAACAAAAATCTTTATAGAAATCCCCATTATACCCAAGAATTAATCAACTGTTTCTTGTGTCAAGCTTACCAGGACATGCCTTTCAAAATTTCAATAAGTCACCAACGACTTTTTCGTAATCCTGCTGACCATCAAAAACATGTAAGAAAAACATAACATTGCAAAGCAATGGACCTTGTTCGAATGTATCTTGATTGTACACATGTAGATCCAGATCTTGTAGTTCAGCATTCCGTTGGCAATGTGGCACTGACTCTATCTTGCTTGTATCGATTTTGAACAATTTCCTCGCATGCATCTGCACTGTGGCATCACAATCATCATCTTTGTCTAAAGGTTCAGTAACGGAATTGTCGCAGGAATCTTCAGCAATCGCTGCAGCTGAGTCGGCCATCTTTCAGAAGAACTTCTCTATTCAATCTGTATCGAAATTAACAAAAAATAACAACTTTGAACATAGCTATCATTAAACATAATAAAATGACAGTTAGCATAAGATTTAGTAACGACTTGAGCACATTTTTAGTAAGAACCAAGTGGTTTTGTTAGAAATGTCTAAATGCACGCTAATAGCATTTTGCGTATTCAATAAGACTAGTTCGGACTTCAGTCCGCTCACTTCGCAATAAACACGCACAAATACAAGAAAATAGCTCGAATTCCACAACACACCATTATCGCCAACAGTTTAACTATAAATCTCCTTCAACTATGTCTTCTGCCAAACATTATATGCAAATATATACACCAACATCGATCAATTTCCACAGATCAGCAAAATGTAAATAACAAAAACCGGATGCGGAAGTGTTGTTTTTTCCCGATAGTAAAATGTGACTTTCATTTTAATCAAACACGACAAAAAACGTGACAACAGCGCAGCAAAAGCCGTGACGTCATCGGCGAAAGATAATGCGTTCATCTGGGTCAGAGCGTTTGAGCAAAACTGTACACCGTATAATATCGTAAGCATTCTAGTCACTACTAGACACCAAGAGCTAGCCCAGCAAGAATTTGGACTGTTCGAAGGTTTCCCTGCAGGCTACAGTTGCACATCGATTCCATCGAAGTTGAGCTTTACCAGATAGGCCTACTATCTCTGGGTTTACGGTAAAATTGTCCACTGCTGCGAAATAATTATCTTGTTTCTGCAGTTGAAATGTTTAGCCTATTGAAACGTCTGCGTTTATGAGGCGTTTGAACTACTTCGTTACTGCCCAAAGTAGCACATGTCGAAAATATTCAAGTCGTCAACACACGCCGAAGAGCTGGTAAAAAAAATATCTGGGCTGTTAGAAGGTCGACGCAAGTATTCTGACATTCAAGTTGAAGTTGACAGTAAAATTTTCTACTGCCATAAACTCGTCTTAGCTCTACAGTCGAAGTATTTTGACGCGAGACTCTATCCTTCCAATCAGTCTGATGTCTGTGGAAAGGTTGTCGTTGAAGAGCTCTGTCGCGATGACTTTCAGCATTTTCTTTGCTTTATATACAGAGGTGAGATCGAACTCAATTGTCAGAATATCGCAGGCGTTGTTCGAGCAGCTGACGTGCTGTGCGTTAACGAACTGAAGAAGATGTGTGCACAGTACATTTTGGAAACGCTTTACGTTCGTAACTGTGTGCGGTACTGGCGGCTGGCTGAGCGGACTGGCATCCAAGAAGTAATTGAAGCCTGCAAAAAGCTGTTTCTCGAAGAGTTCGCTAAAGTCGTACATACGTGCGATCTGGTTGAGATGACTGAGACGATGATGGAGGCAGCGTTGGCAGACGACAATCTGCGAATCGCGCGTGAGGAAGACATATGCGGCATGTTTGTCAAGTGGCTTGACGTCCAGGCTCGTAAGAAGCCGTTTCAGTCTTGTCAGTTGTTGTACAACATCCGCTGGTCGGCGGTTTCGCCCGAGTACGTCAAGTCGAAGCTGTTAAACAACGTGAACATCGTCGGCAACTGCCAGTGCGTGAAGTTTCTGTCGAGCGTCCTGACGTACCGGCACACGGGTATGCAGTTCGACGGCCTTAGGACATTTCATCGACCGTCGACAGGCATCGAGCAGAGCGTTGTAATCGTCGGAATCAATACTGGCGAAAAGATCAGCCAAGATATGTACCGCTGTAGCCTTCAGAGGCCGTGCCAACTGTCCAGGCTGCAGGACGTGCCGTGCAAGATGGAGATGGAGGCAGCGGCGTGCGTCAACAGCAACGTGCTCTTTGTGACCGGCATCGGGCCCAAGAGTCGCGGCGTCTACCGCTGGGATGCGCTGTCCAGCTGGGGTCGGTGCGGTGATATGAACGTAGGTCGTCGACGACACTGTGCTACGTTCATCGGTAACACCGCCCTGTACGTTCTCGGGGGATACGTCGACGACGCGAACAAGATCCTCTGCAGCGTGGAGCAGTACAATCCGGTGACGAACAAGTGGCTGAAGGTCGGCGACCTATCCCACCCGACCGAATGTGCTGCCTGCATCAGCTACAAAACTTTCGCATACTTGTTCGGTGGAAGCAGTCGCGAAGCGGAAACGAACATCGACATCGACCTTGACTGCGTTCAGTCGTTCGACACGGCGACCAAGACGTGCAGCGTGCTGTGTCGATCGCTGCCTCAACCGGAGCGCATGTTGAAGGCAGTTGTCTGGCAGAACATGGTCATACTGCTCAACTGTCGAGCCTGCATTATCTTCGACCTCGATCAGCAGACGTTCCAACAGCGAGACGCACAGTACGCAGCCGGCGTCTCCCACTTCGGTCTCGTCCTCGAAAATCAGTCGATTTTCATCATAGGCGGCCGCAAAACTGTGTCCCACTGCCACTACGACAAAGATTTGGACAAACAGAGTAAACAGGGCAAAAAGGGCAAACGCGTCAAAGAAGGCAAACCTGGCAAAGAACCCAAGGAAGGTCACTGTCCAAAAGAGCCGAACTGCTGCAAAGACGCACAACCGCCTGACAAGAAAGAATCTAAAAAACCGCCGTGTTGCGACCAGGTAAAGATGATTTCAGTGAACGATCTTATTGAGAACTGTCCGACAGCCAACTGGCAAGTACATGCCAAGCTGCCGGCGCCCTGTCTCGTGCAAGCTTGCGCTGTTCTCTCATTACCGTTATGTCCAGAAAAAGAAAAGAAAAAGGACAAAGGTAAAGAAGACAAAGCTGATGCAGATAAGTCAGACAAATGTGAAAATCAAAAAGAAGGAAAGAAAAGCAAAAAAGGCAGCCAAAAGAAGGAATGCTGAAATGCCTTACATTCCAACTCCAACATCTGGAAGTGGAAGTGGAAGTGGATAGGCCTATATATGTGCGCCAGTTAGAACGGTGAAGTGATCACTAAATGTAGACTATTAGGCCTACGTGAAGACACATTTTAAAACGCATTGACGTCGTCTTTATAGCATGATCGTGCAAATGCGTGTAGATTGTAGACAGGTATTCTGCAGGGCAATAATGGTATAACAACTGGACCGGACTGACGGCTGCAGAATGGCCCTGTCAATTTTCTTGTTTGGCCGCCCACATCTTTAGTTTCCCCGTAGGCCTATGCATAAAAGCAGCCATAATGCACAGTTCGACCACCGATTTAGCCACTTTAGGCCTATGTAGCAAACTGCTCTTGGCACCGCGACTATCGAAAGCTGGGACCCCGACTATTGATTCACTAATATCCAAAAAATTACATTCGAGAGTTACTTTGGACAGTGTTCGGCGCATTATATAGGCGACTATTGTACAGGTGTATGTCGTTGCCGATTACCGTTGAACTATCTTATCAACAGTCATAGCATTTCCAGAGATTTGTAATCATAATCACAGTAATCTTTGTTACTGCTTTAGCACCGATGCCGAGTGTGCCTGTATTCTAATCAGGTACACATGAAAATTGTGTATTATGCATCCGTTGCGTCTTAGTTGTCCTTCACAGTCCACCCACGTCCGATTGTGAGTTTTTTAGCGTTTGCAGTGGCGGCGCATGGAACGAAACGATAGCTGGCCCGCGAGCCCCCAAAGTGTGTTTGGACCGGGAAATGTCCAAGGTATGTGAGAGCGTTTGTCTGCATGGGGGTTTAGTTCCGGGAGAGGGCTTGTGTGGGGGCGGGGAAAGGAAATTTGCACAGGGCGAGGGTTTCAAC